>Ga0210065_1000217_pt1 | contig 16179 bp, 11 predicted proteins | sample Muzzi_PWB_D1_FD_185533 | JGI IMG/M metagenome (GOLD analysis project Ga0210065, IMG submission 185533) | Wetland microbial communities from San Francisco Bay, California, USA, that impact long-term carbon sequestration - Muzzi_PWB_D1 (SPAdes) | ecosystem: Environmental > Aquatic > Marine >... | reverse complement strand
CCCCCTCATTGTGCGATAAAATAGCTAATTGTCAATGTTATTGCCAATTTGCACAAATGTGGCGTCTGTTAGATGACCCATTATCTGTGGCAGCAGGAGGTATACATTTGAAAGTCAAAGCCCAGAAAGTGGCTTGGGTGTTGTGCGGTAGCGTTCAATCGTCAAATTTTTCGAGTATTTTGAAGGATTTTCTGAGCATGGTGTTTTTCATGGCATTACCGTTTAGCATGAAAATAAGTTATTGAATATAAAAGATAAAAAATGTTTATTTACAATCGAGTGGGAGTAGCCGCCAGCTCCTGGCATCCTGCCTGTCTACCGCATGAACGATGACCACTGGATGCAGCATGCCCTGTTGCTGGCTGGCAAGGCAGAGGCCGCGGGTGAAGTGCCGGTGGGCGCGGTGCTGGTCAAAGACGGCGTCTGTATTGCTGAAGGCTGGAACCAGCCGATCGGAGGGTATGATCCAACAGCCCATGCCGAGGTGGTGGCGTTGCGCTTGGCCGGCGTCTCGCTGGGTAATTACCGCTGCACGGGGACCACGCTGTACGTGACGCTGGAGCCCTGCCTGATGTGTGTCGGTGCCATGGTGCATGCGCGCATCAGGCGCCTGGTGTTCGGGGCCCACGATCCGAAAAGCGGCGCGGTGACGAGTTGCCTCCGTGGTTTTGAGACTCCCGGACTGAATCACCGCGTGGAGTGGTCCGGTGGTGTGCTGGGCGAGGAGTGCAGCGAGCAACTGAAACAGTTCTTTCGCCGCCGGCGCGGGTAGAATACGTTCGCAGGATGATGTTTATAGCGGCAGGAGCCCCGTCCCCGGCGCGATTGTTTTTTCATACCCCGAATCGCGCCGGGGACGGCGCTCCTGTACTTGAATATACAGATGCTAATGTTTTACTAGACTACGACTATGAATAAATCACTGCTGTTTGTTGTATTTCTCATCGGTTGCACGAGTATCCATGCCGGCGAGCCGGCAACCGTTGATATGGTCCTCAAGCGGGTCTCCGAGCATGTCTACTATGTTGAAGGCGTCCCGGGTATTGCCAGCGACAACCAGGGGTTTATCTCCAATGCAGGCGTCATTGTCACCGGTGCCGGGGTGGTGGTCTTCGATGCACTGGGCACCCCGGCACTCGGCCAGTTGCTGCTGGAGAAGATACGGACGATCACCAATGAGCCCATGGTGCGCGTCATTGTGAGTCACTATCATGCCGATCATATCTACGGACTGCAGGTATTTCAGGACCTCGATGCCGAGATACTCGCACCGGCGGGCGCCGAAAAATACCTGGCTTCTGACAATGCAATGGAGCGCCTCGAAGAGCGCCGCTTTACACTGGATCCCTGGGTCAATGACGATACCCGGCTGGTTTATCCGGACCGCTATCTGGGAGAAGGGATGCGCTTCAGACTGGGGGATGTCGACTTTATCGTGACCGTTGTCGGTGAAGCGCATTCCGATGGTGACCTGACCCTGTACGTAATGCCCGACCGGGTGCTGTTTTCCGGAGACATAATTTTCGAGGGACGCGTGCCGTTTCTGGGTGATTCAAATACCCGGCACTGGGTGCAGGTACTGGAACGCATGGAGAAGGAACAACTGATTGCCTTGATTCCCGGTCATGGCGGTGTTGCAGAAGATCCAAATGAGGCCATCAGCCTGACACGCCGCTATCTGAGCTATTTGCGTGAGCAGATGGCGCTGGCAGTTGAGGAGTTTGTGCCCTTTGATGAAGTCTACAGGGAAATCGACTGGTCCGAGTTCGAACAATTGCCGGCCTTTGAAGAAACCAACCGCCGTAATGCCTACCAGGTGTATCTTTCGATGGAAACGGAGATGCTCGGCAAGCAGTAGTGTACTACAGCGCCGGCACTTCAAATTGCGGTGGTTTGGGTGGCGGCTCAGTCTGTTTTTCATCCCGTTCCGTAAGCCACACCAGGATGTCGTGATAGGTGCGGATGTTTTCAACATAGCGCACCGGTTCACGTCCCCGTGCATAGCCATAGCGGGTTTGCTGAAACCACTTTTTCTGGCTGAGCAAGGGCAGGTTTGCTTTGACATCCACCCATTTGTCAGGATCTCCCTTGTTTTTCTGCGTCAGCATGCGGGCATCTTCCAGGTGACCGAGGCCGATGTTGTAGGCCGCCAGCGCCAGCCAGGTCCGGTCCGGTTCCGGTATGTTTTCAGGGAGGGCTTGCAGCATCTTTTTAAGATACTGGGCACCGCCGCGGATGCTTTGCGCCGGGTCAAGGCGATCCTCGACTCCCAGATCAGAGGCGGCGGCATTTGTCAGCATCATCAGGCCACGCACGCCGGTTGGCGATTCGGCGTCAGGATTCCAGTGTGACTCCTGGTAGGCCATGGCGGCCAGCAAGCGCCAGTCAATACCTGCTTCATAGGCCGCATAGACAAACATATCCATGAACATGGGCAGGCGTTGTTCGACATGGGCCTGGTAACGACGGGTGCCGACATAATCAAAGTCATCGATGTGTCCGTAGTAACGGTCGATGAGGCGGTCCAGCGTGCCCCTTGCCTTGAGCTTGTTGAAGAAGACGACCGCAGCGTCATACAGGCTGTCATCATCACTGAGGGGGAAGGCCCAGGCGAGGGGTTCCGGATCCCTGAGATCGAAGGCGGGTTTCAGTTCCGGGTAAAAGTGGCGGTTGATGGCGAGCTCATTGGAGTCGGCGATGGTGTAATCGATGATCTGTTCCCAGACCAGGATCAGCAGTTCCTCGATATCCTGTTCGCCGTCGGTTTGCCATTTCAGTTCCGGGTAGTCTTTTTTCAGGCTCAGCAACAGTTCTTCATGGCTGCTGCCTGCAATGATTTCCAGCGAACCATTCAGATCGGCCAGTGATTTGGGTCGGGTGGAGCCGCTGCGATAGACCAGCTGTGGCGTGATCATCTGATAAGGCGGGCCAAAGCGGACCTTCTTTTTGCGTTGTTCGGTGATGGTCAGGCCGGCCGCCGCGATGTGGGCATCACCCAGCGCCGTCAAGGGCAGGATGTCGCTGAAATTGGGGGGCACCACGATGTGAAGTTGTACGCCAATGAATTTTGCAAAGCGTTTCGCCAGGTCATATTCGAACCCGCTCGGGCCATCAGGCCCTTCAAAGTAGGTTGTCGGGCCGTTACGGGTGATGACGATCAGCTCGTTTTGCGCCTGTATCTGCTCCAGTGTAGAGAGCTGCCTGCCACAGGCGGCCACTAGCAGCAGGCAAAACAGACCGGGCAGGATTAAACGCGCCATGGCGGTGGCCGGTGTGCTTGCGGTAGAATACGCAGCCTTAATGGCAGCTTGAAACCTTGCCACGGTAGATTCAAATCCCATGCTCGATGCGCGCGCCCTGTCGCGATGGATATTCCTGAATTGTTGTAGGGTAATAATAGCGCATAGATCGGCGAAATTATCGAACCTGTTAGACATAATATATGGAGAGGTACCGAAGCGGTCACAACGGCACCGACTCGAAATCGGTTGAGGGCTTAACGCCCTACAAGGGTTCGAATCCCTTCCTCTCCGCCAAATACAAAAGGCCCCGTCCGGGGCCTTTTGTATTTGTGGTGTGTGAAGGCCTTGGTTCGAGCCGAGCGCCGCGCAGTAGTGCGACACAACGTCGTCGCAACGCGACGGCGGCCCCGAAGAGGCGAGGGCCACCGGCCCGAGTCATCCCTTCCTCTCCGCTATCCGGCAATAAACGATGCGTTGCGCACCCGCTTTTTTGCCGGGCGCCATTGCGCATCGCGAGTTGCTATACTCCCTGTTTCCTCAGGACCCTGTCTAAGGATTACTCCATGGTTCAGCCATTAGCTGGCTTGCTTCTCTCGTTCCTGTCCGTGCTGGTCTCGTTGCCGACAGCAGCACTGGCAGCCGAAGCTCCGGCTGCATCCGGGAATGCGCAGCCATACAGGCAATGGATTATCGATATGAAGGCGGCGCCGCGTGGGCCGTTCTCGCAGCTGCGCTGGTTCTGCAACGATGGCCGTGTGCTGCCGCCGAAACCCTACGAATGCGGCGAGCAGGGCGGTTATCAGCACGGTGACTGGAGTACGCAAACGAAGGAGTTGCGCGCCAATGGTTACAAGGTTGCCAACCTGCTGGCCGGGAACGATGCGCAAGCCCTGATCGATCAGCCTGATTTCATCGACAGCTACAACCAGCTGCTGATCGAGAAATACCTGATTGCCGTCGATGATGGCTGGATACTGCACCGGGCCCTGTTCTATCGGGGCGCCATCCAGGACGAGGACGAGGTCGAGGGTGGTCGCAACCTGCTGATCGCATTATGTGGGGACCCCGAGTGGATCGGGCTGCGTTTTCCGGCATTGCGTATCGGTGTCAGCCTGCTGCCGCATGGCAAGCGTACCGCGTCGGTGCAGAAAGTCCGCCAGTTGTCGGCCTCGTTGTCCGATCAGGACGAGAGTTTCAAGCGTCTGCGAGGCAAGATTCACGGCACGCCGGAGGCGGCTGATGCCAGACGGGTGCGTGACTACGCTGCCGGGGTATCCGATACGGAACTAAAGGCAAAATACCTCGAGCTGGCTGATGAGATCGATAATGTCTACCTGGCGGTACCACTCCCGGAACTGCTTGAGGCCGACGCCAAACGCTATTCCGCCGCCCCCTGGCTACAGCAACTGCTGCGGGAGGCTGCCAGCGCCTACACGCGTGATGCCGATGCCGCCAATCACTACCACGCGACGGCCTCCCTGCTTGTTGAACTGCGTGATGCCTTGCCGAGGATAAAGATGGCCTCTGCACGTCTCAGTGTGCTGGATCTGAGCCTGGTTGTAGAGGCGGAAAACTTCCGGGCCAGTGCCGAACTGCGTGAACAATTGCCGCGCGCAAGCCGGCAGCAACGTATCGAATGGCTGCATGCGGCGATTGACGCCGCTTACGGCACCGGTGTCATCAATCAGCGTGGACGCCGCGAGCTGCAACAATCGCTCACGAGTCTGGATCATCAGGAAGTCACGCTGGGTGTTTACCTCAAGGCCATCCGCTATCTTGGCCGTGTGCCGGGCTGGGGTACCCAGGCACTGCGCTTCCAGTTCTACGAGTCGATGCAGAAGCTTGCTGAGATCGAGCCCTTATCGCTGCGCTTTATCCAGGACCAGTTGCGCGGTTCGCCGCTGCTGTTTTATTCGCAGGTTATCGACAGCCTGCAGCGCGATGCCAACCGGCTCGCCGGTGTGCGCCACAAGCTGTTCGGTGAAGACATCGGGGTGGGCTTCCGGGCGCTGAATCCAGGGCTGGCCCGCGGTACCCTGCATGCGCGACCGGACTTGCATCGACTTGATGTGTTTTCAGCCGACGGCATTTACCTGTTACCCGAAACGGTCTCTGACCTGCCACCGGTTGCGGGCATTATGACGGCTGGCGAGGGTAATCCGCTATCGCACGTACAGTTACTGGCACGTAACCTGGGAATCCCGAACGTCGGTGTCGACGAGAACCTGTTGTCTGTTATACAGGCGCATGATGGCGAGTCCGTGGTACTGGCGGTCAGCCCTGCCGGGCTGGTGGAACTCTCCCGGGATGGCAACCAATGGGATGCCATCTTCGGCGAGACGGAGTCAAGCCAGGATGTGGTCATCCGGCCCGACATGGAGAAACTCGATCTCGGCGTCAGGGATTTCATCAGTCTGGATAAGCTCGGTGCCAGTGACTCGGGACGGATAGTCGGACCGAAGGCCGCCAAACTGGGTGAGTTGCGCAAGCAGTTCCCGGAGGCCGTGGCACCCGGTGTCGCGATTCCCTTTGGGGTGTTTCGCGAGGTGGTACTGGATCAGCCCTATCGTCAGTCGACAAAAACGGTGTTCGAGTGGATGGTAGAGAACTACCGTCAGATAGAACAGCTGCCTGCCGGCTCGGCAGAACGCAAGCAGACGGCAGAAAATTTCCGCGCCGAACTGTATGAGCTGATTCTACAAGCACGCCTTGATGAGAATTTTCAGCAACAGCTGCATAGCGCCATGGTGCAGGCCTTCGGGTCTCTGCAGGGTCTGGGTGTCTTCATCCGCTCCGACACCAACGTCGAGGACCTGCCCGGTTTTACCGGGGCAGGCCTGAACCTGACGCTACCTAACGTGGTAGGTTTCGAGAATGTCGTCAATGGCATCACCCGGGTATGGGCGTCGCCCTTCACGGCGCGTGCTTTTGCCTGGCGCCAGTCCCATATGGAGACGCCGGAGCACGTCTACCCGGCCGTGCTGCTACTGAAGTCGGTGGCAAACGAGAAGTCCGGTGTCATGGTGACTCAGGATATTGACAGCGGTGACCGGGAGATCCTGTCGGTTGCTGTCAACGAGGGTGTCGGCGGTGCCGTGGACGGGCAATCGAGTGAATCACTGCGCATCGATACCCGCGATGGCTCCGTGCAGGTGCTGGCCATGGCCACCGCACCCTGGCGACGGAACCCGGCCGCGAGCGGTGGTATCGAGAAGGTGCCGGTGAGCGGTGACGAAGCGGTGCTGCAGCCGGGTGAGATCCAGCAACTGATCGCATTCTCCAAGGCATTGCCGCAACGCTTTCCGTCTATCACCGATGATCAGGGTAATCCCGCGCCTGCAGACATCGAGTTCGGCTTTCTCGATGGCAGGCTGCAGCTGTTTCAGTTGCGACCCTTCCTGGAGAGCCGCAGGGCACGTGGCAGCAATTACCTGAGTTCGATGGACCGGTCGCTACAGGGAACCCTGGATCGGACTGTCAACATGCAGGAAGTACCTGATGACTAGATTGATCCGTCTACTGGTGGCAGTAGTCTTGCCAGCACTTGTTGCACCTGCCGTAGTACAGGCCTATCCGATCGATGGCTACGCGGAAACCGGTATCCGCCGGGTGGAGGGCGCACGCCGGGTCGAGGCAGGCACGGTCCCCGGCAGCAAGCAGCCACCAGGTGCCCTGCTGCCGACGGCGGCGGTCGATCTGCGGCTGCTGGATTACCGTGACATGGACCTGCCCGCACCCGACCCGGCTTTTACCAAAGAGCTACTGGGGTTGCTCGGTGATCAGGCCAGCCAGTACAGTCTTGCTGTGCTGGACCTTTCAAACCTCCAACACCCGCGATATGCGGAATACCGTGGCGACCATAAACAAAACGTCGGCAGTGTCGGCAAGCTGGTGGTGGCGCTTGGGCTGTTTCAGGCGCTCGCCGATGCCTGGCCGGATGACCTGGACAAACGCCGGGAGATCCTCAGGAACACCGTCGTGACCGCGGACGAATTCTGTCACTGGGACCATCACACGATTCGCATCTTCGATGTGGAGACGAACAAGCTGACCCGGCGCACCATGAAGGACGGTGACCAGGGTTCGCTGTGGGAATATCTCGACTGGATGCTGTCTGCGAGTTCCAATTCGGCGGCTGCCATGGTGATGCGCGAGGCGATGCTGCTGCGTCATTATGGCCGGGATTACCCGGTAGACGAGGCCGAGATCAAACGTTTTTTCAGGGAGACGCCCGGCAAGGAGCTTACCCAATTGTTCCAGTTGACCTTCTATGACCCGGTTACCCGAAACGGACTGGACCTGGAGTTTTTGCGTCAGGGCAGCTTTTTTACCCAGGAAGGCAAGCGCAAGGTCAATGGTGGCGGAAACAGTTACGGGACGGCGCGTGAATTGATGAAATATGCCCTGCGCATGGAGCAGGGGCGACTGGTGGACGAGTTCTCAAGCAGGCAGATCAAACGGCTGTTGTATATCACGGAACGGCGCATCCGTTATGCATCGTCTCCCGCGCTCACCGCATCCGCGCTGTATTTCAAGACCGGCTCGCTTTACCAATGCAAGAAAGAGGAAGGCTTCGAATGCGTTCCGTATGCAGGTAATGTGAAGAACTACATGAACTCGGTCGCGATCGTCGAGTATCCGCCAGGCGAGAACCGGCTGTATTACATGTCGACCCTGGTCTCGAACGTGTTGCGCAAAAACGCTGCCGTCGACCACCAGACCATGGCTACACGGATTCATCGGCTGATCGAGAAGGCCAATCCGGCGCCGAAAGCGGCTGCGCCTGTACCCGCTGCACCGGAACCTGCTGCCCACGACCCCATCACGCCGAACCCTGGCGCTCAACCAACCTCAGACAATTTCCGATATAGATAGCAGGTATCCGGTCTGTCGCTGTCCTGGTCGATGGTAAATCAGAAAACCACTGACAGCCCAGGGGAATGGAGTAACTGGTATATATGAGTGGCCGGTCACGCAAGCGTCAATAAAATGTTGTATCTTGTCAGTAGCTTAGCGTGTAATATCCCATGGTTTGCGCAACGCTCCTGTTGCTGTTCCTGGTCGCACACAGGTGAGCAACTTAAGTATATGTTAATATTTTGATGTGCTATGGAGAGTTTGGTATCATGTCGAACTGTATGCGCCTGATTGCTTCACTCCTGTCTGCCTTTTTATTTCTGTGCGCGTCGCTGCCGGCGCGGGCCGGAGGGACCGACGATTATCCCTCGCTATGGGATCGCCAGGATACCCGTCTGCAGAAGCAACTGAGTGACACGCTCTCCAGTCTCGGTCTCAGCAAGGCCGTTCGTAACAAGAAACTGAGCATCGCGCTGGTCGATATCACCGACCTGGACAAGCCGCGGGTGGCCGCGGTGAATGGCGACCAGATGCTCTATGCGGCAAGTCTTCCCAAGATTGCCATCCTGCTGGGCGCGTTTGTCGAGATCGAAGAGGGCAGCATGGCCCTCGATCAGAGTACCCGCGAGTCGTTGACCCAGATGATCCGGGTGTCTTCCAATCAGGAAGCGACCCGCATGCTGAACCGCGTTGGCAAGGAGCGTCTGCTGCGCATATTGCAGTCTGACAAATTTCACCTCTACGATCCGGAGGTCAACGGCGGGCTCTGGGTCGGCAAGGAATATGGCAAGTCAGCGGCCTTCAAACGCGACCCCCTGCACAACCTTTCACACGGGGCAACGGCCATGCAAGTGGCGCGCTTTTACTACCTGCTTGAAACTGAGCGGCTGGTGGATCACGACCTGAGTGTCGAGATGAAGTCCATGCTGGGTGACCCGGGAATCAATCACAAGTTCGTCAAAGGTCTGGCTGATTACCCGGATGCGAGGATCTATCGCAAATCCGGCTCCTGGAAACAGTGGCATGCCGACAGCGCGCTGGTAGAGGCGAATGGTCATAAATACATCATTGTGGGCCTGGCAGAAGACGTTAACGGTGGTGTGTGGCTGAGCCGCATCATCAAGCCGATTCATGAAATCATGGTCCCCACCAAACTGGCCGCTGTCAGCCGCTGATCAATCTCTCCACTCGCATCAACGATCGGCTCCCCAAATGCTGCGCCTGTCTGCGGCGAATTCCTGAACGTGACCGGTCTGTTTTTTGCCGGTGAGCAGGCCGCTGTAAACGCCGGCTAATCGTATGCTGTTATTCAACAGGCTGATTAATGCCCCTCTGTCGAGGGGGATGATTGCTGCAGCACTGGCGGTATTGCTGGCCGGGTGCGCCAAACAGCCGGCCACGCCCGAACCCAATGAGTCCCTGAATGCCACCTTGTGGGTACAGACCTCGGCGGAATATTCAGCCAGCACCCTGCAGGCCTACCAGCTTGCCGTTGCAAACCTGGATCGGGCGCTGGCTGATCCGCAATGGACTGCAGTCCTTGAGCGGAGCGTGGACGACCCCGCATTGCCGCCTGCTGTCATGCTGGACCTGGATCAGACGGTACTCGATACCGGCAGTTATAATGCACGCCTCCTCCTGCAGGATGGCAGTTACGCAGGAAGCAGTTTTGCTGACTGGTGCAGGCAAGTGACGGCGCCGGCCATCCCGGGGGTGCAGGAATTTGTTGGCCATGCGGTTAAACGCGGCATCACGGTCATCTATAACAGTGCCCGAAGCGAGGAGCTGCGTGACTGCACCGCAAGGAACCTGCGGGCACTCGGGTTACCGCTTCCCGGGCAGCAGCAACTGTTATTGAGCGACGGCACCGCGGCGACCGGCAAGGCGCAACATCGTTCCAGCGTAGCTTCGCAATACCGCGTGCTGCTGCTGGTCGGGGACAACCTGAATGATTTCGTGAGCGGTACAAAAACAGATCCCGCCGCGCGCCGCGCAATGGTCGCTCAATACGCTGCCCGGTGGGGCAGGGAATGGATCATGCTGCCTAACCCTATTTATGGCAGCTGGGAATATTCACTGTATGACTTTGAATATACCCTGCCGCGGGACGAGCGCCTGTCGCGCAAGCGACAACACCTGCAACAGTGAAGCGTATCCGGCACGGCACGCCCGGCAGAGGGGCCAGGAATCCCTGACTGCCCGTCCTGCTGGCACAGGCATTAATCAGTTTGCGAGGTTTTTTCGGGCGTGACAGCTCCTTGTGGCAACGACCTGGCCATCGAGGTGCGCCGGTATGCCCTGACCAGCAAGACACCCGCTACCAGCCAGCAAAGCACCAGGAATACATTGAAAACAAAGAATTGCGTGGTGGTGAGGACCAGCAGGTGCACGCCGACCAATACTGTAATCGCCGCCAGACCATCCCCAAGCCGCACGTACAGGGTATCGATGGCAGGCTTACCGCGGAACTTCATTGCGGAACTGACCGGTAACCATAATACGTGGCGAGAGGTGTTGTTCAGGGAGTAGTCGGTGGCGTTCTCGGCGATCTTCATAACCTTGACGACGGCCAGCACCGGCAGCAGGGCCATGACCGTGTACGAGGTCAGGGCGATGACCGGCAGGATCAACAGGATGGCGGCGAAGCCGCCGTATTTAAGCAGCCGCGATGCGACGAAGGCCTGCAGCAGCAGGGCGACGAGATTCACCCAGAAGTAAAAATTGCCGTAGAAGGCGGTAGTGCCGTCGCGGATAAACTCCAGCAGGGAACGGTCCCCGACAATGCCCTGCTGCTGGGCCTGTAGCGCGAGGGTCTCCTGAATCACCCGGAACAGCAGGTTCTCACCGTTGGTGTTCACCCAGTTGGTTAACAGGGTAACCAGTGCCGCCAGCAGCAGGAAACTGCTGACCAGCACGAGTTTTGCACCACTCCAGAGGCTGGCCTTTTCCGTCATTGCCCTGGAACCGGGATCCCGGCCGGCAGCTTCCCCGGCCAGAGGCATGCGCTTTCCCTCGCGTCGCTCGACTATGTGCACCAGAACGATGGAAACAAACAGGGGAACGGTAGCCAGCAGCAGCAAGGCCTCGGTCGGCACCGTGCCCGATTTCACCAGTATGTCGACCAGCCACGCCCCGGTAGCGGCACCCGAAGTCGCACCAATGGCGATGAACGGCAACATGCGCCTGCCTCGTTCATTGGTGTAGACGTCGGCGCAAAAGGTCCAGAACTGGGCAACCACGAACACCCCGAACATACCGACCCACAGGTAGTAAAAAATGCCTGTCAGTGGCAGGTTGTCAATAAAGAAATCCGGTTGCAGGAACCAGAACACCACCATGTTGGATATGCAGAACAGCGTTGCACGGGTAAACAGCGTGGCCCGCTCCCAGCGGTCTGCCAGGCGGGCATACCAGCCGACGATAAACAGTAAAATAATGCTTTGCGCAAAGCTGGAGTAGGCCTTGACCTCCATCTTCGTCAGGCCGCTGATATCGGAAATCGCGATCCATCCCTCCCTCAGGGGCTTGATGAAATAGTAGGCCATCAGAATCAGGAACACATTGGCAAACATCAATAGTGCGGTGGTGCCTTCACCGGGTTTTACCTCGGTAAATACACGCAGGAATCGCTCGCTGTTTGTCAGTTGAGTCATAAGGTGTTTTTTTGCGGCGCTGCATTCAGGTAACGGCGAGTGTCTCTGTGATAGAAATCAGCACCATTATAGGTGAGCCTGCAGAAAGACAGTTAACTGTTCCTGGGGGGCTCGCTCGTCGTGTTACGGGTGTTCCCTTTGGGGCGACTGCAGAACTATACTTCCGTTCCGGGGGAGCGCTGACTTTTTCATTCCTTGTCATACCTGCAGTAGTAGGGCGGATACCGCAAACCGGGCCTGGTCCAGGCTGACGGGTGTGCCTCACTGCACGTGGTCCGGATTCCGGATATTAATCCGGGACGCTCTGATTCAGCCGTCTTTGCGGCGACTGCAGGGATGCAGGTGTAGAGTAATGCAGCAGCAATTACCGGGGAACAAGGTGACGAAGCAATCTCCAGGCGACTGATTCCCAATCATGAGATTGCCACGCATTGCTCGCAATGACGAGGATTTAGTCATTGCCCGGAGTTTCCCTAACAGTTATTCGTAAACAGAGGAGAGCAGTGTTATGTACAAGATAGCGCGTCACTTCAATACAACCAGGCCATCTGGATGGATTGCCTGTCTGTTGTTCATGCTGATACCGTTTGCAAACGCACAGGAGACCTATGGTGAAAGTGACGCACCGGTGGCTGCCAAAGCGTTCGATGTAGAGATCAGAACCAGTAATCCTGACGAGATGGCCTATATCCTCAGGCAGGTACTGCTGGCTAACTATGCAAAGCAAAATCATCTGGACGCCACGAAGGTGGAGATTGACGAGTTTATCGCGAAGAAGCAGCAGGCTGATGAACGCATGCGCAAGGAGGCGGAAGCCAGGCGCGAACAGGACCAAAAGGCACTGCAGTCTGAGGACCTGACGGATGAGGAACGCACCCGGATCGGGGATGAACTCAAGTTTATCGACGGGATGCTGAAGGCAGATGCGGGCGCTGACGATCCGAAAAAAGCAGCGGCTGAGAAGCAGATGGCCAGGGCGTTAATCGAACAGTGGAAAGTCAACCAGGCCTTGTACCGCAAATACGGGGGAAGGGTGATTTTCCAGCAAGGGGGCGCCGAACCGCTGGATGCCTACCACGAGTACTTCAAGGCCGCGCAAAAGGCAGGCGATTTCACGATCCTGAACGAGGAATTCGAGCCGGCCTTCTGGGCCTACTACAGCAACGACAAAATGCACAAATTCTTTCCAGAGGACCAGCAGGACCAGGCCATCAATACACCCTGGTGGTTAATGGAACCGCCACCCGGTAAATAAATATTTATCTGTTGCGTGATACGAACGACTCGCTTGTAAAAGCGTCTGGTGAATACCCACCAGCTTTATAGCCGGTGGAGTATTCACATTTCGATATGATGTTGTTTCCTTCGTTGCATTTTATGGTGAATAGCAAACAGCTGTTCTGATGGCATGCTGAGAAAGTTCTGAACGCTCGTCACCCCGGCACACGCCGGGGTCCAGGTCACCGCCGGCAGCTATTATTCCAGACGCTCGATACCCAGGGCCTTGAGAATATACTTCTCATAGACAGGTTCCGAGGTGCCTTTTTTCATCTTGCGTATGAAGTATTTTTCAAAGGCAATCTTGGCGTAATGCACCCACTTGCCCTTTTTCATCCAGGCCACGTTGCGCGGTGGTATTTGCGGCAACGCCACGAAGGCCGCACCGGTATCGCCCATGTCGGCAAGGCAAATCGCGTTCCAGGTACCCTTGTGCGTCAGTTCCTTGCCGGACATGTCGTCACGGATATTGTGCACAATCGCTGTCACCATGGATTCGATCATGTAACCGGTTTTTGGTGCGCCGGTGGGAACGGGCGTTGCTTCGATCGGCGGTATCGCGATGCATACACCGGCTGAATAGATGTTCGGGAACTTCGGACTGCGCTGGAACTCGTCCACCAGCACAAAACCGCGCGGGTTACACAGACCCTCGACCGCTGCCACACAATCAACGCCCTTGAATGCCGGCAGCATCATGGAGTAGTTAAACGGCAGTTCGAGGTTTTTGATGACTTCACCCGCATCATTGTACTGCTCCACGTGCATGGTTCCGGCTTCCACCCTGGTGACCTTGGCGTTGGTAATGAAGTTGATATCGTGCTGCCGCAGTTCGCTCTCGAGCATGCCCTTTGAATCACCGACGCCTCCGAGACCGAGGTGCCCGATATAGGGTTCGCTGGTGACGTAGGTCATGGGTATCTTGTTGCGTATGCGCCGCTTGCGCAGGTCGGCATCCAGGATGAAGGCATATTCATACGCGGGCCCGAAACAGCTGGCAAAGGGCATGGCGCCGATAATGACCGGACCGGGATTCTCCAGCAGTTTAACGTAGCCCTCATGGGCCTTTTCGGCATGGTCGACGGTGCAAACAGACACCGTATGCCCTGCAGGCCCGGAGCCGGGGACCTCGTCAAACGCCAGCTTCGGGCCGGTGGTGATGACAAGGTAGTCATATTCCACGTTCTTGCCGTTATCCAGTTCGAGGCGATTTGCCTCGGTATTAATGCACGTGACGGTGCCGGCAATAAAATCGATGTCCTTGTTTTTCAGTGCGGGCGCAATCGGGAAGGTGATGTCATTGCGTTTTCGCCAGCCGACGCCGACCCACGGGTTCGAGGGAACAAACTGGAAATGATCGGAAGCGTTGACAACAGTTACCTTGTGCTCCTTGCCAAGCTCAGCCTTTAATTCATAAGCGGCGGGCATCCCGCCCGTACCTGCACCCAATACAACGACATTAGCCATAATTTGCTCCTTATATCTGTGATTATTGCTGGCCTGCATGGAAGAACCCCTGCGACCGGTGAAAAACTCCGTTCAAGCCTAGCATACGCTTCAGCAAGCACAGATTCATTGCTCCCCGCTGTTGTCAGCGGGGCTGATTATACAAGCAGCCAGCACACATTGCGCTATGCAGCGGTCTCCTGCTGACGTCTCCAGATACCTGCCAGCAGCGAACCGGACAGGTTATGCCAAACGCTGAAAAGGGCGCCGGGGAGGGCCGCGGCGGCGGAAAAATACTTGACTGCCAGCGCCACTGCCAGGCCGGAATTCTGCATACCTACCTCGATGGCCAATGTCCGGCATTCGCGCTTGTCCCGGCCCAGCCAGCGTGGCACCCAGTAACCACCCAGCAGTCCGATCGTGTTGTGCAGCACTACGACGGTGGCAACGCCGCCGGCGATATTGGCCAGGCTATCGTGATTCAGGGCGACGATAATCATAATGATCAATACAATCGACAATACCGACAGCAGCGGGAACAATCGCTGTACGGGCGCCAGCGCGTGGTGAAAATAATGATTCGCCGTGACGCCCAGCATGACGGGCAGAAAGATGATCCTGAAAACGGTGACCAGGATATCCAGCACCGGAATCGGTACCAGCTCGCCGGCATAGAGCAGGGTCAGCAAGGGGGTCGCCACAACGGCCAATAGCGTCGAAACCATCGTCAGCGTGATCGACAGGGCAACATCGCCCCTTGCCAGATAACAGATCACGTTCGAGGCGGTGCCTCCGGGGCTGCAGCCGACCAGGATCAGGCCAACGGCGAACTGCGGAGTCAAGCCGGCGCCATGCGCCAGTGCCCATGCCGCGAACGGCATCAACAGAAACTGCAGCGTAACGCCAAGCAGCACAGGAAACGGACGGCGCAGGACGTTGAGGAAATCTCTGCCGGTCAATGTCATACCCATGCCAAACATCACCGCGCCCAGCAAAGGGATGATCGCTGCCTTCAGCGGAATGAACGCACCGGGTGCTGACCAGGCGAGCAGACTACCCAGCAGGGCCCACAGCGGAAATAAAACCGTCATCAGGTTGCTGCGCATACAGGCCTCGATCGCTCCTTTCCGGCTGTCTGTTAGTAAAGCAGGGTCGATGCCCGCGGTGGGATCATAGCGCATTCATCCATGGTTGAGGTATATGCTGTAACTATTTAATACTAAACAGGTAGATATCAAGATATTTTCCGGAGCATGGTCGTTGCCACGAATCAGTGTGATCAGTCCGGAGTCTTTTGCAGTGGCAGCAACGACAGTCTGGTAGCGCGGTTTTTGGTTTGTATGGTTACGGGTTCTGGTTTACCCTTGCGCGCTCTGAAATCCTGGCTGGGCTCGGTGCGAGCCAATAGACACTCAAAATGTCGCTTTCGCCCGATTGGCCCCTTCTCATTCAGGGCGCGGGTTGGAGAGAGGGATACAAGAAACAGTTAATGCAGGATAGATGCCCGAGCGGCTGACTTGAGGCGTAGCCGAAAGAACGCTGGAGCGCAGCGACGGCGGCCCCGAAGGGGTGAGACTGCGAAGCAGTCGAATAACGAGCACGCCCGCGGGCTCCGTGTATGAGGAAACACAGAAATATATAGACTGGTTTAAGCAAGAAATCTGGAGAGGTGTCCGAGTGGTTGACTTGAGGCGTAGCCGAAA
>Ga0210065_1000216_pt1 | contig 16249 bp, 12 predicted proteins | sample Muzzi_PWB_D1_FD_185533 | JGI IMG/M metagenome (GOLD analysis project Ga0210065, IMG submission 185533) | Wetland microbial communities from San Francisco Bay, California, USA, that impact long-term carbon sequestration - Muzzi_PWB_D1 (SPAdes) | ecosystem: Environmental > Aquatic > Marine >... | reverse complement strand
CGCCTTCGGTCATCATCTGACCCAGAAGTGACTGCCGCACCTGCCGCACCCGACCCTGCCCCCGGCACTGGGAACAGGTCACCGGCTTGCTGCCTTTGGCCGCGCCGGTGCCGGTGCAGTCCGGGCAGGGAACCTGCTTATTGAGCTTGACGGTCTTTTTGGCGCCCTGGGCGGCCTCCAGCAGCGTCACCGCCAGCTGAAGCTGCAGACTGCGCCCCCGCGCCGGGCCACCGCCGCCGCCGCCGCCGCCGAAAGCGTCGCCGAAGCCACCCATGCCCCCCATGCCGAAGTTGCGCAGGAAACTCTCGAGGGCATCATTCAGATCGACGTTGAACCCTCCGGCGCCGAAGCCCCCGGCGCCGCCGATCCCCCCGTTCTGGTCCACGTGTCCGAACTGATCGTACTGGGTTTTCTTCTGGGGATCCTTGAGGACCTCGTAGGCTTCGGTGGCCTCGCGGAATTTTTCCGCGGCCGTGGGGTCGTCAGGATTCTTGTCCGGGTGAAACTTGATGGCCAGCTTGCGGTAGGCCTTCTTGATCTCACCGTTGTCGGCGTCGCGTCCCACGCCGAGAATCTCGTAGTAATCGCGCTTGGTGCTCATGCGTGCCTCTTAACTTGAAATGATGACCCGGGCTGGACGCAGCACCATGTCACCGAAATGAAACCCCTGCTGGACGACTTCGATGACCTGGCCGGGCTCGACTCCTTCACGGGGCAACTGCCCCACGGCCTCGTGCACGTTCGGGTCGAATTCCGCGCCCAGGGCCTCGATGGGCTCGACACCCTTGTCCTTGAGCAGCCCGCGGAAATTCTGGAAAATCAGCTCGACACCGGCGCGTATCCCCCCGGACTCTTCAGTATCAGAAGTGCTGGCGGCCGATTGCAAGGCTCTTTCGAAGTTGTCCTGGACATCCAGGAGCGACCGCAGGATTTCGGCCTGGGCAAAGCGGCGGCTGTCGGCGATCTCGCGCCGGGAGCGCTTGCGGACGTTGTCGAGTTCCGCCACCACCCGCAGCCACTTCCCCTCGAACTCCGCCCGCTCGGCGCGCAGGACCTCCTCGGGGGAAAGCTCGGCGATCTCCTCGACCTGGTCGATGTTATCCGGGTCGACAGGGCCGGCGGCATCATTTTCCCGCTCGACGGGTCCGGTATCCGACGGCGCGGCTTCATCCTCATGGCGACGTTTGGTCATGTTCCTCTTCCTTAAATGCTGACGAAAAACACCGAACGATCGATCACGGGCCGCCTCGGCGCCGGATCGTCCGCCCGGGAATGAAATTCAACTGGCGACCGGTCCCCGGGACGAACCGATGACCCGGCGCAGGATATCCATGCTGTGGAAAGCCCGCTGGTAGGACATCCGGCGGGGTCCCAGCACGGCCAGCAGTCCGGGACGGCCGTCCAGATCGTAATGACCGGTCAAAAGGGAAAAACCCTTCAGTTCCCCCACGGGATTTTCGGTGCCGATCCAAACCCGGAATCCGTCCCGTGTCCCGGGATCGAGACCGTCCAGGGATTTCCGGATCTGGCGGGGTGATTCCATGAAACGGAGCAGGGCCTTCAACGGTTCGGGATCGTGGAATTCCGGTTCCTCCAGGATGTTCCCCACCCCCTGGAATTCGATGCCCACGTCGGCCGATTCGGCAAACAGTTCCCGGCCGCTGCGGGCCAGGGCCACGGCGCAGCGCGAGGCCGGGGTACCCATCAGGTCCACCGTGCCCAGGAGACCCTCCCGGATCTCACCGACGGTGTGGCCGGCCACCCGTTCGGACAAAAGGTTTCCCGCCTCCTCGATCACCGCCGTCGGCGTGTCTTCGGTCAGTTCCACCTGGCCGGTGCGGACATCCCCGTTTTCCAGCATGACCACCATCAGCACGCGGCGCGGGGACCGGGGATAGAAATCGACCCTCGCGATCCTGACCGGCTCGAGGGCGGGGCCCACGATGATGCTGATGTTGTCGGTCAGCCTGCTGAGCAGGCGGGCCAGGGCCTTGAGGCGGTCGCCGGTACCCAGTCCGGGCCCGGCCTGCCCGACCAGCTGGTCGGCCAGGCGGTTCAGGCTGGCCGGAGGCTGCAGACGCTGCAGGGCCCAGCCGGCCAGCAGCCGGTCCACGAAGGTCCGGAACCCCGCGTCGGTCGGCAGGCGCCCGGCCGAGGTGTGGGGTTGTTCCAGGTAGCCGGTGTCCTCGAGGTGTTTCATGACCGCGCGGATGGTCGCCGACGAAACCCGGCGCTGCAGGTACCGCTCCACCAGGCCGGAACTGACCGCGCGTCCGGTCTCGATATGGAGCCGCACGATGGCGTCGAGTATGTCCAACGACCGGGAATCCGGTCCTGAATTTGGTCGCCTGGTGTTCATGTCCCCGCTCTTTTAGACAAAATGCCGGCATTCACCGGCGGCATGACGGCGCGCCCAAGGTAATCAATACGATTTCCAGGTGTCAACCCGCCCCCAGGCCGACCAGATGCTCCTCGATGCTGTCGATCCTCAAATAACCCAGGCCCGTCAGAACCAGCCGACGGTCCCGGATTTCCCAAAGCCCCTCGCGAACGCCCCGCCCGGTGTCCCAGCCCCGTTCCGGCAGCCATTCCAGGGCGATGCCCCCCTCGGTGCGAAGGTTGAGGATGAGGCGTTCCAGGCGCCGCGCCTCGCGGTCCACCGGATCGACCGAGGCCTCGGGAAGGCCGCCGTCATCCAGGGCCGCCCGCCACCTGGCCAGGGAATCGAAATTGGCGTAACGTCGTCGGCCCCAGAATCCGTGGGCTCCCGGCCCCAGCCCCAGCCAGGGACGGCTTCGCCAGTAGTTCCGGTTGTGCCGTGATTCGGCTCCCGGGCGGGCAAAATTGGCCACTTCGTACTGCCGGACGCCCAAACCGGCCAGGTGCTCGATCACCGCCAGGTACAGGTTTTCGGTCTGGCGGTCGGGAGCGGGATGCCACCGGCCCTCGGCGGCCAGGGTCGCCAACCTCGTGCCCGGATGAAGCTCCAGGATGTAGACCGAAAAATGTTCCACGCCCAGATCGGCGGCCTCGGACAATTCGGCCAGCAGGGCCTCCTTCCGGATACCCGGGCCGATGATCCAGTCCGCGGAGACCCGGGGAAAAACCGCACAGGCGGTGGTCAGCCCGGCGCGGGCGGTGGCCGGGTCGCAGGCCCGGCCCAGCATCTTCAGCACGTCGGGATCCAGGCTTTGAACGCCCAGGCTTACCCGGGTGATACCCATATCCAGCCAGGCGGCGGCCAGGTCCCCGCCCAGGGTTTCGGGGTTCGCCTCGGCCGTCAGTTCGAAATCCTCGGCCAGCGGCAGTCGGCCGATCGTCCCGGCCAGAAGACGGCCCATCAGTTCCGGCTCCAGTTCGGACGGCGTGCCGCCTCCCAGGTAACAGGTGGCCAGCTTGCGCCGGCCGTCGGTCAGGATGCCGCAGCCGCGGCGGCGGAGTTCGAACTCGGCCAGGATGCCGTCCACGTAGGCGGCGCGGACGCCGGCGTCATGGTCGGCCGTGCGGGCAAAATGACAGTAGGAACAGATCGAACCGCAAAACGGCACGTGGATATACAGTCCCATGGCGGCTCCGGTCGTTTCCCGGTCAGCGGATCAGGTCCCCGATCCGGTTGATGCGGGGAAGATGCTTCTTCGCGTCCCAGGACCAGTAGATGAACATGGCCTTGCCCTTGATGAGCCGGGTGTCCAGCGCCCCCCAGTAGCGGCTGTCCTGGCTGTTGTAGCGGTTGTCGCCCATCATGAAGATATGGCCCTCGGGCACCACGTAGACCTTCGGCATGCCCGGCCAGGGCCAGGAATGGTTGCGGGCGTTGCGCACGTAGGAAGCCTGGTCATGTTTGGTCCGCGGCGGCGGGCAGTTCTCGGGATCCGTCCACGAGGGCACGCAGGAATGGTCCCCGTCCCGGTCGGCGAAATTGGATTCGTAGATCTCCCCGTTCACCTTCAGGATGCCGTCCTCCACCAGGATGGTGTCGCCGGCCACCGCCACGCAGCGCTTGATGTAATCCAGGTTCCGGTCATTGGGATACTCGAAGACGATGATGTCCCCCTGCCGCGGTTCACGGATGGGCGGCAGCTTCAGCACGGGCAGCCCGTCGAGCAGTGTGATCTTGCCCAACCGGATCCTCTCGGGGGTCTGCGCCCCGTACAGGAACTTGTTGACGAACAGGAAGTCGCCGATCTGGAGCGTTTCCAGCATGGAACCGGTCGGGATGCGGAAGGCCTGGAAGATGAACTGGCGCAGCACCAGGGCGATCACCAGGGCGGTGCCGATGGCCTTGGCGTATTCGATCAGGGTGGCCTTCAGCGACCGGGGCGCATGGGCCTTGCCGGTCTTGCCCTTGCCGGTCGATTCCTTGCCGGAATGGCCGGCGCCGTCTTCCCGGGGATTCTTCTTGGATTTCTTGGCCATGTCCACTCCAGGCTGATCTCTAAAGGGTTGAAATCGTCTCAGCGCTCGACTTTGAGCACCGCCAGGAAGGCCTCCTGCGGAATTTCCACCGAGCCCACCTGCTTCATTCGCTTTTTGCCTTCCTTCTGTTTCTCGAGCAGCTTGCGCTTGCGGGAGATGTCCCCTCCGTAGCACTTCGCCGTCACGTTCTTGCGGAAGGCCTTGACGCTGGTCCGCGCCAGGACGCGGGTGCCCACGGCGGCCTGGATGGCCACGGCGAACATCTGCCTCGGAATCAGTTCCTTCAGTTTCTGGCAAAGCTTCAGGCCCCAGGTGTAGGCGTTGTCGCGATGCACGATGCAGGTCAGCGCGTCCACCGGATCCCCGTTGATCAGGATGTCCAGGCGGATCAGATCGTCCTTGCGGTGCCTGAGGTATTCGTAGTCAAGCGAGGCGTAACCCCGGGTGACGGACTTGAGCTTGTCGTAGTAGTCGACCACCAGTTCGTTCAGGGGCAGGTCGAATTCGATGTTCACCCGTTCGGTGTCCAGGTACTCCATCTTCGTCTGGATGCCCCGCCTTTCGAGCGAGATCTGGATCACCGGTCCGACGTAGTCCTTGGGCATGATGACGGAGGCCCGCACGATGGGTTCACGGATCTCCTCGATGTATTTCGGGTCCGGCAGGAGGGCCGGGTTTTCGCACAGCTGAACGGTCCCGTCCTTGAGAAGCACCTCGTATTCCACGTTGGGCAGGGTCGCGATCAGGTTCAGGCCGTACTCGCGCTCCAGCCTTTCCTGGATGATCTCCATGTGCAGCAACCCCAGGAATCCGCAGCGGAAACCGAACCCCAGGGCGGCCGAGGTCTCTTTCTCCCAGGTCAGGGACGCGTCGTTCATCTGCAGTTTCTGCAGGGCGTCGAACAGTTCGTCGTACTGGTCGTTGTCCGTGGGATACATCCCCGAGAACACCATGGGTTTGGCTTCCGCATACCCCGGCCAGGGCTCGGAGCAGGGATTCTCGACCAGGGATATCGTGTCCCCCACCCGCACATCGCGGACGTCCTTGGCGCCGGTGGCGATGTAACCCACCTCACCGGCGGTCAGGGATTTCTGCGAGATGCGGCTGAGACGGAACCAGCCGATGTCTCCCACCTCGAACTGCTTGTTGTTGCCGAAGATCTTGATCTTCTCGCCCTTCTTGATCGTGCCGGCGAACATGCGGATATAGGCCACGGCCCCCACGTAGGGATCGAAGATGGAGTCGAAGATCAGGGCCTTGGGCGGAGCCTCGGGGTCGCCGCTGGGGGGCGGCACCTCGGCGACGATGGCGTCGAGCAGCAGCTCCAGGCCCTCGCCCGTCTTGGCGCTCACCTTGATGATGTCGTCCGGGTCGCAGCCCAGCAGATCGATGAACTGTTCGGTGACGTAGTCCACCCGCGCGGCGGGCAGATCGATCTTGTTGATGACCGGCAGGATGGCCAGGTCGTGCTCGAGGGCCAGATACATGTTGTTGATGGTCTGGGCCTGCACACCCTGCACGGCGTCGACCACCAGCAGGGCCCCTTCGCAGGCGGCCAGGCTGCGGCTGACCTCGTAATGGAAATCCACGTGGCCCGGGGTGTCGATCAGGTTGAGGGTCCAGGACTCGCCCCGGGGATCCTTGTAGTCCATCCGGACAGGATGGCTCTTGATGGTGATCCCCCGTTCCCGCTCGAGATCCATCGAATCGAGAACCTGGGCCTGCATGTCCTTGCCCACCAGGGTGCCCGTGTATTCGAGCAGCCGGTCGGCCAGGGTGCTCTTCCCGTGGTCGATATGCGCGATGATGCAGAAATTCCGCGTTTTTTCCCGATTGAAGGCCATAAATTTCCGCGTTTGCTCCGGATAAAGGGATGGGATCGTGACCGGACAGGAGGTCAGCGCTCAAAGATAAGGTCTAGAAGCCCTTTCGCCACTGGAAAACCACCAGCGTGGGGCCGGGGTCACTCAGGCCCACGCCTTCGCCCACCGGCCCGAAGGTGTCCTCCCAGCGGTCGGGAACCGGCACGGGATCCCTGTCGAAGTTGAACAGATGGGCGCCCACGTAGGCATCCAGCGCGATGATCAGCAGCACCCCGCCCGACCACCAGGCGAAGTCCCTCATCTGTGCCCAGCTTTCTTCGGCGATCGAATTGTAGAGCGAGTAATTGGGATCGTCAGGCGCAAAGGTGTTGGCGAAATCACGCGCCCGCACGGCCTGACGGTCCCGGCTCAGGATGTTGGTCCAGAAATACATCTCCGCCCCGTAGGCCAGCCCTGCTTTCCAGAAGTTGTCGCTGTAGAGCTGGCCCCAGCCGGGAAACAGGGGCGTGGCCAGCACCGCGCCGGTGGGGCTGACACCGGTGTCCCACATGTCGATTTCAGGCAAGGCCACCGCAGCGGCCACCGGTTGAGCAAGCTCCTGGGCCTGGCTGTCGGTCACCAGGGAATCGGCGGGATCGGCCGCGGTCTGGGCCCCCGCGGCTCCGGACATGACCACGCCGGTCAACAGCAACAGCACCAGGACCGCCCTTGTGGGGGCGGTCGAAACTGGTTCGGGGACCGGAGGGCGGCGGTTCATCCTGTTTCCTTCATCATGCGGACCAAAAGCTTTTCCGGAAGCACCTCGATGACGTGGTGTCCGGCGGCCACCACCGAGGGTTCCCCGTCGAGGTGGACGGCCACCTCCTGTCGGCAGGTGAAACCCAGGCGGCGGCCACGGACGACGCTGATGGCTTCGTGCTCCAGCCGCTTTCCGCTCGAGGCCGCCGGCAGGAGTTTCATCCCGGCCGCGGGGCCGAGCGGACGGATCAGACAGGCATCCAGCAGGCCGTCGTCGAATTTTGCGTCAGGAGCGAAGCGAAAACCCCCACCGGTCAGGGGACCGTTGCAGACCTCGGCGAAAAAGAATTTTCCGGAAATCCTCTCCACCCCGTCGTCACCTTCCATTTCCCAGGCGATGTCCTGCCCCCGGTACTTCAGCAGGGTGGCCACCGCCGCCAGGGTGTAACGAAATCCGCCCAACCACCGCCACAAGCCCGACGCGCGGGCCGATACCAGGCCGCTGGCCAGCAGCCCCACCGAGTTGACGAACTTGGTTCCGTCCAGGGCGCAGACATCGATCGGATGATCACCACCGGAGGCGATCGCCCGGAGTCCGTCGGCAACGGTGGCGCACCCGATGGCCACGGCAAAATCGTTGCCGCTGCCCGACGGAAGCACCGCCAGGGGGCATCCGGTGCCCGCCAGCCCGAGGGCCACTTCGTGAACCGTTCCGTCACCGCCGAGGGCCACCACCAGGTCGTGGACCCCGACCGCCCGGCCCGCCTGGACCGTGGCATCCCCGGGTCCGGCGGTCAGGTGGACGGCCACCTCATGACCGGCCTCCTCCAGCAGCCGAACGGCGGCCGCGGGATCGAATCGCTTCCTCGTGTTACCCGCGAACGGGTTGGCTATCACCAGCAAGCGGCTCACCGCGGTCTCCTGCGGACGGATCGGGGCAAAAAAAGTGGCGGGAATGTGTGGGAATCGAACCCACCTCGGACGGTAAACGCGCCCGACAGAAGGATTTGAAGTCCCCGGCAGTCACCAGACCACACTCATTCCCGCCTGTCTCGATTTTAAGGGCGGCCCGATCCCTGGGGATTGACAGGCTGCCCTGCATCAACCATAAGCAATCATTTCGACTTCAACCAGCACATCTTTGGGCAGCCCGGACACTTCAACCACCGACCTGGCCGGTGGTTCCCCGGTGAAGAAAGTCCGGTAGACCTCGTTGATGGCCGCGAACTCCCCCATGTCCCTGATGAACACCGTCACCTTGAGCACATCGTCCAGGGTCAGCCCCCCCGCCTCGACCACGTTTTTGGCGTTGGTCAACGCCACGCGCGCCTGCTCGGCCGCGGTCGTGCCCACCACTTCCATGGTCGTCGGATCCAGGGGAATCTGTCCCGCCGTAAACAGGAACCCGCCGGCGGCGTTGCCCTGGTTGTAGGGCCCGATGGCCGCCGGCGCCTTGTCGGTCTTGATGATCTTCCGCGTCATGCCTTCTCCCTCGAATATGGGATTCCCGGATTCCACGCAATGCCAACCCACCATATATCAGCCAGGCGACCGTGACCAAGCCAATTCGCCCCCCCGACAATGGCGGAGTGGGGTTTGTCATTCGGTTCAGCAGGCGTGTGGAGGCGTCCGTAGCCATGGATGGCGGAGGACGCCGTAACCCGAAAGAGGCCGTGACAGGATGTCACGGCCCCTTGTCCTGCTGAACCGAATGACAAACCCTACTCCACGGTGACCGCCTTGGCCAAATTCCGAGGCTGGTCCACGTCTTCACCCCTGATCACGGCGATATGGTAGGCCAACAACTGCAACGGAATCACCGAAAGCAGCGGCGTCCAGAAGTTCATCGTCTCCGGAATGGTGATCACGTGGTCGCTCAGCGCGGCGATCTCGGTGTCCCCTTCGGTGACGATCGAAATGATCTTGCCGTCGCGCGCCCGTACCTCCTGGACGTTGCCCACGATCTTGTCGTAGCTGCCGTCCCTGATGGCGATGACCACCACCGGCATGTCCGGGTCGATCAGCGCGATGGGTCCGTGTTTCATTTCCGCCGCCGGGTACCCCTCGGCGTGGATGTAGCTGATCTCCTTCAGCTTCAGGGCGCCCTCCAGGGCGATGGGAAAGTTCACGCCGCGGCCCAGATACAGGCAGTTCTTATGACCGGCGTAGACCTCGGCAATCTTCCTGATGGCCTCGGATTGGTCCAGGACCTTCTGCACCAGGTCGGGAATCCTGACCAGTTCCTTCAGCATCTGCGTCCCGCGGTCGGCGCTCAGGTGGGTGCGCCGTCCGAAGAGGATGGCCATCAGGGCCAGGATGGTCACCTGGCTGGTGAAGGCCTTGGTCGAGGCGACCCCGATCTCGGGCCCGGCGTGGATGTAGACCCCGCACTCGCTTTCGCGGGCGATGGTCGACCCCACCACGTTGGTGATGCCCAGCACCTTGGCGCCCTTGCGCTTCGCCTCGCGCATGGCCTCCAGGGTGTCGATGGTCTCGCCGCTCTGGCTGATGACCAGGCACAGGGTGCCCGGTTCGATGATGGGCGAACGGTAACGGAACTCCGAGGCGTATTCGACTTCGACCGGAATGTGCGCGTACTCCTCGAGCAGGTACTCGCCCACCAGGCCCGCGTGCCACGAGGTGCCGCAGGCCAGGATGACGATGCGCCGGATGTTGCGCAGCTCCCAGTCCGTCAGTTCGATCCCGCCCAGCTTCACGTCACCGGATTCGGGAAGGATGCGGCCGCGGAACGAGTCGCGGATGGTCTGCGGCTGCTCGAAGATCTCCTTGAGCATGAAGTGCTCGTAGCCGCCCTTCTGGATCTGCCCCAGGTCCCAGGTGATCTCCTGGATTTCCTTGGTGATTTCCTCGTTGTCGATGGTGGTGGTCACCACGCCCTCGGGCCGGAGGGTGACCATCTCGCCGTCATCGAGGTAGATGACCTGGCGCGTGTGGCCCATGATCGCGGCCACGTCGCTGGCCAGGTAGTTGACACCCTCGCCCACGCCCACGACCAGAGGGCTGCCCTTGCGGGCGCCGATGATCAGGTCCGGTTCGTCCAGGTGGGTCACGGCGATCCCGTAGGCGCCTTCGACCACGCCCAGGGCCTTCTGCACGGCCTTGACCAGATCCCCTTCATAGAAATCCTCGATCAGGTGGGCCAGGACCTCGGTGTCGGTCTGCGATTCGAAGGTGTGGCCCTTCTTGGTCAGCTGGACCTTCAGGGCGCCGTGGTTCTCGATGATGCCGTTGTGCACCAGGGCCACCTTGCCGGCGATGTGGGGATGGGCATTGACCCTGTTCGGCGGACCGTGGGTGGCCCAGCGGGTGTGGGCGATGCCGCAGGTCCCCTTCATCTCCTCCAGGTCCAGGGCCGCCTCCAGGTTGACGATCTTCCCCTTCTCCTTGACGACATGCTGATGCTCGGGGGTCATGATCACGATTCCGGCGCTGTCATATCCCCTGTACTCGAGCCGCTTCAGTCCTTCAAGAAGGACCTTGGCCGCGTCCGGGGTTCCCACAACTCCTACTATTCCGCACATCCGGTTTTCCTCCATGAGCGGGGCGGCCACTGCCTGGACCTGTCCCGCTGATTGTCACCCGAACCATCCTGAAATCCAGCAACGAATAAATCAAAATATCCGCTACATGATAAACCCGTCGGGGCCAAAAGTCACCGCCCGAACCGGCGAAAGGTCTAACTGCCTTCTTTTACCCTGCTTATGAGATCGACGGCGGCGGCTTCATCTTTAGCTTCGGCAATGATCCGAACCACCGGCTCGGTATTGGAAGGTCTGACGTGGACCCAGGCATCGGTTCCGATCCACTTCAAACCGTCACGATCATCGAGGCTCCCGGGCCCGAGGCCCTGCAGCAGGGCGGCCAGTTCGTCCCCCGTGGGCAGATCCTCGCTGGATACCTTGGTCTTGATCATGGCCACCGGAGGCAGGGCGGCGGCCATGTCGGCCAACGTCCGGCCCCCATCGGCCACCGCCTGCAGGATCATCGCGATGCCCACCAGGGCGTCCCGGCCGGCGTGGATGGTGGGGTAGATGACCCCGCCGTTGCCCTCGCCCCCCAGGATGCAATCGTTGGCCAGGATCGCCTCGACCACGTTGGCTTCGCCGACCGGGGTCCGGAAGACCTTTTGCCCGTGGCCGGCGGCGACCTTTTCGATCAGGCCGGTGGTGGACAGATTGACCGCCATGGGACCGGGCGTCCGGCCCAGCAGGAAATCGGCGGCGAGCACCAGGGTCATCTCTTCGCTGAGGGCCCGGCCGTTCCCGTCGACCAGGGCCAGGCGATCCACATCGGGATCAACGGCGAAGCCCAGGTCGGCGCCGGTGGCGGCCACCTCGGCGCACAGGTCCCCCAGGTGGGCCGGGGTCGGTTCGGGATCGTGGGGAAAACGGCCGGTCAGGCCGCAATGCAGGGGCGTGCACCTCACCCCCAGGGTTTCCAGCAATGCCGGCACGATGCTTCCGCCGGCGCCCTCGACCGCGTCCACCACCGCGTGCAGGTTGCGACTGCGGATGCGATCGACATCCAGCCAGGGCATGGCGCAGATGGCGTCCAGGTGCTGCCTGTCGGCGCCGGCCCGGGACGAAACCGAGCCCAGCTTGTCGAAGGTGACATGGCCGGCGCCATCCTCGTAACAGCGGCGCAGTTCCCTGTTTTCCGCCGCGGTCAGGAACAGGCCGCCCGAGCTCAGGAATTTCAGGGCGTTCCACTGCTGGGGGTTGTGACTGGCGGTGATGATCACCCCGCCCACGGCGCTGCTTTCCTGAACGGCGACTTCCGTGGTCGGGGTGGTGGCGATGCCGATGTCCCACACGTCGTGTCCGGTGGAGACAAGGGCGGCCCGGACCGCGTCCAGGACCATGGGACCGCTGACGCGCGTGTCGCGTCCGACGACCACCGGTCCGGCGGGCAGCCAGGCCCCGAAGGCCGCGGCCCAGCGGGAAACCGTCACGGCGTCCAGGCCGTCGCCGATCACGCCGCGGATCCCGGATATACTCACTCGCAAAGGCATAAAATGGTCCTTTCCGCGCCGGGGGCGGAACTGGTCAGAAAATACGTTGCCGGGGTTGGACAGCCTTGCCGGGCCGCTCCCGCGCCGATCCTAGCGGCGGCTGGACCCACAATAAAGCACAAAAAAAACCGCGCGCTCGCGGGTCGGGCACCGACAGACAAAAAAATGGAGCTGGTGTGCGGACTCGAACCGCAGACCTGCTCATTACGAGTGAGCTGCTCTACCAGCTGAGCTACACCAGCTCCCGTAGTCATTCTGTAAAACAGTGGTGCCTGGGGGCGGAGTTGAACCACCGACACCCGCATTTTCAGTGCGGTGCTCTACCAGCTGAGCTACCCAGGCTCCCATCCGTTTCCGCCTTGAGCGGGACAGGAATAAAACACCGCCGGGATTCGAATGTCAAGCCGCCGGCGGGTTTTTTCGGCTTCTGCGGTTCAGCTGGCGGCTTTTGTCGTCAGTTGGGTGATCCTGGAGACAACTTCTTCAAGTTCAAAGGGCTTGTACAGGCAGGCATCGGCCCGTGACCAGGTGGCGATGAATTTTTCCCGGTCGTGGGAGTCCACCTTGCGGGCGGTCAGCAGCATGATGGGAAAGGACTTGGCCTCGGGGTCGTTGGCCATCCATTCCTTGAGCATGCGGCTGACTTCGTAGCCGTTGCAGCCGGGAAGCATGACGTCCAGGATCATGAAATCGGGCGGATTCCGCTTGGCCTTGTCCAGACCCTCCAGCCCGTCCAGGGCGACGGCGACCTCATAACCCTTGTTGACCAGGCTGTATTCGAGGGTTTCCAGGATGTCGGGTTCGTCATCGACGATGAGAATCCGTAACGCGCGCTCCATCATGCATCCTCCAGGGCGTCAAACCGGTATCCGTGATTCGCTGATTTTTCTATCGGCCCGAGGGCCGCCGGGTTGACCATTGTTTCGTGTGGTTTCCTTAAAGGGTCGGTCGCAGCCCAGGGTTCCCCGTTGCCGGCCTCGATGAATTGCCAGCGGGTGGCCTCCAGGCACGTCCCCTGGCGGGACGAATGCAGGGTCCAGCGGCGGTTCCAGTTGACCGGATCGACCACGGCCGCGGCCCAAAAACCCGGATACAATTCCCACCCCGGCTGCCCTCCATTCCCGCCACGGCCAAAAAATTCCAGGAGGCCTTCCCGGCCACCGGCGGCAGAAACAGCGGCAGGGCGAATATCGAGAATCCCGACCAAGGGGACCGGCCCCAGGTCCGCGCCCGCGCAAAGGGTGTCCTGAAGCTGGGCCACGTCGCGCTGGAACCTGTCCGAGGCGGGATCCCGGGGAAGTTTCAGCCAGACGGTGGTCCCCCGGCCGGGGAGGCTGGCCAGGCGTACTTCCCCCCCCTGGGATTCGGCGAGCCGGCGGGTGATGCTCAGGCCCAGACCCGAACCTGGCTGCGGAACGCCAAGATCCCTGGGTCCCGGATTGAAGGGCTCGAATATCCGTCGCTGGACCGCAGGGCTCAGGCCCGGTCCGTTGTCTTCGACAATGAGATTGAAGGTCCCCAGTGGCAGGGAAAACCGGCGCGCCAGACGGGCCGCCAGGCTGCGGGGGGTGCCGGCTCCCGCTTCCAGCCAGACCCGGACCAGGCCGCCCCGCGGGGTGAATTTCAGGGCGTTGCCCAGGACATTTTCCAGGATGCGGACCACCACGTCGGGATCCACGCAGGCCAAAAATGATTCCGGGATGCCTTCGGCGTCCACATCCAGGCCCCTTTCGGCGGCCGTCAACGCGTGCATCGCGATTGTTTCGGACAGGAGGGGACCCAGGTCTATCTCGCGGCGGCGGGGCGCGGAGGTACCGGCCGGCTGGACGGCGGCCGCCAGCATCCCTTCCACCATCCGGTCCAGGCGGTCGATATTCCGCCGCGCCAGCCCCAGAAAATGGAGCTGGTCGTCGGTCACCGGTCCGGCCTGCCCGTTCACCACCAGGTTCAGGCACGACTGGAGGGAGGTCAGGGGCGTTCGCAGGTCGTGAGCCAGGGCCCGCACGGGTTCGGGGACCCCAGCGGTCGCCTGATCGAAAGCGGGAAAATATTGATCACTGGTTTCAAAATTGGTCGCCATCTGGTTCCCCCCGGTATGCCCGGCATCAATCCTGAAGCCATTAAGACATTATATGACTTCAGGTTAAAGCCGTCGCCGAAATTGACGAAAGCCCATCACGGAGGAAATTGCAAGGAACAGGCCAAGGGCGGGACCCGGCGCGGGTGGTTAATCCCTGCCGGCCAGTTTGCGGGCCAGGTACTTTCCGGTCAGGGAGGATGCGGAGCGGGCCACCTCCTCGGGCGTGCCCTGGGCCACCACCTTGCCACCGTGGCGGCCACCCCCGGGACCCAGGTCGATCACCCAGTCGGCCTCGCTGATCAGGTCGACGTTGTGTTCGATCACCAGCACAGAATGCTCACGGTCCACCAGTTCGTGAAGAACCTTCACCAGGGCGCGGACGTCTTCGGCATGAAGACCGGTGGTGGGTTCATCCAGCAGATACAGGTTGTGGCTGCCCGAGGGCATGGCCAGTTCGCGGGCCACCTTCAACCGCTGGCTTTCGCCGCCGGACAGGGTCGGCGCCGGCTGTCCGAGCGTCAGGTACCCCAGGCCCACCTTTTTCAGGAGCCACAGCTTCTGGCTTACCGCGGACACGTCGCCGAAGAACTGCAGGGCGTCATCGACGGTCAGATCCAGGGCCTGGGCGATGTTCAGCCCCTTGTAACGGATCTCCAGGGTGCTGGGATTGAAGCGGCTTCCCCGACAATCCTCGCAGGGCACGGTGATGTCGGCCATGAACTGCATTTCCACCCGGTGATACCCCATGCCCTGGCAGTTCGAGCACCGGCCCCCCGCGGTGTTGAAGCTGAAACGGCCGGGCGCGTACCCGCGGGCCAGCGACTCCTTGGTGGTGGCGAACAGCTCCCGGATGGGCCCCAGGACCTGCAGATAGGTCGCGGGGTTCGAGCGGCTGGTCTTGCCGATGGGCGTCTGGTCCACGCGCACCACCTTGCCCACCCCCTGGCCGCCGTGAAGCGAGGTGAAAGGGAAAGCCCGGCCGGTGCCGCCGGCCACCCGCCCGGTCAGCCCGTCGTACAGGCAGCCGTTCATGAGGCTGCTCTTGCCCGAACCCGAAATTCCGGTCAGGGCCACGAAGCGACGCAGGGGAATCTTGACCTCGAGTTCCCGCAGGTTGTGCAAGCGGGCGCCCTTGACCGCCAGCAGGCGGTCCGCCTTGGGCCGACGCTGCCTTTCGGTTCGCGAGGGCACCTCGCCTCGCATGTGGCGCGCGGTCAGGGTGTCGCCGGTGGCGATCAGGTCGGCCAGGGGGCCCTGGTAAACCACCTCGCCCCCGCCGGTGCCGGCGGCGGGTCCCAATTCCACGAAATACTCGGCCGCCTTGAGCACCGCCAGATCGTGCTCGACCACCACGACGGTGTTGCCCCCGGCCACCAGATCGTCCAGGGTGGAGATCAACCGGTCCACGTCGCCGGCGTGAAGTCCGCAGGTGGGCTCGTCGAGCACGTAGAGCGTGTCCACGAGTCTCGCCCCCAGGGCATTGGCCAGATGGATCCGCTGGGCCTCGCCGCCACTGAGGGTGCGGGTCAACCGGTCCAGGGTCAGGTATCCGAGTCCGACCCGGTTCAAAAACCTCAGGCGGTAAAGGACCTCATCCCGGACCTCGCCCGCGACCGCGGTCGCGGTCTTGTTCAGCCGCAACTTCTCCAACCTGGCCAGGGAGTCCTCGACCGACATGGTTCCGATGACCCCGAGGTCCATCCCCTGCACGCGCACCGCCAGGGCCTCGGGACGCAGCCGGCTGCCGCGGCAGGCCCGGCACAGGGTGTCGCCCATGTATCGCCTGGTGAAAAAGCGGTGGTGCCCCTTTTTCATCTCCCGGCGCATCTTTTCCAGGAAAGGGATGATCCCCGGATAGCTCTTGTCCCCGCCCTCGAGCACGAGTTGCCGCTGGCGATCGGTCAGCTTGTGGAACGGTTTGTCGGCGGGAATCTTCTGCCGGGCGCAGAACCTGAGCAGCCCGGTGAAGTCCCGGGAAAAACTTTCCGTGCTCCAGGGTTTGACCGCCCCGTCCCGGATGGTCAGGGAGGGATCGGGAATGATCTTCTCCTCGTCGAACTCCAGGCGGTTGCCGAATCCCTTGCAGGCGGGGCAGGCGCCTTCTGGGGAATTGAAGGAAAACAGGCGGGGGGTCGGTTCGGGGAAGCGGCGCCCGCACCC
>Ga0210065_1000214_pt1 | contig 16404 bp, 11 predicted proteins | sample Muzzi_PWB_D1_FD_185533 | JGI IMG/M metagenome (GOLD analysis project Ga0210065, IMG submission 185533) | Wetland microbial communities from San Francisco Bay, California, USA, that impact long-term carbon sequestration - Muzzi_PWB_D1 (SPAdes) | ecosystem: Environmental > Aquatic > Marine >... | reverse complement strand
CGTAGATCGCGGCGTACACCTCGTCCTGGACGGCATTGGAAGGATCGACGGCCACCCGCCACACATATTGCCAGAGGCTGCTGAAGCTGTTCGGCGGGGATCCGGACGTGACCGGCAGCGGGTCCCAGCTCAGCCCGCCGTCGACGGACTTGAACAGGCCGTCCCCCCGGTAGGGCGCGGCGCCTCCCCCCGCGGAATTGCCCCGAAGTTCCCCCGTTCCGTAGTACCAGACATCCTGGTGCCCCGGCCGGGTGTCCTGGGCCACGGTGGTCACGCTGTGCAGTTGACTGCTGCCGGTCGCCAGCGTCCAGGCGCCCCCGTCGTTGACGGTTCGCCACATGCCTCCGCTGATCCCGCCGGCCAGCAGGGTACGGAAATTCGGGTCGCCCACGTCGACGGCCAGGGCCCGGGTACGTCCGCCGATGTTCCAGGGACCACGGAAACCCCAGCCGTTGATCTTATCATCGAAGGAGCCCTGCCCCCCGTTCCGGACCTCCAGGAACGCGCTTCCCCGGCGGCTGGGCTGGTTACGGGCGAATTCCATTTCCAGACGATGAATGTCCGCGGGAATCCGGCCGGTTGCCGGATCCGCCAGTCGGCTCTCTTCCCAGGCCCGCCGCTGGTCCGGCCCGCCTTCCTGCTGCTCGCTCGCGTCGAAATCCCCGGGTGCGGGCGCCGTCAGCCGCGGGGACGAGGGACGCGACGTCGTTCCGGGCTGCAGGGAAAAAAACAAAAGGCCCGCCACCAGGGCGAGGCCGGCAAGGGTCTGAAGCAGGTGCTTGGACATTTTTCCAACTCCGAGGGAAAGGGGACACTCCCCTTAGCGGGAAGGCTGCCGGCCGTCAGGCCTCCTGAAGATCATGAAATCATTATAAACCATCTTACCTTCCTTCAACAGGGGCGGCCGGCCCGCCCGAAAATTTTATTTAAACCTTTTGCAGGAAACACTCGTCTATATCAAGACCCCGGCTCCCTGAACCCGATTTCTGGAGGACGACCATGCGTACCAACCGGCAACTGTCGGCTATCCTGACCCTTGTGACCCTTGTGGCCCTCATGGCTGGCGGCCCCACCGGCTCCTTCGCCAAATCCACCATCGAGGGATCGGGGAACCTGGAAACCCGTGAACTGGACCTCGCGGAATTCACGTCCATCAATGTCGGCGGAGATTTCGACCTGGAAATCACCCTGGGCGACGCCCAGCAGGTCACCATGTCCATCGACGACAACCTCTGGGACAACCTCGAGGCCGAGGTACACGGCGGCACCCTCGAAATCGGCTGGGACAAGAGCTGCAGCCCCGAAGGCGATTCCAAAGTGGTCATCGTGGTCCGGAAACTGGATTCGCTGAATATCCACGGCGCGGCCGATGTGGAGATTTCCGGGTACCACGGGAAATCCTTCGAATTCGAGGTGAGCGGAGCGGCCGAACTGGAGATGGAAGGGACCGTGGACGATCTGGACATCCAGGTGTCCGGCGCCGGGGAAATCGACACCCGCGAGCTCAAGGCCAAAAACGTCAAAGTGGGCGTTTCGGGAGCGGGCAACGCCAAGGTCTTCGCCTCGAATAGTTTCGAGGGCCGCGTCTCCGGCGTGGGCAACATCGACTACTGGGGCGATCCCGAGCACGAGAAGACCAAGGTCAGCGGCCTGGGCGACATCAACCGGAAATAGTTTTCCGGCGGCCGCCTCAGCGGACCAGCATCATCTTGCTCTCACTGGTTCCCGCCGGCGTGGTCAGACGCGAAAGGTAGATCCCGCTGGGCAGGTCCCGCCCCTCGAACACGACCTCGTGGGGTCCGGCCGCAAGGTTGCCGTCGACCAATCCGGCAACTTTGCGGCCCTGCAGGTCCAGGACCTCCAGGCGCACCCGCGAGGCGGTCGGCAGGTTGAACGCGATCACCGTCCGGGGGTTGAAGGGGTTCGGATAGTTTCCATGGCCCACCCCCGCCGCCGGCAAAGACCCTTCCTCCACGGCGCTCGGCTTGTTCCCGGGCTCCCCCAGGATCACGGTCAGGGGCTGGACCGCGCCGGCGATGTCGTCCTCGGCGGTCAGGTGGTCCTCCCCGAAGCCGATGGTGAAGCTCCGTCCGGTGCCGGACATCCGCGGAATGAGTTTGTCGGGCGAGGTGTTGAGGACCCGGCCGTAACCGAACACGGTCATCTGGGGCGTCGAACCGGCACTTTGCCCCTGGGGCCGGTAGGAATCCGGGGCGTTGTCCCCCTGGTCGTCGGACACGAAAAAGACCCGCGGATCGCTCTGGTCCCGGAAATAGACCCAGGCCGGATCGGGCAGGATGGATTCCCAGACGTCGGCGTAAGCGTAGGCGCTGGTGACCAGGCCCGGCGAAGCCGTCACCTCATCGCCACTGTCCATGCTGCCGCCCACCGTGCCTTCGTAAAGGAACCAGTAATCCCCCCCGTTGGTGGTCCCGACCGTCAACACGGTCATGCGCGCGTAATCGGGGTAGAATTCCCACAGCAACTGCCACAGGTTGCCCCCGTCGTCGGTCTCCGAAAAAACCGTCACCTTCAGCGGACCGGAGCTGACGATGTTGCTGTGCGCATTGGTGAAACCGGGATGGAAATAGCTGTCCTGGGGCGCTCCCGATTTGAAGACAAGGTTGGGCAGGCCCCGGTATTCCCCAGCGGAATTGCTGCCGGCAACATCGTGGAAGGAAACCCAATCCTGGCCGTCGTTGTCGATGATACTGGCAAAACCCGCCCCTTCGGCATGGTAGTAGTAGTCGGCGCGGGGCGTGGCGACATGGTAGGTCAGCTGGTTTTCATAGGTCAGGCTGTCCACCGCCACGGGAACCGGGACCACCGGAGGAGCCGGGCAGTCGGGACACCCACCCAGGGTGTCGAACCACAATTGGTAGTACCGGATGGTGGCCGCCGGCGTCACCCCGTCCATGACAAAGACCAGGTTGCCCGAAGCCTGGGTGGCCGGATCGAAACCCGGAACGGGGTCGAACTGGAACAGGACCGCGGTGTCCAGGGGTTGGCCCAGGTCATCGACCTCGACCACCTGGAAGCTGGCCAGGTCCAACGATCCCCCGACCAGGGCCATGAAGGCCGTCAGGTCGATGGCGGCGTCCACCGGCTTGTCGACCCGGTCGGCGACCGACGTGCCCACGTCGATGGGCAGGTTGTACTGCTGGGCTCCCAGAACCCCGACCGGAGCCAGCAGGATCACGGCCAACAGCAGCGGCAGGAAAAATCCTTTTCCAGGTGTAGGCATGGCTTCAGGTGTAGGCATGGCTTGTTGTCACTCCTCGGCATCCAACCGTGGTTCCGGACCACATCTGCACTCACGGTGAGTTTACGACCCTAATTATACCACAAAAGTCCGGAATCCGAATGGGCCCCGGACAAATCCGGGGGGATTTTTCTTTCAAGATAGTGGAAATCATCCTAGAATCGATCGTCCGGATTGAAATGGTCGGAAAACCATGGAAAGACATGGCTTACAACGGAGCAGAAATTCGGCATGCGTAACCTTGGATCCTGCCCCCCCTGGCGAATCTTGCCCTGGATCATCGTGATCCTGGCCCTTTCCACCGCCGCCTTTCCCGCCGAGGACGACACTCCCGAGGAAACCCCCGCGAAACGCCCGACCATCGGGTTGGTTCTTGGCGGCGGCGGGGCCCGCGGCGCGGCCCACATCGGGGTGCTGGAAGTCCTCCGGGACATGAATATCCCCATCGATTACGTGGCCGGCACCAGCATGGGATCCATCGTCGGCGCCCTGTTTTCCGTCGGCATGCAGCCCGATGAGATCCAGGCCAGCGTGGTGGGCGTGAACTGGTTTGACCTGTTCAACGATTTTCCAACCAGGACCCAGCGCACCTTTCGGCGCAAGGAGGACGATTCCTCGGACTTTCTGCCCGTCGAGTGGGGCTGGAAGGACCATCTGGTCCTGTCCGCCGGCGTGGTCTCCGGACAGAAGCTCAGCTTCGCCTTCCGCGACCCGGCCCTTTATCTATCCGGCCACCACGGTTTCGACAAGCTGTCCTACCCCTTCCGGCCGGTGACGACCAACCTTCAGACCGGCGAGATGTTCGTTCCCGAAAGGGGCAACCTGCTGAAGGCCGTACGCGCGAGCATGAGCATTCCAGGCGTTTTCCCTCCCGTCCGCTGGGACGGCATGCTGCTGGCCGACGGGTACCTGTCCAGGAACCTCCCGGTTGATGTCTGCCGGGCCATGGGCGCCGACATCATCATCGCCGTGGACGTGGGGGAACATCCCGCCCAAACCACGATGGCCGACCTGAACACGATGATGGAAATCAGGAAACAGGTCACCATCATCGGGTCGCGGCAGAACGTGGACCCTCAGCTGGCGCTGGCGGACATCGTCATCCAGCCCGACCTGACCGGAATCTCCTCGGCCGACTTTCCCCGGGTGGCCGAGACCATCGAACCCGGCCGGCGCGCCGCCCTGGCCGTAGCCGATCAGCTCCGCGCCCTGTCCGTGTCGGACGAGGAGTATGCCGCCCACCTGTACCGCCACCAGCCCATGATCATCCCGCCACTGGTCATTGACGAGATCATCCTGGAAAACCATTCCCGCGTCGACGACCGCGCCATCCTTGAATGGATCCACCAGCAGATAGGGGCGCCGCTCGATCTCGATGTCCTGAAAAAGGATCTGGCCAAGATCTACGATTTCGGGGTTTTCGAGCTGGTGGACTTCGAACTGGAGCTCCGGAACCGGAAGATGGTCCTGATCATCAACACCCACGAGAAGTACTACGCTCCCAACATCATCAATTTCGGTTTGTCCTATGAAGGCGGCGAAGGGGGCAAGAGTGATGTCGAGTTGCGCCTCCGCTGGACAAAATTGGAGATGAACAAATTTGGCGGGGAGCTGCGGACCGACGCCCAGCTGGGAACCGACAACCTGCTTAACTGTGAACTCTACCAACCACTTAATTACATGAGACGCCCCTTCGCGTCCTTGACCGGGCACATCGAACAGAACTATTACGACTACTACGTCGATCTGGAGCCCATCGCCCAGTACAAGACCTTCCAGACCGGAATCACCCCCGCCCTGGGTTACCGCCTGGGGCATTTCGGCGAGATCCAGGCCGGAGTCAATATCGGCTACCTGAGCCTCACCGATCACACCGGTGTGGATCCGGAGAAATTCGAGGGTCCTCGCGGCGGGTACATCTCCACATTCGCCTTCGACATGTTCGACCAGGCCGTCCTGCCGCAGCGGGGATTCGGCGGCCTCGTCCAGTATTTCCAGGGCGAACCGAAATTCGGTTCGGATCTGGATTACGCCCGCCTGCACGGCGGCATCGCCTCGGCCCATACCTTCGGCCGCCAGACCATCCGCGCCTCGGTGGAAGGCGGATCGAGCTTCGATTCCGACATGCCCATATTCGACCAGTTCACCCTCGGGGGTTTGAGCCACCTTTCGGGATACCATCAGGGTCAGCTTCGCGGGGACGCCTACGGCCTGGCCAAGGTCGCCTGGTATCACCGTCTCCACGGTTACCCCAGTCCCTTCACCTCGGCGGTCTACTTCCTGCTCCAGGGGGAGGTCGGCAACACCTGGGAGGATCCCTCAGAGGCCCGGTGGGACAATTTGCGCTTTAGCGGCCTGGTTTCCCTGGTCACCACCACCATCGTGGGCCCGGTTTCCATTGCCTACGGCCAGGGGGAAAGCGGCCATCATTCGTTCTACGTGACCATCGGCACGATCCGGCCGTTCCTCAAATAGGCTGACCCATGATTTTTTTGGTCGAATTGTCATTTATCTTCGGTTAAATGCCTCGATCGAGTTGAGGATCGAGGCTCCCGCAACTATTATCTGGGTAGTAACGCATTCATTAACCGAGGAAGGCCAATATGTCCTTGAAACTTGGAATCATGGGATTCGGGCGACTGGGCCGGAACATGTTCCGGATCGCCCACGACGATCCCGACGTCACCTTTGCCGCCGTCAGCGACGTCGCCGACGCGGAAACCCTGGCCTACCTGACCAAACACACCACAGTGGAAGGGCTTTTCCAGGGTGAACTTGTCCAGGATGGCCACACACTGGTGACCAAACGGCAGCGGACACGAGTGGTCCACGGCACCCGACCGGGCGAGGTCCCCTGGGACGTCCTGGGGGCCGACATCGTCATCGAGGCCACCGGGCAGTTCCGCACGCGCCGGGTCCTGGAGCGCCACCTCGAGGCCGGGGCCAAAGGCGTGCTGCTTTCCACCCCTCCGGTGGGCGAAATCGACCGGATGGTCATCAACGGCGTCAACGACAACGAACTGACGGCCGCCGACAAGATCGTCTCCAACGGCAGCAGCAGCTGCCACGCCCTGGCCCTGGTCCTGAAGGTTCTGCACGAGGAGGTCGGCGTCAAGCGGGCCACCATGACCACCGTGCACGCCTACACCAGCGACCAGCAGCTCAGCGACAGCGCCAGCGCCGACCTCAGGTGGAGCCGTTCGGCCGCCCAGAACATCATCCCCAACTCCAGCTGGGCCGCCTCCGCGGTGATGAAACTCATCCCCGAGCTGGAAGGCAAGGTCAACGGGATCGCGTTGAACGTTCCTGTACCTGCCGGGTCCAACCTGGACCTGGTGGTGGAGCTCGGAAAACCCCTGACCGCCGAACAGTACAACGCCATCTTCGCCGAAGCGGCGGCCGGCAAGTACAAGGGCCTGCTGGGCTACACCACCGAGCCCATCGTTTCCAGCGACGTGATCGGCAACCCCCATTCCGGGGTGGTCGACGCGCAAGCCACCCTGTCGCTGAACAACGGGTTGGTCAAGAGCATCATCTGGTACGACAACGGCTGGGCCTACGCCTACCGTCTTCTCGAAACCGCCAAGAAAATGGCCGGCCTGCTCGGCAGTGGGGAGGTCAAGTGATGAGAATCGCCATCAATGGTTTCGGCCGCATCGGCCGGTCCGTGTTCCGCCTGCTCAACGCCAAGGAGGGTGTCGAGGTCGTGGCCATCAACGACCTGGCCGACTCCAATGCGCTGGCCTACCTGCTGCGCCATGACACGGTCATGGGGCCATTCCAGGAAACCGTCAAGATGGAGGGCGACCTCATGGTCACCCCCACCCAGCGGGTGAAGATGACCGAGATCCCCAACCCGGCCGAATTGCCCTGGAAGGAAATGGGCATCGACTTCGTGGTCGAGTCCACGGGCATTTTCCGTAAGCGGGCCCAGATCGCCCAGCACCTCGATGCCGGCGCCCGCAAGGTCCTGCTGACGGTGCCGGCGAAGGACGAGATCGACGCGACCATCGTCCTGGGAGTCAACGACGAGGACCTGAAGCCCGAGCACCGGATCATTTCGAACGCCTCGTGCACGACCAACTGCCTGGCGCCGTTGGCCTACGTGCTGGACAAGGAGTTCGGGATCGAATGCGGGCTGATGACCACCGTCCACGCCTACACCAACGACCAGCGGCTGGCCGATGTGCCCCACAGCGACTGGCGTCGTTCGCGGGCCGCGGCCGAGAACATCATTCCCACGACCACCGGCGCGGCCCGTGCCGTCGGCAAGGTCATGCCTCAACTGGCCGGCAAACTCGACGGCATGGCCATGCGCGTGCCGGTGCCCAACGGTTCGGTCGTGGACCTGGTGACGATCATGTCGCGTGACGTGACGGTGGCCGAAGTGCGGGAAGCCGTGCGCGCCGCCGCCCAGACCGACCGGCTCAAGGCCACCTTGCGTTATGCCGAAGAGGCCCTGGTCTCGACCGACATCGTGGGTGATCCGCACTCCAGTATCTTCGACAGCGAGTACACCTCGGTGATCGGGGGCAACATGCTCAAGACCCTGAGCTGGTACGACAACGAGTGGGGCTACTCGAACCGGGTGGTTGATCTGCTGGACCGGATGTACACCGTCGGCTAGCGGGGAACGTGCCTTCAAATTCGTGTTCGAACATGCGTGCCAATAAAAAAAAGAGGACCTCCAGGGGTCCTCTTTTTTCGTTGGATTCCAGGGCCCGGCTACTCTTCGTAGAAGATTTCCAGGAACTCCCGCAACGCCTCGTTGAACACTTCGGGATTCTCGAGGCTGGGCAGATGCCCCGCCTCCGGCACGATCACCAGGCGGGCCTGCGGCATGGCCGCGGCCATGGCTTCGGCTTCGGCCAGCGGGATGAGCTGGTCCTCTTCCCCGTGCAGGATCAGCGTGGGCACATCAAGGCCGGGCAGGTCCGGTGTGGAATCGGGACGGTCCCGCATGGCCGCCAGGGCGCCGACAACCCCCTCGACGCTGGTCTCGATCATCATGTCGCGGGCGAAATCGACCAGATCGACCTCGGCCGCGAAGTTTTCCGGCGCCAACAGCTTGGGCAGCATGCCCTCCGCGATGGGTTCGACCCCTTGGGCGATGGCCACCCCGGCGGATTTGTCCCGCGCGGCCTTGGTTTCGGCGGAATCGTCCCCCGCCCTGGTGGAAACCAGGATCAGCCCCGCCACCCTTTCGGGGTAGCGGCGGCAGAATTCGAAAGCCACATACCCGCCCATGGAGTGGCCGGCGACCACGATCGGCACGGTGATGCCCAGTTGGTCCAGCAGGGCGGCGCAGTCCTCGGCGAACATGCCCACGCTGTAGGGCGGTTGGGTGGGGTCGCTCATGCCGTGACCGCGAAGATCCGGGGAGATCAGGCGGGCCACATCGGACAGGTCGCCGACCTGAAGGTCCCACATCATGTTGTTCAGGGGAAAGCCGTGGATCAACAGGACCGGAACGCGGTCGCTGCTGTCTTCGAAGGCCATGTGGAATCCGGGCGTCGGTCCGTTTTTTTCTTTCATGACAACCTCCTGATTGTTCGGCCATCATACTTCCGAATGCCGTCCACTACTACCACGCAGTTCTCCGGTGACCGGGCGCGATTGACGGGAACACCCATTTTCAATATTGTCCATTCATGCGGATTTCATTCACTCCAAGGGATTTTACCCTGCTGGCGGGCATTCTGCTGGCAATAACCGGACCCGGATGCGGCGATGCCGACAACCCGGTCACCGGGCCGGTCGACCTTCCGCCAACCTTCACGCCGCGGGAAGTTCCTCTTGTCGAGGTGACCCATGGCCCGGACCCAGGCCAGGCCGCCGTATCCTGGATGATCCTCACCTGGTCCAGTTTCCCCATCGAGGAATACCTGGTGGCCGTCAGCCTGACCGGACCGATCACCGAAGACAACTGGGACGCGGCCACGATGGTGGAGCGCTACCCGGCCCACCCCGGCCAGGTCAGGATCCGGAATGTCTACGGCGCCGAAGCGGGTCTGGCCCAGGGCGCCACGGTCTGGTTCGCCGTCCGGGCCCGGGACTCCGGAGGCCGCCTGTCCCCCCTGTCCCACTCCCCGCGGTTGACCCTGACGCGGGAATGGTGGGTGGAGGGCCGGGTCCTCGACCAGGAAGGCCGGGGGTTGCCCGCGGTGCCGGTTCAGGCCAACCCCTCCCCGCGGTCAGGAGAGACCGACCAGTCTGGAAATTTCCGTCTGGGGCCATTCCGGGACATCGACAGGATCGTGATCCGAACCGGCGGCCGGCTTAAGGATCCGACCTTCCCCTGGTACGATTTCCAGGGAGAGCCCGTGCGCACCCTGTCAGGGCAATCCCTTCTTGCCGGTCAGGATATCTTCCTGATCGGGCGGTCCGACCTGGACCCTGTTTGCGGAGTGCCTGACCACGATTTCCTTACCTACCTTCGGCACATGACCAGGACCACCGCCATCGAGTTCAATCCCGCCTCCACCAAATTGCACCGCTGGGAGGAATATCCCCTGAAGGTCTTCGTCCCGGTTCACACCAACAATGCCGGCGTGTCCATGGACGCGGCCGCCAGGTCGGCCCTGGCCACCTGGAACGGCGTCCTGGAGGAAGACTATTTCCTGCCGGTCGATGACGTTCCCGGCGCGGACATCGTCTTTTCCTTCGAGGACCGGGAAAACTTCTATGGGCAGGTGAGCCTGCTGTCACCGGCGGGGCCGGGTCGTCAGTTTGGGCGGGTCATTCCCGAAAAGATGGGCATATCCATCGACACCAAATTGTCAACCCAGCCCCTGGTGACCGGTGTGGCCCTTCACGAGCTCGGGCACGCCCTGGGTCTTTACAACCATTCCGACTGCCAGGCGTCCGGGTATCTCATGGAAATCGCCGGCGGGTTGGGGGCCATGGGGCGGTCGGAGCCCGTTCATCCGGACGAGGTTCGGGCGGTCCGCTGTATCCGCCATCTGCCCCAGGGGCAGGACATGAGCGGATACGACCTCCCCTGATTCCCCGGCCTGCGAATAGAAAGACGCCGGCCCATTCGGGCCGGCGCCATCCAACGTTGACTCAGCTTCGGCGGCGTTGGGTTACCCTACTTCAGAAAATCTGAGGGATTCCCGACATCAGCCTACCGCTGGAGTGGTCCCGTCATAGCAGGGACGCCACCTCCACCGAGCCGGATCTATCATAACTCACTGGATCACCTCCTCATCAGGCGTGACATCCGCGGCGAGTCCCACCTCGCCCGGCTCCGTGGGCCGCCCAGGCCTCGTGGAACCGTCGCGCTTCCTGCGCGATCAGGACTTGGGACAGGGAAGAACCCCGTCCGCCAAAAGCGTAGCATATCCGGCTGGCCAAACCCAAGTCTTTTTCGCCCGGTTGCGAAACCTGGAGAAGCGGGTAACCTGAGGTAGGCACCTGAGGCCACAAACGAACCCATAAGATCAAATTTTTCAGGGAGAACGGTCATGGATATTTCCGGCGCACGAGCCTTGGTCACCGGCGGAAGCGAAGGCATAGGATTCGGAATCGCTTCGGCCCTGAAAGCCAAGGGCGCCCGCGTGGCGATCATGGGGCGCAACCAGGACAAGCTGCTCGCGGCCGTGGAAAAGCTGGGCGTCAAGGGCATCCAGGGAGATGTCAGCCGGGAGGTTGACGCCCAGTCGGCCGTCCACCAGTTCGTCACCGAGTTCGGCGGGATCGACATCCTGGTCAACAACGCCGGGTTCGGCTACTTCGCTCCCCTGGTGGAACTCGAGGCGGACAAGTTCACCGCCGTGTTCGCCACCAACGTCACCGGCGCCATGCTGATGGGACGCGAAGCCGCCCGGCATTTCGTGGAGCAGGAGAGCGGCACCATCATCAACATCTCGTCCACGTCGGGGTTGTCGGGGGGGAAGACGTCGTCGGCCTACTCGGGGTCGAAATTCGCCCTGCGCGGCATGACCGAATGCTGGCGCGCGGAGCTGAGGCCCCACAACGTGCGGGTGATGCTGGTCAACCCCAGCGAGGTGCAGACGCCCTTTTTCGCAAAGGTCGGCGTGCAGCAGGAAATGTCACCGAAGAAATTGCGGCCCGAAGAGATTGCCGCGGCCATCGTGGGCGCCTTGGAGATAGATGACCGCGGATTCATTCCCGAATTTTCCGTCTTTGCCACGAACCCGTTCTAGCGGGCCCACTTCGAACCGGATCCCCGAGCCTTGCCGGCCCGGGCCCGTCCGCGGGCGGCCTTGGCCGACGCCGCGAGGCAGGCCATGACCGTGGGCGAGTGCCAGGCATGGTCCTCGTCCACTTCCAGGGGCTGTTTGATCAGGGCCTCCACGCCGCGCAGGTTCGACACGTCATGCACGCAGCACAACGACACGGCCACACCCGCGTGACCGGCACGCGCGGTGCGGCCGATCCGGTGGACGTAGTTTTCCGCGTCCTCGGGCAGTTCGTAGTTGATGACGTGGGAAATCCCCTCGACATCGATGCCCCGCGCCACGATGTCCGTGGCCACCAGCACCTGCACCTTGCCCTTGGTGAAGTCCTCGAGGGCCCGCTGGCGCTGGCTCTGGGATTTATTCGAATGGATGGCCTCGGCCCGGATACCGCCCTGCGCCAACTGCCGGGCCACGACCGTCGCGCCCACCTTGGTGGCGGTGAAGACCAGGGACCGCTTGTTTTCGTCATTCTTGAGCAGATTGATCAGCAGCTCGGGCTTGTCCACTTTTTTCACGAACATGACCCGCTGGTCGATATTGTCGGCCACCGCCGACGGAGGGGCCACGGATATGCTCTGGGCGTTGGTCTGCAGGGTCGACGCCAGGCCGCGCACGCCGCTGGACATGGTGGCCGAAAACAGCAGGGTCTGACGGGGCTTGGGAACCCGGTCGGCGATCATGCGCACATCGTGGATAAAGCCCAGATCCAGCATGCGGTCGGCCTCGTCCAGGATGAGGAACTCGACGTCGTCGAGAATGACCTCGCCCTGTTCCATGAGGTCAAGAAGGCGTCCGGGCGTGGCGATCAGGAAATCCACGCCGCGGCGCAGCCGATCGATCTGGGGCCCGGAGGCCACACCACCCAGCAGGACGGCGGTGCGGGTACCGACGTGCCGCCCGTAGGCCTGCACGTTCTCGTCTATCTGGATCGCCAGTTCACGCGTGGGCGTGAGAACCAGCACCAGCGGCGTGTCGCCCTTGGCGCTGGGACGCTTGCCGATGTCGTCGATGATCGGCAGCGTGAACGCGGCGGTCTTGCCCGTTCCGGTCTGGGCGGTGGCGATCAGGTCGTAACCGGCCGTGACGATGGGAATGGCTTTTTCCTGGATGGGTGTCGGCGCGGTGTAGCCGCAGTCCGCAAGGGCCCGCAGGACGGGCTCACTCAGCCCGAGGTCGGAGAAATTCATCATGGGTATCTGTTCCTGTCTCGTTATCCGGGATTACCAGCAAGGAGTCCTCGGATGGAGTTCAGGATGGCCGAACGCCGGGAGGTATGCGGAAAATCGCGGCTGCTTTTCTGGCGGCCCAACAACGGACCGCTCGTTCTAGATCTTTTTTCGTCCTAATAACATATATGCTTATGGGATATTTTGCAACCGGGAGTTCAGGAAACCGGCCGCCAAAAGAATTTGGGGCCCATGGACGAGCCCCAAACATGGTTTTGAACCCTGTTTACCGATTATTCGGGAATCAGAAAATTCATGAAAAACATCATGGTCGCCTGCTGGTAAATGTCCCGGTTCTCCTTTTTCCGGTAACCGTGGCCCTCGTTCAGGGCGTTCATGTACCACACCGGCTGGCCCGTGGCGCGGACCGCGGCGACGATCTGGATGGCCTCGGTGACCGGGACGCGGGGATCGTTTTCCCCCTGCACGACCATCAGGGGCGCCTTGATTTCGGACGCGTGGTTCAAGGGGCTGATCTTGTCCAGGTGGGCCCGCATGTCGGCGTCCCGCTCGTCGCCGTACTCGGCCCGCCTCAGGTCGCGGCGGTAATCCTGGGTGTTTTCCAGGAAGGTGACGAAATTGCTGATGCCGACGATGTCCACCACCGCCCGCAGCCGGTCGCTGTAGTGGACGCCGCAGGCCAGCACCATGTATCCCCCGTAGCTCCCGCCCATGACCGCCACGCGGGTCTGGTCGAGATCCGGCTGGGTGGCGATCCAATCCAGCAGGGCACCGATGTCCTTTACCGAATCCTCGCGCAGGAAGCCGTTGTCCAGGGACATGTAATGCTTCCCGTAACCGCTGGACCCCCTCACGTTGGGCTGGATGACCGCGGCGCCCAGGTTGCTGACCATGAACTGGTAGGTACTGCTGAAGCCGGGTCGCGCCTGGGATTCGGGCCCACCATGGATGACGATGATGACCGGGTGGGGTCCTTGCCCCGCCGGGCGGTAAATCCAGGCCGGAATGGACGCGGGGCCGCCGCTCCCGCTATCGAAAGTGGGATAGGATACAAGCTCGGGAACGGTGAACGTCTCGGTGTCCAGCCCCCCCACTTCGCTGAAGGTCCAGCGGACCAGATCGCCGTATTCGAGGGCGCCGTCGCCCAGCTCGAGGACGAAGCTGTCACTGGGCGTCCGGGGGGTGTTGATGGTCATGCCGAGCCTCTTGCCGTCGGGACTGAATTCCATGCCCCCGACCAGTCCCGTGGGAATCACCTCGACCGGCTTGTATTCCCGGCTCGCCAGGTCCAGGAGATAGAGCCGGGACAGACCGCCTTCGTTGACGGTGAAGGCGGCGCGGGTGCGGTCCTCGTTCAGGGCCACCACCTCGACGTTCCAGGGAATGTCCCCGGTCAGGATGACCGCCTCGCCGTCGCCCGCCAGGGCCATCCAGGCCAGCTGCTGGAAATCGCCCCCGGCGTCGGTCAAGTACCAGAAGCCCTGTCCGTCCCGGTCGAAAGCCACCGGAAAGTTGGAACTGGGGTGGGCCGGATCACCCGCGAGCAGGCGCAGGTCGCCGCCATCGACATCCAGCACCTGAATCCGGGAGTCCGCATTGCCCACGTAGTTGAGCACCAGCAGGCTGGCGCCGTCGCCGGAAAAGTCCATCGGCCCCCAGTAGGTGCCGTCGGGGGACTCGAGGATCATCCGGGCCGTTTCGGGGCGGTCGACGTCCATCATCCAGATGTCGTTGGAGGAACCGTTGCGCCGGGTGCTCTGATAGGCCAGGCGCTTCCCCCCACGGTCCCAGACCAGGTCGGTGTTGCGCGACTCCCCGTCGGTCAGCATCCGGGCTTCTTCGAGACCTCCCGGTTCCAGCAGGAAAATCTGCGCGAACTCGCTGCCGCCGGCATGCTCACCTCGGGCGCCATGACCAACCGCATCGATCGCCTTGAACAGGCCGGCCTGGTTCAAAGAGTGAAGGATGACCGGGACCGACGGCGCGTGCTGGTGCAATTGACCCGTGAAGGACTGCGCCTGGTCGAACGGGCCAGTGAAGCCCGGTTTGAAACCGCGACGGCTGCCCTGGCCGGGCTGAAGGATCGCGATCAACGGCAATTAAACCGGCTGCTTCGATTACTGCTACTCTCGCTCGAACCCGAATGACTGGAGCCCGGCGGATGACGGAACATTATAGGAAACTGAGCTTCTGGCACGCCAGCGTGCCCGGTCCGCTGGCGCCGCGGCCAGCCCTGCAAACCGAACGCGACGCAGACGTGGCGATCGTCGGCGCAGGTTACACGGGGCTGTGGACAGCCTACCACCTGAAGAAGCAACGACCTGACCTCGACATCGCCCTGTTGGAAGCCGAAATCGCCGGATACGGCGCGTCCGGCCGCAACGGCGGATGGTGTTCCGCTTTTCTGTCCGGCATCGACAAATGGCTCGACAGCCCGCAACAGCGGGATAGCGCCATCCGGCTGCAAAAGCTCATGTTCGAAACGGTGCGGAAAATCGGGGAGACGTCGACAAAGGAGTCCATCGACTGTCATTTCGAACAATCCGGCGCCGTGGAAATCGCGGTCAATTCGGCGCAACTGGACCACATGCGCGAAGAGATTGATTACCGCCGTGCAGCAGGTTTTGGCGAAGCGGATTATCGCTGGCTGGAACGCGATGAGCTGGATTCGATGCTGCACGTCGACCAGGCAAAAGGCGGCATCCTGATGAGCCATTGCGCCGCCATTCACCCGGCCCGCCTGGCGCGTGGCCTGGCCGAGGTGGTCGAGCGCATGGGCGTTCGCCTGTACGATCAGAGCGCAGTGCTTGAAGTATCCGACCGGCAAGTGACAACGGCGGGCGGCGCCATTCGCGCTCCGGTCATCCTGCTGGCGACCGAGGGCTACAGCGGCTCCCTTCCCGGCCGGAAAGATCGGTTGATCCCGGTCCACTCCATGATGGTCTGCACCGAACCACTCAGCGCCGAACAGCTTGCCGCCACCGGCTTCCAAAAGCGATTCGCTTTTGGTAACGGCGACCGCGTGGTCACTTACGGTCAACTCACTGCCGATCAGCGCATCGCCTTCGGCTGCCGCGGCACCTATCATTTCGGCGCCCGGGTGCAAACCGCCTTTCACGAACAGGATGTCGATTTCGAACTGGTCAGAAATACCCTTCTCCGCTTTTTTCCCGGCCTCAAAGGCATCGGTTTCACACACGCATGGGGCTGCGCGATGGGCGTGTCGCGTTCCCTGCAACCCTCGGTCTGCTTCGACCCCGTGCGCGGCCTCGGCTGGGCCGGCGGCTACTTCGGCAACGGCGTCGGCGCCACCCACCTGGCCGCCCAAACCCTGGCCGACCTGGTCCTGGAACAGGATACCGACCGCATCCACACCCCCTGGGTCAATCCCCCCGACGCCAACCGCCGCTGGGAACCCGAACCCCTGCGCTGGCTCGGCATCAAGTCCGCCCGCATCCTGATGCACCTCGCCGACAAAGCCGAATACCGTGACAGCCGGCTGACGCCCCTGATCACCGCCACCCTGGAGAAGGTAGTTGGATAGTGAGAATTCCCCCATCCCAAAGTTCCAATAAGGTCATACCAAGCAGGACGACCCGATGGCCGATTACTGGCAGGGCTTCCTGGCTCCGCGGTCATGGACTGTGTCCATGACTACCCTCGCGGCCCGGCGGCGCTTCACGGGACCGGCCTCACAAAACATCCTGTTTTGGGCGGCCTCGTTCGGGCTAACCTGCCCGATCGTCCCTAC
>Ga0210065_1000213_pt1 | contig 16434 bp, 15 predicted proteins | sample Muzzi_PWB_D1_FD_185533 | JGI IMG/M metagenome (GOLD analysis project Ga0210065, IMG submission 185533) | Wetland microbial communities from San Francisco Bay, California, USA, that impact long-term carbon sequestration - Muzzi_PWB_D1 (SPAdes) | ecosystem: Environmental > Aquatic > Marine >... | reverse complement strand
TCATCGCCGCCGTCAACGTCGTCTTACCATGATCAACGTGACCGATCGTTCCCACGTTTACATGGGGCTTTGTTCTTTCAAATTTCTGTTTGGACATGCCAGTCTCCAAAAACAACCGCTGTTAAATTTTAAAAAAATCTTAGTCTAAGTTACCAATAACAATATCATGGTGCCCACAACTGGACTCGAACCAGTGACCTCTCCCTTACCAAGGGAGTGCTCTACCACCTGAGCTATGTGGGCCAAATCATAAATTTGTAATCTGGCTTCACTACGTCACACTTTATTCCCACTACTCCATTCCGGAAAATTGGAGCGGGTGATGGGGATCGAACCCACATAATCAGCTTGGAAGGCTGAGGTTCTACCATTGAACTACACCCGCCTAAACTTCCAAAACCTGAATAAAATCCAGGATTTCTTCACCATTAATCATGGTGGAGGGGGGAGGATTCGAACCTCCGAAGGCATAGCCAGCAGATTTACAGTCTGCCCTCGTTGACCGCTTGAGTACCCCTCCGTCAAGCAAGCCGCCTATTTTCTCTTAGCCAGCGTGCGACTGTCAATACATGACTGGGCATTTACCTGAATTAAGCTGCGAACATCTTAGCGGCACCGGCTGAATCAAACATTGAACCGAAAATGCATCACATCACCTTCCTGGGTGATGTACTCCTTACCTTCAAGACGCAGTTTGCCGGCTTCTTTTGCGCCGTGTTCGCCACCGTACCTGATAAAATCATCAAAGGCAGTCACCTCGGCTCGAATGAAACCGCGCTCAAAGTCAGTGTGAATTCGACCCGCCGCATTGGGTGCCGTCGCACCTTTGGTTATAGTCCATGCCCTGACTTCTTTTACACCCGCAGTGAAAAACGTCAATAAATCCAACAACGCGTAACCCGCGCGAATAACACCGGCCAGACCTGACTCTTTTAAACCAAGCGCGGCCAGAAACTCTTGCCGGTCCTCTCGATCAAGCTGTGCCACCTCGGCTTCAATGGCCGCACATATGGGAACTACCCTGGCGTTCTCACGACTTGCAAATTCCCTTACCTGCTCAAGCAAAGGGTTGTTTTCGAAACCGTCTTCGGTAACGTTGGCAATATATTCAACTGGTTTCATGGTCAACAGGTTGAGGTCTTTCAGATGTTTCTTCTGTTCTTTGTCCAGACCCAGGTTGCGCACGTTCCCGCTTTCACTGAGGCTGTTCATAATGTTTGCAAGCAACGCTACCCGGGCCAGCGCATCCTTGTCGCCACTTCGGGTTTGTTTTTCCGCTTTTTGAATTGCACGTTCAACAGTATCCATATCTGCCAACGCTAGCTCGGTATTGATGATTTCAATATCGGAAATCGGATTGACCTTGCCTGAAACGTGAATCACGTCATCATTCTCGAAACATCTAACCACGTGTGCAATCGCGTCGGTTTCCCTGACATGTGACAAAAATTTGTTACCCAGTCCCTCACCTTTTGAAGCACCCGCAACCAGACCTGCAATATCCACGAACTCCATGGTCGTAGGTAAAATTCTCTGGGGTTTCACTATGGCAGCCAGTTGGTCGAGACGCGGATCTGGCACAGGCACGATACCCACATTCGGATCAATGGTACAAAACGGATAATTTTCCGCTGCAATGCTGGATTCCGTAAGCGCATTGAACAAGGTGGACTTGCCAACATTTGGCAGCCCGACAATTCCACATTTAAAACCCATGATCTAATCCCCGTTCATTTTACCGGTGACTGATCACCAGTATGTAAGTCCTTGATCGCTTTTGCGATATTGCCAGCCAGCAGATCGGGCATGACACAGATAGCATCGCCAATAGAATGCTTGATTTGCTGCTCCTGGTCAGCCGAAGGACGGCTTAAAACATACCCGGTAACCGCATCTTTAAAACCCGGATGGCCGATACCGATACGCAAACGCAAAAAATCGGTATTGTCGAGGTGCCGGAAAATATCACGCATACCATTGTGACCGCCGTGGCCGCCACCCTGCTTCAAGCGGGTGGTTCCTGGCGGAAGATCCAGATCGTCGTAGGCAATTAACAGGTTCTCAGCGCCGACGTTGTAATAATCAACCAGCGCCCTTAGCGCCTGGCCACTATGATTCATAAAAACGACCGGTTTCGCCAAAATGCAGTCTTTTGCATAGACACGGCCCCGGCAAATTTCAGCAGAAACTTTTGACTGTAGTCTGAATCGGGGATCGCCTGCCTCTTTCCCGACTTTTTGAAACAATGTGTCCAAAAACCAAAACCCGGCATTATGCCGGGTTTGGCTATATTTGGTGCCAGGGTTACCAAGGCCAACAATCAGGAATGCTTCGGACAAAATCGACTCCGGTGATTATTCCTTAAGTATTCAGGTCTCGTCGCCAGCAGAACCAACTGCCTACAACTAGGATTCACCCTCGTCGTCTTCTTCAACATCCTCATCGCTATCAACATCTTCATCGATATCAACATCAATCTCTTCGGCTTCTTCATCTGCACCAGTACCCTGAGATTCCCTGATATGAGATGTGTTGGCAATCATGACATCATCTGCGTCTTCCGCGCTGAGTGCGGGTATCTGGACACCTTCCGGCAGTTGTATGTCGGATAACATAACAACATCGCCTGTTTTCAGGTTGGAAAGGTCTACTGCCAGAAACTCAGGCAGATCCTGCGGTAGAGCGGCGATATCAACTTCCGTTACAAGGTGCTGAATTACCACACCGGAAGCCTTGCCTGCCTCGGACAAATGCTCACCGGTATAATGAATCGGAACAGACATGCGCAGAATTTCCTTATCGGAAACACGCATAAAGTCGAGATGCATAATCCGCCCTTTGAAAGGGTGATGCTGAACGTCACGAACAACAACCTTCTGTTCACGTCCATCCGCGACCTTTATTAACAGAATGCTGGAGAAAAAAGATTCCCGTTTAGCGGCATGCATTAACGGATCGTGCTCAATTGCCAGGGTGGCTGGCTCTTTATTGCCACCATAAATTACGGCCGGAATTTTTCCCTGGTGACGCAGGCGGCGGCTCGCACCTTTCCCTGCATCTTCACGGATTTCCGCGTTGATAACGTTTAAATCAGTCATGGTATTCCTCAAAATAAATTATATTTGCCAGGATCCAGAAGCATCCGGACCGAAGCAAAAAAACCGTTTTCACGGCGATTCATCCAACCCCGCGACCAGGGGTGGCGCAAAAATCTAGCCGGGCATTATAACGTATTCAACGTAGGTAGAAGCAATACATATCGAAATTAAATAAAGCGCGTATCACTATTGGCTGTGCCTGAGTCACCTATCACCCAGAAAGTTGTATTGGCGACAACACCTATCACTGACGGGGATGGCCAATAGACCATTAATCCACGTAAAGAGAACTAACTGATTCCCCTTCAGCCATTCGACGAATGGTTTCTGCCAGCATTTGTGCAACACTTAATTGACGGATCTTGCCACATTGCTGCGCGGCAACACTTAATGGAATGGTATCGGTAACGACCAACTCATCCAGCCTGGAATTGACGATGTTATCAATCGCCGGTCCGGACAATACCGGATGCACACAATAGGCCACCACCCGTTTGGCACCGTGTTCTTTCAGTGCACCGGCAGCGGTACAAAGCGTACCCGCTGTATCGACCATGTCATCAACCATGACGCAATTTTTACCATCGATATCACCGATGATATTCATCACCTTCGCAACATTGGCACGTGGCCGGCGTTTATCGATGATGGCCAGCTCGGAATCGAGGCGTTTGGCAATAGCCCTGGCCCGAACAACGCCACCCACATCAGGTGAGACAACGACCAGGTCTTCACCACCCTGATGTTGCCAGATATCTGCCAGCGTCAGGGGTGAGGCATAAACGTTATCCACCGGAATATCAAAGAAGCCCTGGATTTGATCGGCGTGCAAATCGATTGTAATTACACGATCTGTACCCACTGTGCTGATCATTTTGGCTGCAACCTTGGCAGTTATCGGTACACGCGCGGAGCGCGGCCTGCGATCCTGACGGGCATATCCAAAATAGGGGATAACAGCGGTTACCCGGGACACCGAAGCACGCTTAAGGGCATCCACCATAACCAGCAACTCGATGAAATTATCGGCCGTTGGCGCACATGTTGGTTGAATGAGATAAATATCACGACCACGGACGTTTTCCATGATCTCGACCAATACTTCACCATCACTAAAGCGATCAACAATGGCTTTACCCATGGGAACGCCGAGTTCCCGGGCGATGTCATTTGCCAACTTGAGATTGGCATTACCTGCAAATACCATCAGGGAAGGACTGGCCACTGTCTCACCACCTGGGTTGAATAATTAAACGCTGTAAGTAAATGGCTGGGACGGCAGGACTCGAACCTGCGAATGCGGGGATCAAAACCCCGTGCCTTATCCAACTTGGCGACGTCCCATTCGTTTCAATTTTAATTTTCACAACTCTTCGGACAACCTGTCCAATAAATGTGATCTGTCCACCCCGCCGACAGGCCGGACATTATATCGGCATTCTAATTCGCTTGCCGCGCTGATTGCAGTTTTTTTGTCGTCAAATGATAAAAAAAACGTGCTGCCAGTGCCACTCATACGCGCTTGCCCCCAGGGAGATAAATCCTGAATAACACTTTCAAGCTGCGGGTGCATCCGTAAAACCACGGGTTCACAATCATTCCTGCCCACCCGTAGCTCGGCAGGCGTCATAACCACAGGTTTTGAATCACGCTTGAGCAATGGGTCATGAAATACATCTGCGGTCGAAATACTCACTCCCGGAAATACCAGCACGTAAAATTTTTGCCCCAGTGATACAGCCTGTAATTTTTCACCCCGGCCTTCTGCCCACGCGCTGTAACCATTGACAAATACCGGCACATCGGCGCCCAACTCAAGACCCAGTTCGGCAAGTTGCCGGTTGGTTAATCCGCAGGACCACAAGCGGTTTAAAGCACACAATACCGTTGCCGCATCTGAACTGCCCCCACCAAGCCCGGCGCCCATCGGAATTCGCTTGAGCAATTCTATATGCACGCCCAATTTTATACCAACGCGGGTCTGCAACAGTTGTGCGGCGCGTACGCAGATATCTTCCGCTTCCGGGACAATATCGATATTACAAGCCCGACTGATGTGTCCGCTATCATCAACGGCGAAGCGTAATTCGTCCCCCCAATCCAATATTTGAAACAGGGTTTGCAACTCATGGTAACCATCCGTGCGACGACCGGTAACATACAGGAAAAGATTCAGCTTGGCAGGTGCGGGCCAAACCCTGAATGAAGATTCATTTTGTGAGGACATCGCTCACATCCATTCGCCAGCGGCTAATAGCCAATTTCACACGAAAGTTATCCCGCGTGGCATTCAGTCGAACGGGTAACTCAATGTTTCCAACGGTATCATAGCGATTGAAATCCACGCTCCAGCCAAACTGACGAAGATTGATCAACAGGCCGTCAGGACCCAACTGCTCTTTTTCAATTTCTCCCGGTGCCGGCAGGCCCCTTACCCACCACTGCAAAGCTTCCAATGGTACGGGCCAGCCCACGTGATCCTGTATCAATTCACTGACACCCGCAGCAGTTTGCTCAGTGCCATCCGCCATCTTCAATTGCGCGCCATGCGGTCCGCTTTGTAAATGCCAGGCGCCGCGTCCCATGGCCCCGTGAAAATCAAGCTCGCTGTAGCCCGGTTTAACGTCCCACTGCAATCTGCCGCTGCCGCCCTGATCACCGTCATCCAGTGAAATCTTTCCAACCAGACTCCATTCAGCGCTTGCATTCAGCTTCCGAATGCGATCCTGATTGGCCTGTTTATAAACGAGATTTGGGTCCTTTACCGCAACACCTGTGCAGCCACTCAGAGCAAGAAGAAGGAAAAATAACCAGTACGAATTCCTCACCACTCGCTGCGTCAAGGTGTCTCACCAAATCGTTGCATGGTACTGATCAGTATTTCATTGTCACTGTCCAATTCAAGTCCCAACTGCCAGGTCGAACGCGCCTCGTCTTTTTGTCCACGCACCCACAGCACTTCCCCCAGGTGGGCTGCAATCTCAGCATTACGCATAGTCTTCCAGGCTTCCCGCATATAAGCCTCTGCTTCGGGTAAACGCCCAAGGCGATAGGAAATCCAGCCCATACTGTCGATAATGGAAGCATCTTCGGGTTGCAACTCGTAAGCCAGCAGAATCAGTTCCTCCGCCTCATCGTAACGTTCCGTCAGATCGGCCAGCGTGTAACCCAGTGCATTGATTGCTGCTGCATTGTCCGGTTGAACTGAAATGATCCGACGCAAGTCATTTTCAGCCAACTCCAGATCACCCAAACCGACTGCAATCAACGCCCGTGCATATCGCAGCGGGATGTCGTCGGGCAAAGACTCTACTCCGTCACTCAGAACCTGGAAAGCCGTGTCGTTATCCCCCGCATCCTGGAGTATCTGCGCTTCAACCTGGTAACCTTGGGATCTGATCTCACTGTCAGCCCTGATTCTGAGTTGTGCGAGCAAATTCCGGGCCTCTTCAATGTCACCCAGACCGGCCAGCAAAAATGCCTGGCGCATGATGGCCCGTATTGATTTCTCACCCGTCACCTGCTTGTACCAATCAATGGCTTCACGCTTCAGATCAAGCAACTCCGCACTTTGCGCCGCCTGGAAAGCGGCCTCCGAGCTATCCTCGTACCGCACACTGGCGAAGCCGGAATACAAGGACTCCGCAGCGTCCGTATCACCACCGTCCAGGGCAAAAATAATGCGGGCGAATCTCATGTCCGGTGTATCTGACAATTGAGCCAAAACCTGCTGGCCGGCCGCCAGGTCATTATTTCGTTTCAGAAGCTCTGCGTAGGACATGGCGATTTGCTCATCAGCCGGGCTTGTCTCCCAGGCTTGTCGATAGCGTATTAGTCCAAGTGCATCGTTTCCAAGGTTGACAGCCAGCCTGCCCGACCAGGCTAGTAAATCAGCCCTTCCCGGCTCCAGTTTTATGGCCTGTTCGGCAAGTTCAAACGCCTGGTCAAGATCACCGAAACTTGCCGACAGGCGGCTGCGGGCAAACAGGGCGCTCGCATTCGATCCACCGTCAAATTCTGCAAGTAACCTATCCAAAATCTTGTTCGCCCTGGCCTGGTCTTCAACCGGGGACAGCAACGAAATGACAACACGCCATCCAATTTCCCGATCGCTTGCAGTCAGTTCGAGTATCCGCCCAAGCTGGAACTCAGCGCCGGCAAAGTCACCCTCTCTCAACCTCGAACCGGCAGCCAGTTCCCGTGCATCCAGACTTGCGGGAGCCAACATTGCCCAGCGGTCCGAGGCCAATGCGACCATCTGCCATTCCCCGGCTGAAACCGCGACTTTGGCGGCCCGTTCGGCAATTTCCGGGTCTTCTGATTTCAATGCGGCTTTCAGGTACTCAGCAGCTGCGCCGGAAAAATCACCGTCTGCACCCAATAACTCTGCGGAAAAAACGTGGTACATCACGTCCGGGTCAGTCGGCGGTAATTCGGCTTCCGGGGCTTCGTCGGTTACGTGTTCCGCCGGCGCAGACTCGTTTTCAGACACTTGCCGGGATGGGGATTCCTGCAACGTTGAACAAGCCGACATCATCAGGATAACGAAAATGAGCACGCACGGCACCCGTTTCATGAAACAATAGTCATAATTCATGAGACACAGGATAACTGCTTGAAGCCATCTTACCAATCCCCGCGAGCATACTATGATGATAATCGGGCAAAGAACCGGTATCAGAATCATGCCGGACTTGAAATCGCCCAACATTGCAAGCATATTCGCTAGGTTTTCTAGCACAATATATCACCCATGCCACTGCTTATTACCGGAATCAGTCATCACACGGCAACGCTGGAAACGCGCGAGAAAATTGCCATCGCGCGCACGGACTACGCTGAGCGGGTAAAGGAATTAAACGGGCTTGATGGCGTCGAAGAGGTCGTGGTCGTCAGCACCTGCAACCGCACCGAGATTTACAGCGTAGGCCCGAAACAAAGCCGTGACCAGGTTCGCCGCTGGTTGCAGACCAAAGGCGGTCTGAGTGATGCTGAAATGGACAAACACTGTTACGTACGTGAACGTGAAGGTGCAGTGCACCACCTGTTCCGGGTTGCTGGCGGGCTGGAGTCGCTGGTTCTGGGAGAATCGCAGATAGTTGGTCAGCTCAAAGATTCGTGGCAGATGGCGAATGAAGCTGGCGGGGTCGGGAAAGTTCTGGATCGCCTGTTTCAGCACGCGTTCGCCACCGGCAAAAAGATTCGCAGCAAGACCCATATTGGCGATCATCCGGTTTCAGTCGCCTACACAACCGTAATGCTTGCAAAGCAAATTTTCGGAGATCTCGAAAGCAAGACTGTCATACTGGTCGGAGCCGGTGAGATGGTCGAACTATGCGGTCGCCACCTGCATGACAAGGGTCTTTCGAGCCTGATTATTGCCAACCGCAGCATCGAACGTGCCTCTGAACTCGCTGAACAATTCGGAGCACTCGCCGTTTCGTTGACCGATTTGCCTGAGGTTCTGCATAAAGCCGATATCCTGATCAGTTCAACCGCCAGCCTGGATCCTGTCATACACGCGAATGCGGTAAAAGCAGCGCTCAAACAACGCCGGAATCAGCCCATGTTCCTGGTCGATATTGCCGTGCCCCGGGATATCCACCCGGACGTTGGCAAGCTTGGCAATGTGTACCTCTACACCATTGATGACCTGCAAAAAGTTGTCGACGAGAACCTCTCCAAACGCAGCGAAGCGGCCGAAGCAGCCAGTGGCGATGTGGACGAATCGGTTGATGAATTCATGCGTTGGCTGAATAGCGCGCGTGCCGCAGTTTACCTGCGAAACCTGCACAAACATGCGCGCGCAAACAGTGAAGAACTGGTTAAAAAAGCATTACGAAAAATCAGGGCGGGTCAGGATCCGGAGCAGGTTATTAATCAATTGGCAAATACCCTGACGAAACGGATTCTGCACTTACCCAGTACACGCTTACGCCAGGCGGCAGAAGAGCAGGATGATGAACTGCTCAAGGTTGCCAACCGGTTGTTTGAACCAGGAGACGAATCGTGAGCCTGCTGCCATCAATACACACCCGGCTGGACCAGGCACGCGAGCGGCACGAGGAGATCGGAATACTTTTGAGCACACCGGAAATCCTTGCCAACCAGAACCGGTTTCGCGAATTATCGGTTGAATATTCCCAGTTGGGACCGGTGGTGGAAACCTGGGAAAAATGGCAGCAGGCGGGCCAGTCCATGAAAGAGGCGAAAAGCCTGCTAAAGAATCCGGATGTCGAAATGCAGGATCTCGCCAGTGAAGAACTCGCCATTGCAACGGAGCGACAACAAAAACTTGAGGAGCAACTCAATTTGCTGTTACTGCCCAAAGACCCGGACGACGACAACAACATTTTCCTGGAAATCAGGGCCGGAACCGGTGGTGACGAAGCCGCCCTGTTCGCAGGAGACCTGTTCCGCATGTATCACCGTTATGTCGAGAATAACCGATGGCAAATTGAAACCGTCAATACCAGTAGTGGTGAACACGGTGGTTACAAAGAAATCATTGCCCGCATCATCGGTCGTGGTGCTTATTCCAGGTTCAAATTTGAATCGGGAACACACCGTGTTCAGCGGGTTCCGGAAACCGAATCGCAGGGCCGTATTCACACATCGGCCTGTACTGTGGCGATCCTGCCGGAACGGGAAAGCATAGAAGGTGTAGACATCCAGACCTCGGATCTCAAGATAGATACATTTCGCGCTTCCGGTGCCGGCGGACAGCACGTCAACACTACCGATTCGGCTATACGTATCACCCATTTGCCCTCCGGTCTTGTCGTCGAATGTCAGGATGAGCGTTCTCAGCACAAGAACAAGGCACGTGCATTATCATTACTGGGCGCTCGTTTGCTGGAAATGGAAAAGGCTGAGCAGGCGCGTGAACAGGCGGAAAACCGGAAACTGCAAGTTGGTTCCGGCGACCGCTCCCAACGTATTCGCACCTACAACTTCCCGCAGGGACGGGTGACTGACCACAGGATCGGCCTGACCCTGTACAAACTGGAAGAATTGATGGGAGGTGGCCTCGATATGCTCGTCGGGCCGCTGACCCAGGAACACCAGGCCGAATTGTTAAACGAACTGGCCAACTGATGTGCGTCCGGAGTTTGCTCCTGCTTCTGCTTGTTTGCTGTATTGGCAACACGGGCGCAACAGACACGGTTGACAGCTACAATCTTTACCTGGTCCGTCATTCGGAAAAGCAGGAGGATGACAGTAACGATCCCGCGTTATCAGACGCCGGCAGGGTTCGTTCGGAACAACTGGCGACGTGGCTTCAAAACAAGGATATCGAAGATGTCTGGTCGAGTGACTACCAGCGCAGCCGCGATACTGCAGGGCCTTTGATTTCAAGCCTGGGGGTGGAGCTGAACCTCTATGACCCCCGTGACCTTCCTGCGCTGGCCGAAGCCCTGCTGGATATTCGGCACAACGCGCTAATCGTCGGGCACAGCAATACCACGCCGGAACTCGCCCGCCTGTTATGCCAGTGTGCCATTGACGATATGGATGAATCGGATTATGAGCAGCTGATTATAGTATCGGTTTCTGGTAAAAAAGTAAGGGCAGAAATTTTAACCCAGAGCAGTCTGTTTTCTGCTGATTCCTGAACGCAAAAAATACAAACCAACGGCAAGATTAATGGGGCTTAGCAAGGCCATCACATCGAGGTTGTATTGATGTTCCGGCAATATCAGCAGCATAAAAGCCAACACGTTACCGCCAATTAGTATCACTGCGCCTAGCCGCCGCAGCTTCGGCACCAGTGCCAGCAACAACAAGGGATTCAATAACAACAGGTTTGCATTATCCCTGCTTGCTGTATGATCGGTCAGCCACCACAGGCCCGCGAGTCCCAGGCCCATCGTCACACTGATCAAAACCCAGGCCAGGCACAGCCCTTCCAGCCAAACCGGCGGCATGAACTTACCGCTCGCCCAGGCAAGACCGGTAACCAGCAAACCCAAAAGCAGGTAGCGATACCAAATGGTGGTGGGTGTAGTATTTGGCGCGGCCTGCGTGGAATTAAAAATCATTGTATCTATCTCCACCAGGGGTCCGCCATCGCCGTCGCTTACCGCCGGCATGTCATTCAATTCGTCGGCCAGGACCATCGGTATGAACATCTCGTCCCAACGTGTGACAGCGCGGTCCACCGGATAGCCGAGCCCCATCTCCAGACCCAGGTAAAGCCAGTATTGCATCTGTGTCAGGCGACGGGTCTGATCACGAAAATTCAGCCTCGCAGGAATCTGTTCCGTGCGTGCCGACAGTGCGCCATCCAGTCCGATATCCAACGCGTCACGTATCCGCGTTGAACAGTTATTCAAATAGTAGTCATAACGGTAATTGCGGTTTGCGGGCTGAATTTCATTCAGCAGGTAATCACGTAATTGCTGATACTGACGTGGTTGCAGATTGAGTTTCTGGGCGCGGATACTTCGATTGTTCTGCCGGTAGTGCGCAAACTCCCTCGTCGACGGTTGTGCAATGGAAAAATACAACATGCGACCGCGCATAAACCGCAAAAAGAAATCTTCCTGATTAAAATCAAAATAGCCAAAATTAAATGTATGATCCAGGCCTGCTGCAGGCTCTCTCAGCCAGATAGCATTGTGACCAAATCGCTCAAAGTAAATCTCGCCGGGACCGAATGTCACCAGCCAGGCTTCCTTGCCATCGTCAGGAACAGGGGGGATGACCGGATCGTCCGCAGCAAAACCCACTTGCGACCAGGTCAGCAACACAACACAAAGAGAAAACCAGCAGGCGCGCATAACAGCAAGCCACTTTTTATTGATGCGCGGGCTAATCCGCGTTGAGAACATTCATTTCCAGCATGATGATTCGACGGTTATCGGCCCCTGTTACACGAAAGTGATACCGCTCCGCCAAAACCACTTCCTCGCCCATTTCCGGGACCCGCCCGAACTCTGCCAGCAGCAGGCCGCCCACGGTATCGTAATCCTCATCACTCAAATTACATTCAAAAACCTCGTTGAAATCTTCAACCTCAGCCAGTGCATTGATGCGATAGTTGTTACCACCCAATGCCGTGATTGGCGCCTCCTCTTCTTCATCGTGCTCATCATCAATTTCGCCGACAATTTCTTCCAGCACATCCTCGATGGTAATCAGACCGGAAACGCCACCGTATTCATCGACCACGATGGCCATGTGGTTGCGACTGGAGCGAAAATCCCTGAGTAACATATTCAGTCGCTTGCTTTCGGGAATGACGACCGGTGTCCTGAGTAGCTCTTTCAGGTTGAAAGTTTCGCTATTGCCAGCATAGTGACGCAGTAAATCCTTGGCCAACAGGATACCTTCGACCTCGTCGCGGTCCTCACCGATCACCGGAAAGCGCGAATGACCGGATTCGAGAATGATCGGCAGGAATTCATCCAGCGGAGCTACAACTGAAATGACAACCATGTGCGAACGCGGCACCATGGCATCACGAACCTGCATTTCAGAGACGGCCAACGCACCTTCAATCATGGCGACCGCATCGGCATCAAGAATGCCCTTCTCACAGGACTCACTTATCAACTCTTTCAGTTCTTCGCGGTCCCGGGGTTCGGAGGAAAAGGCCTTGCTGATGCGCCCCATCCAGGTTTTGGGCCCGGAACCGCTACTCGATTGATCTTCGCTCATGTTAATTTATTTGACGACGCCAATTGCGCCCATAAATACCCAGGATCACTATCCTGTAAAACGTGTTTTACCAGAAGCGTGCAAATATTTCAGCATTGGTGTCTGGAAAATTGTCACGTTATGTCCATGTATGGATCTGAAACACCCAGCTTTGCCAGTATTCTTGTCTCCAACGCCTCCATGACCGCAGCCTCGTCAGCTTGCTCATGATCGTGGCCAAGCAGGTGCAAAATGCCGTGGATGGTCAGATGTGCCCAATGGTCGGCATCAGGCTTTTGTTGCTCCAGTGCTTCACGCATCACGACCGGCGCGCAGATCAACAGGTCACCAAGCTGTGATTGCCTGATTTCGTCGGGCAGGCCTTCGGGCAACTCCGCCGGAAATGACAATACATTGGTGGCATAGTCCCTGTTCCGGTATTCCCGGTTAAAACGCTGTGCTTCCTGTTCATCGACAATACGGATCGTCAGGGTAAAACTTTGGGCTTGTTCGACCGGGACAGCATCAATCCAAAGCTTAAACAGATCATCTCCGGGCGTTGTAGTCGATTTCGTGGCACGCTGGATTTCAAACTCAGCCTGCATCAGAACTCCCGTCTGCGCCCGCCTTGTCATAAGCCATCACGATGCGTTGTACCATCGGGTGTCTGACCACATCCCTGGCATTGAAATAATTGAAGCTGATACCTTCAACGTCCTTCAGGATTTTCACCGCCTGCTTCAGACCTGAAAGCTGGTGTTTTGGCAAATCGATCTGGGTAACATCCCCGGTAATGACGGCGGTTGACCCAAAACCGGTTCGGGTCAGGAACATTTTCATCTGTTCTGTGGTTGTGTTCTGGGCTTCATCAAGGATGATAAAGGCATCATTCAGCGTGCGTCCACGCATGAATGCCAACGGTGCTACCTCGATTACATTACGCTCAATCATTTTTGCCACGTGATCAAAACCAAGCATCTCGTAAAGCGCGTCATACAGGGGACGTAAATAGGGGTCTACTTTCTGGGCCATGTCGCCGGGCAGAAAGCCAAGCCGCTCACCTGCCTCCACGGCCGGTCTGACCAGCACGATACGCTGGACATGATCCGCCTGCAGGGCCGCCACGGCACTGGCTACGGCCAGGTAGGTTTTACCGGTTCCGGCGGGCCCGATACCAAAATTGACGGCGTGTGTACTGACGTTACGTAAATAGGATTTTTGATTTGGTCCACGCCCACGGATAGCTCCGCGTTTTGTAATGATTGTGATTTCGTCAGCATGAGGCGCAGCTTCATCCGTATCCGCAATTTCAGCGATCCCCGAATCCTGCAAATGCAGATTGATAACGTCAGGGGTTAGAAGTTCAGTTTCGGAAAGTTTGTATAACTGTTTCAGCAAGCGACTACCCGCGCGAGCCTGGCGTGTCTCACCCTGCACCGTGAAAAGGTTTCCCCGGCAAAAAATATCAATATGCAAACGGCCCTCTATTTGTTTCAGATGCTGATCGAACTGGCCACACAAATTGGCCAGGCGTTCGGTATCCACGGGCTCCAACTCCAGGCTTAGTCTCTGGCTCATAAAATCATCAAGCCACAGCAGCCGATTGCTCACCCACTGCAACAATACGCGCACGTAAGGAATTGTTGAGTGCCTCGGTAATGGTCACTTCAGCAAATTGCCCGATCAAACGTGGATGGCCCTCAAAATTCACCACCCGATTGTTCTCCGTTCTCCCGGCTAGTTGCTGTGAACCTTTTTTGCTGTAACCTTCCACGAGTATTCGTTGCACGCTGCCGACCATCGCCTGGCTGATGGCAAGCGCCTGGCTGTTGACCAGTGCCTGCAGACGCGAAAGACGCTCTTTTTTGACCACCAATGGTGTGTCATCCGGCAAGGATGCCGCTGGTGTCCCTGGCCGGGCGCTGTAGATGAAGCTGAAACTCTGGTCAAAATTAATCTCGGCAATCAGCTTCAGTGTATTTTCAAAATCACGCTCCGTTTCGCCGGGAAAGCCAACGATAAAATCGGAGGACAGGCTGATATCCGGTCGCTGCTCGCGTAAACGACGGATTTTCTGTTTGTATTCGAGCACGGTATGACCACGTTTCATCATTGCCAGCACGCGATCAGAGCCACTTTGTACAGGCAGATGAACATAATTTGCCAGTTTTGGGATTTCACCGAACGCTTCGATCAGGCCGTTGGAAAAATCAACCGGATGCGAGGTAGTGAAACGGATTCTTTCAATACCATCGATGGCGGCAACATAGTGGATCAACAAGGCCAGGTCCGCCCTGCCACCTTCATAGAGCTCACCATTATATGAATTTACATTTTGCCCCAGCAGGTTAATTTCCTTGACACCCTGTAAGGCAAGGCCAGCGCATTCCGCCACGACATCATCCAGTGGACGACTGACCTCTTCACCCCGTGTATAAGGCACGACACAGAAAGTACAGTACTTTGAACAACCTTCCATGATGGATACAAATGCGCTCGGGCCTTTTGCACCAGCGGCAGGCAGACTATCGAACTTTTCAATCTCCGGAAACGAAATATCGACCGCCGCTTTGCCGGTGCTGCGGACAGAGTCGATCATGTCCGGTAGCCGGTGCAGGGTCTGTGGTCCAAAGACCATATCCACATATGGCGCGCGTTTGATAATGGCCTCACCTTCCTGGCTTGCAACGCAGCCACCCACACCAATCACCACCTTGCGGCCATTCGATTTCAACTTTTTCCAGCGGCCCAATTGTGAGAACACTTTTTCCTGTGCTTTCTCACGAATTGAGCAGGTGTTGACCAGAATTACGTCTGCATCGGTCTCTGAATCGGTCAATTCAAGACCATGCGATGCCGCCAGTACGTCCGCCATTTTGTCGGAATCGTACTCATTCATCTGACAACCATGTGTCTTGATAAAGAGCTTGCCTTTCATTTACAACCTGCCTTTCACTTGATTACCCAAACATATTGCGCCCTGCCCGTCCTGGCCCTCCGATCTGGTCCGCTGACCGTCTTTTGAGGTCAATTCCAGGCAAATACACCACGCAGAACCAGATAGAATACACGCAGAATCGATACTTAGCCATATGCCTGACCACTGAAACGGAGCAACCGTGCTATGGATTTACCTGCCGGTCTGATTACCGCACTGCATAATGCCAAAAGCGCACTGGTGCTGACAGGAGCCGGGATGTCAGCGGAGAGCGGTGTTCCGACCTTCCGTGATGCCCAGAGCGGTTTGTGGGCGAAGTTCCGGCCTGAGGAACTGGCAACGCCGGAAGCTTTTCGGGACCATCCGCAAATCGTTTGGGACTGGTACGCAGAGCGTCGCGAAAATATCCGGAAAGTCAGACCCCACGCCGGATACTTTGCGCTGGTTGAAATAGAACGTTACTTTGAAACACTGCTGATCGTTACACAAAACGTGGATGGCCTGCACCAGCAGTCAGGCTCAACAGGAGTCATCGAACTGCACGGCAACATCATGCATTCGATCTGCAGTGTGACCGGCAAAAGGATTGAAAACAGCTGGATCAAATCCAACCCCGGTCAGCCGCCAGCATCCCCACATCACCCGCGAGGCCTGGCAAGACCTGCGGTCGTCTGGTTTGGTGAAGCGTTGCCTGCGGATTCCTTGAACCGGGCCATGTCGGTAGCACGGGAATGTGATGTCTGTTTTTCCATTGGT
>Ga0210065_1000211_pt1 | contig 16501 bp, 16 predicted proteins | sample Muzzi_PWB_D1_FD_185533 | JGI IMG/M metagenome (GOLD analysis project Ga0210065, IMG submission 185533) | Wetland microbial communities from San Francisco Bay, California, USA, that impact long-term carbon sequestration - Muzzi_PWB_D1 (SPAdes) | ecosystem: Environmental > Aquatic > Marine >... | reverse complement strand
TTATTCTCACCGCAGAGGCCTTGCTCGACGGAACTTCACTCAATAATACATTCAATGGAACCAGTAGCAGTTTTGGCATCGACAATAGTTTAACCGAATCCGGTGGAAACGATGACTCTGATCGCTTCGACAATCTGGGAGGCCTGGAAGTCATGCAGTTCTCCTTCAACACTGCGGGCACCTTTCAAAGCATCGACCTACGATTCATTGAAGAGACGAGCAACGAGGCCGTACTCATATTCGATGGAGGCAGTACTTACGAATTGAATACAAGTACCGCGCTTAGCGGTGATGACGACTTTAGCATCAATGAGAGTTTTAGTGCCGACCAAATGATCACCTTGCGACTTTCTCTATCCGCCGCTAGCGGCGAAAACTTTGGGCTCGAAAGTTTTACGATTGTTCCGGAACCCAAGGCTTATGCCCTGTTGGCGGGTATCTCGGCACTTGTGTACGCACGACTACGCCGGAAAAAGCACTCACCCCACTAATTTCCTGAAGGAGGGTCCTTCGGCTCCGTTCGTGTCGAATCAACCGCCGCCCGATTACGTGCTGCACGTGTTTTAAAAAAACGGAAAATAGTACGGATGAAAAAATAGAGCAGAACAAGTACCAGAAGGCCCGCAAGGATAGGAACCAATATAGCTAAGCCTGCAGTCAAAACAGAACCGCCCAGCTCAGCGGTTGAAACAACGGGATTTCCCACCCCACCCGTCGTGGCCGTTGATGTTCCTCGGGTAATCACTGAAGCGCCCTGTACCACTGCAGAGGTTCCACCACCGACGATGGTCGACAAAATCCATTTAAAAGATCCATCTCCCATCATGTCTGGCATCATGGCTCCCGTAATAAAAGTGCCCGCCACAACCGCAGCAGGTGAGGCAATGGCATCCAACGCGTTATCCAACCAAGGAATGTAATAACTCCCTATCTCCAGCGCTGTGGCGACACCCAGCGCGATCGTAATGGGAGTGCTGCCGAGCCACTCAAAATCCGCGCCGAGCATCTCTTGAAAATTCACCCCACCAAAGGCATTCACTCCTGTGTTGGCGGCGAGGCTGGCGATAAACAAGGGAACAAATACGCGAAAGCCACAAGCTGCAGCCAACCCAACACCAGCCAAAATCGCCATTAATTCATTCATTGCATTCTGCAGACTATAGAATCTCACAGATTGTGAAAGCCTAGAGTTTCCTACTTAAGGACGCCGTTTTAAACAGTGACAGGCCCCGCCGCCTCGACGATCTTGGCATAAATCTCTTCCACCGGCATCTGCGCCAGTTCGCGTGTGGTGATACGCGCTACATTCAACACAGGTAGCGATTCGAGCGACTCTGACAGGCAGACATCTCGATTTGCCTCAACTTCTTCAACACGATCAATGGGTGTAAAGTGAGGGGCAGAATTCAACGCCTGCGGATGCTCTTTAACCAAACGAATAATAGCTGCCACCGCTTCAGCAAATCGATCCAACTCTGCCTTCGTATAACTTTCAGTAGGTTCTATCATCAGGCCTAGCGGTTCCGGCCATGCGACTGTTGGCGCATGAAATCCAAAATCCAAAAAAAGCTTACCAATTCGAGGTGCTGCATCCGTTTTGCGCAGGCCTACGGACTCCAGCGCACCAAAGTCCTCTGCCTTGAGTGTCAGAATAAACTCATGCATGCGCGGCACATCATCGGAGCCTGCCGGTAAGGTCGCGAAGTCATCCTTCATCTGCGCGTGCAAATAACGCGCGCTCAGAACTGCCATTGCCGACATGCGTCGTACTCCTTCACGCCCAAGCCTTAGCAAATAAGTGTAGCAACGAACTTTATGAGCGAAATTCCCCCAATGCCGATGGAAAGAACCAATCGATTTTGCCGCTTTGACGGGCTGATATAAGCTGCCGTCAAACTCAATTTGATGGCCCGGCAAGTAAGGAAGTAATCGTTCGCTGACCGCCACCATCGCATCGCCCGGTCCACCACCTCCGTGAGGAATGGTCCAGGTCTTATGCAAATTATTATGAACCGCATCCACCCCGAGTGCTCCCAAATCAACCCAACCGGCAATCGCGTTCATGTTAGCGCCGTCCATGTAAACCAAACCGCCAGCCGCATGAACCTTTTCAGCAATTTGTTTGAATGAAGTCTCGAAAATACCGCTCGTATTTGGATTCGTAATCATGATCCCCGCAATACGATCACCATATTCCTGAATACGCAGATCCAAATCCTCGTTCAACACACGCCCGGCGATGTCTGCCTCAAGATAGACAATCTTGCCTCGCTTACCCGTAAATCCGGCCATGGTGGCTGTCGCGAAATTTGTCCCATGAGCCGAACGTGGTATTAAAACGACGTCACGCTGCTGACCCCGATCACTGTGATAAGCTTGAAAGAGTTTAAGGCCAACCAGCTCACCCTGAGCTCCCGCCAGTGGCTGCGTGGTGACACCGGCGAGCCCTGTAATTTTCTTAAACCATTGCTGCGTTTCGTGCAGGATGTAAAGGCAACCCTGGGCGTCTTCGATGGGCGCCTGCGGGTGAATCTCCGTAAAACCTTTTAAACTTGCGGCCCAATCATTGACTAGAGGGTTGTACTTCATCGTACAAGAGCCAAGCGGGTAACAACCATCATCCGGACTCACATTCAAGCGGCCCAACTCCTGATAATATTCAATCACTTCCGCACTGGAGTAAGCGGGCAAGCCGGGAACTGCCGAACGCAAACAGATCGAATCCACTTGCTTTAAGGAATCACCGGATTCCGCAATGGCCTCTCCGAAGATTGAGCGAAAAACGGAAACCAGCGCGTCCAGATCCTGGTCACGATTTGAAAATGACAACTTAATTAATGAATGGCCACCGCTGATTCGATCAGAGACGTCTGCCCCAGCCAATATACCTTGCTCACGTGCTGCTGACATTACACGTGCAACAGGAACCGACAGCGACAGAGTGAGTTCATGATAGCTGACACTGCCAGGGAACGCGAGTTCGACGCCATCGAAAGCTGTCAGGGCGAGAGCTGCTTTTGCAATGCGCGTTCGCATCGTTTCAAGGATGCCGCCCAGACCCGGGTCACCTCGCTCCAATATGGCGGCACCGACCAAAGTGGCGACAAAGGCCTGATTAGAGCAAATATTCGACGTCGCCTTATCTTTGCGTATGTGCTGTTCGCGCGTAGATAAAACTCCGACTCGACATTCGCGACCGGAACTGTCCTTCGCCTTTCCTATAAAACGACCCGGTGCGGCGCGCACGCCGTTGCGATCACTTGAAGAGAAACGCACGCCAAAAAGTCCCAAGCCAGGCCCACCGAAATTGGGAGCGAGAGCCAAATGCTGCGCTTCGCCGACAATAATATCCACCCCTTTGTTTCCGAAATCAGAAGGCGGCTTCAAACCACCCATACTCAGCAGCAAGGGGTCGATCACTGCAACCGACTTCACGCCATACTCAGCTGCCAAATCCGTCAATTCATCCACTGGTTCAATCAGACCAAAAGTATTGACGTGAGGAAATACAATGACCGCCAATCGCTCCAAACTCGCCTCCGCGGCAGTTTTAAGCGCTGTCAAATCCAGACATCCGGTCTCGGCGTCAACTGGCACACGTATTAATTCGATCTCGGTCTCTTTGGACAAAGTGTCCAAAACCTCCAGATCACCGGGATACAATGTTTCAGGTATTAGAGCTGCCGTTTTACCTCGACTCATCCGGGCGGCAGCGCAAATCCCCTCAAAGATTGAAGTCGAACGATCATACAGCGAGGCGTTGACTGCCTCGAAACCAGTCAATCGCGCCATCGAACATTGATAGATCCAGTGAGCAATCAAAGTTCCCTGACTGAGCTCGGGTTGATAGGGGGTGTAGGCTGTCGTTAAATTGCGGATGTCACAGATCGGGCCGATAACAGAGGACGGATCCAGATCCAAGACTCCATCTCCTAGAAAACTATTGCCGACTCGGTTTCTTTTGGAAATTTCCTCCAGATGCGCCTTAAGCCCCGCATAGTCTAACTCGTCGGGAAGCATCGGCGCCGCATCAAAAAGCACGTCTGCCGGAATATGATCGAACAGCTCCTCAAGTGAAGACTTTCCAACGCTTTGAAGCATTTGCTGTATATCTGCATTGCTGGCTGGTATGTAGTGACGCGCTTTTTCGCGCAGATCAGTTGAAGGACTGGACATTGGAAAGGAATTGGAATTTGTGAGGCGACTGAGTCGAAATTACCTCCGTAATCATTAGTTGGTTGCCAGACAAAGCGAGTCTTGTTGCATCGCAAGTATCTTTCATCCATTTCAGCTAATTGCTTTTAAAGCAAAGGCGATTTTTAGTCAATTTAGCCATCACTATTATTATGACCAGCGCGATCCTTCAAATACCACTCCACGATTTTCACGCCAAATACGGCGCGCGCTTTGTCGCTTTCGGAGGCTGGAATATGCCAGTCCAGTATACCAGTATTCTGGAGGAGCATAAAGCCGTGCGTCATGCCGCCGGACTCTTCGATGTGAGCCATATGGGCGAATTTCACGTTTATGGACCGGACGCTGCTATTTTTTTGGACCGTTTGGTCGTTAATGCCGTCTTACAAACTCCGATCGGCAAAGCCGTCTACTCACCAATGTGTACCAGCAGCGGTGGCGTAGTGGACGATTTAATTATTTATCGAACCAATCAAGAAGCATTTCTAGTCTGCGTGAATGCGGGCAACATCGAAAAAGACTTCGGATGGTTCCTAAAGCAAGCTGAGCGCTGGAGATTCGATGTTGAGATCGAGGATCATTCGGAAGATTACGCATTACTGGCCATTCAGGGCCCAAAAGCCGAAACGATTTTAGAGGCTGCCGGGCTGAGTGATGTGAGTGCCATTAAACGCTTTTGGCACCGTCTGGTGCCATTTCTCGGCGAAAAGATCCGCGTCTGTCGAACTGGCTACACCGGCGAAGATGGTTTCGAAATCTACTGCTCGCCTAGAGTTGCCTTAAAGCTGGCGAAACAGCTACTCGTTCACGGCCAGCCGATGGGATTGCGGCTCTGTGGCTTGGGAGCCCGGGATAGCTTGAGGCTTGAAGCGGGACTACCCTTGTACGGCCATGAATTGAGTGACAGCATTACGCCACTTGAAGCCGGTCTGGAATGGACTGTTAAACTGCAGAAAGAAGATTTTATCGGCAAAAACGCGCTGACTGAACAGAGCGAAACCGGCATCCCGCGCCGCGTGTTGCACTTCAAGCTGGAGGGACGTCGTATTGCTCGCGAAGGTACACCTGTCGTTGACGAATCCGGTGAGGCTGTTGGAAAAGTGCTCTCTGGCACACTCTCGCCAATTATCGAATGCCCGATAGGGAGTGCGATTATCAAAAATGAAGCTCTAAACGCACCGCTCTACGTGGATTTGCGAGGCAACCGACTACAACTGCAAATCGCAAAGCCCCCACTCCATAAATAGGAAAGTCTACTGAGCCACTTCCTGCGCCTTATCGGACTCGGATATTGCTCGTGAAAATTCAGTGGAGTCAATCACATCGAACCGCTCTTCCCGCGGCAGCGCTTTAACAGAAAAATCCAGGTTTTCTTCATCACGACGAACGGTGATCGTCGCATATTGATTGGCACGTGTGAAGAAAATCGCGCCTGGAACATCAGTCACGTCGTTGATGGCCCGTCCTTCGATGGAAATCAAGTGATCCCCTTCCTGCAAGCCGGCATCCGATGCAGGTGCTGCGTCGACTACTTTAGACAAATAGACAGCGTGTTCGTGATCTGTGTTAAGACGCTCGGAAACTTCAAAGCCCATCCAGCCATGAATGATTCGACCCGAAAAAAGCAAATCGTCCCGCACCTTCGCAAGCGCATCCGCGGGTAAACAATAAGAGGCATTTAAGTCCGGAACGGAGGCAACAGCCATGCCAACAAAGCGCCCGTTTATATCCATAATCGGACAACCACCTTGGCCCGCTTCCACCGATATGGAAGTACGAATGTATTCAGTCGGAAATACTTGATTGCCGAGTTTTTTGTCTCGGCCTGCAAAAATCCCCATTGATGGGGTCGGCTGAAATTCAAGCGGGCATGCGATGGCGATCGCGATCGTTCCTAATTTGGGATAAGGTACGCTGCCATCAATAGATATAATTGAAAAGTCTTCGGGTGGCTGCAAGACCTTGAGCAAAGAAATGTTAGTCATCCGATCATGTCCGAGCGCCTCGGCAGCGTAAGATTTGCCGCGATATTCAACCCAAATACGATCTGCTCCAGCCGCTCGACTGGCATTCACCAAGACATGCCCCTCCTGACTAATGAAGAAACCTGAGCCGACTCTCAGTAAAATGTTGGTGCTCCCTTCGACCTCAGACTCGGCAAAGGCCGCTTTGACTCGAACGACGCTGTCCTTTGCTTGATCAAAGACATCTACCAGTCGCTGCTGCAGGGCCAATACACTGGAGGAAGACGGAGCGGCATGCGAAGCTAAGGCGCCTGAAATTAAACAAATCAGTAATGTGCGACACAACATAAGTTACTTAATAGACCAGACTGGCAACCCCTGTGGCGCTGCCAAAACTAAAACTTGAAGCAGCAGAATCCGAGGAGTAATCCGAACTCTCATGGGTAAGACGATAACCGTCCATAGCAAAATCCCTGGTAAATCCAGCGGCCTGGTCAGAAGAAATGACCTTAATGCCGTAATCCCGACCAGCGACCATGGTGCTATCGAATTCAGTCAGGAGTTGCGCTTGGAAAGTCGCCTCAACAGCTAACTCTGCCTCTTGCTGAGCCAGTTCAGCTTCCGGCAGGCCGACACCCACAAAGGCCGGACGTAGCACGAGTAACGCGATTGTAGCGGCGGCGGCGGCCACTCCAATACTTTGGGCAAAACGCCCGGTCAGACCTCGCATGATCTGTATGTGTAAGGGATCTTTTTTGACCAGTGTTTGCAGCATACGTTGATGCAATTCACGATCAAACTCGCCCCAAAATGCTTCGCTCGGACGCTCCGCCCGCTTCAAGCGCAGTAGGTCTTCAAGTGTTACTTCTTCTTGCTCGTTTTTCTGAGATGCCATAGGCTGTTCAAAAGAAATGGGTGCGGTCATTAAGCGATGTAATCCTGCAAAAATGACTGCATTTGCTGCTTAGCGTAGTGTAGTCGAGAGCGAACGGTACCAACAGATGCCTTCGTGATTTCTGCGATTTCTGCATGCTCAAGCCCTTCAATTTCATGTAATATAACAACAGTGCGATGTTTAGGAGACAATCTTTGCAGCGCGTCGTTCAATTTTTCCTGTAATTCGTTGATTAAAAGTCCTTTTTCCGTGCGGTTTTTGGCCGTCAGCCGTTCAAAAATTTCAGAATTGGAAACCTCCTCGTCCACATTCTCATAGCTAATATAACGACGACGATTACGCTTTTTCAAAAACGTCATGGTCGTATTGATGGCGATACGGTAGATCCAGGTGAAAAAAGACGACTTCCCACGGAAACGCCCGATCGCTTGAAATGCCTTGATAAATGTCTCTTGGGTGAGGTCGGAAGCATCCTCACGATTACTGGTCATATTATAAATTACGGAAAAAATATGCTCTCGGTACTTCTGTACCAACTGGTCAAATGCGCCTACATTGCCTGACTGCACTTTCAATACGATCTCCCAATCCAAATCACGCTGCGATACCTCTGCTGATTTGGCGGGATATATCGATTTGGTGACTGAACCGGATGTATGCATGTTTGTCGCTCTACAAAAGCAAATAATAATTAAAATGCAAAGGATAACTGGGACACGCATTGGCCTCGCATACGAGAGCCTGAAATTGAAGCATTTAAACTACAAGCAGCTGATATACAATTACTTATCCGAAAATCCATCAGGGTTCGCCTGATGCCAGCCCCATGCAGTCCGAATGATATCCTCAACGTTGGAGTATTTTATCTTCCACCCGAGTTCTTTTTGGGCCTTGGAGGAGTCCGCGTAGAGTGCCGGCGGATCACCCGCTCGGCGTCCAGCCTCAACCACCGGAACCTTTAGGCCGGAGACAGCCTCAACCGCTTGAATAATCTCGCGAACAGAGTTTGGGGTACCGGTACCTAAATTGTAAAACAAGCCCACCCCTGGTTCCTCCAACTTCGGAAAGACGGCGATGTGCGCCCGCGACAGATCGTCGACGTGAACGTAGTCTCTCAGGCATGTGCCATCCGGCGTTGGATAGTCGGTGCCAAATATTTTAATGTTCTCACGTCGGCCCACTGCGGCATCAATCACGAGGGGTATCAGATGCGACTCCGGAGTATGATCTTCGCCGATTGATCCATCCTCGGATGCCCCTGCCGCATTGAAATAACGGAAAGCTGAGAAACTAAGACCGTAGGCTTGCGCAAATGACTTGAGGCAATTCTCCATGTCCAGCTTGGTTTGACCATAGGGATTAATGGGCGCTTGCGGCAAACTCTCCACGATCGGCAGGCTCTGTGGCTCGCCATAGGTTGCACAGGTAGACGAAAATACGAATTTCTTGACCCCATTGTCCAACATAGCCTCCAACAGACGAAGTGTCGCTACGAAGTTGTTCTCATAATATTTGCGCGGATGATCCACCGATTCCCCGACGTAAGCAAAGGCGGCAAAATGCATTACCAAATCGATGTTTTCGTCGCGCAGTATCTTGCCAACAATTTCCTGATCACCCAAATCTGCTTCATAAAAAGGAATGGCGCGATCAACAGCGGCACGATGACCAAAAATCAGGTTGTCCAACACGACCGGTTTGTGCCCTGCAGCAACCAATTGTCGCACGCAGTGACTACCAATATATCCAGCTCCACCTACAACTAATACATGCATAGCGTCTATTATTAATTTACAATGAGTGGGTGTCGAAAGCAAAATAAACAAACTCAGTGAATACTGGAATGTTGATTTGCAGAGCACATCCAATTTTACACTATTGACAGCCTCACCGCTAAACATGGTAACACTACCCGTTAATTCATGCATCAGACGCGCATCGTCATTACAGGCATCGGCCTGACCTCGCCCAACGGCAACACTCTCGAAGAATATCGTAAGAATTTACTCGATGGTGTCGCACGCATTCAGATGGTTGATATGCGCTACATGGGGCAGGTGCCTGCGGGTGTGTGCGATTTCGATCCGAAAAAATACCAAACAAGGAAAGAACTGCGCGTTGGCACCCGGGCGGGCAGTATTGCCATTTACTCCGCTCGCGAGGCTATCGCTGACAGCGGGCTGGATTTCGAAAATTTCGATAAAAGCCGTATTGGAGTCTACGTCGGCACGACTGAACATGGCAACGTCGAAACGGAGAACGAAGTTTATAACATTTCCAAGTTCGATTACGACACACGCTTTTGGACTCACCACCACAATCCTCGAACTGTGGCCAATAACCCGGCAGGTGAAATTACTATCAATACCGGCATCACAGGCCCCCACTACACCATCGGAGCAGCCTGCGCCGCAGGCAATGCGGGCCTCATACAAGCACTCCAAATGCTGCGACTGGGAGAAGTCGACTTCGCGCTCGCAGGTGGCGTTAGCGAAAGCATTCAATCATTCGGTATATTTGCGGGCTTTAAAAGCCAGGGTGCGCTGGGAACCCACGAAAGTGACTCAAACAAAGTCAGCCGTCCTTTCGACAAAAGCCGCAACGGCATCGTCGTGAGTGAAGGCGGCTGTATCTACGCCCTTGAACGTCTGGAGGACGCCACTGCCCGCGGAGCCAACATTATTGCGGAAATCATCGGCTATCGTATCAACTCGGATGCCAGTGACTACGTGCTGCCAAACCCCGAGCGCCAGTCGGAGTGCATGCGTGCCGCTCTCAAAGTCGCAGGCCTGCAGCCGGAAGATGTGGACATCGTCAACACACATGCCACTTCAACGCCCATGGGCGATATTCAAGAATGTAAGGCGATCAAGGAAGTCTTTGGCAAAAGTCCGACGACTTACATCAACAATACGAAAAGCTTCATCGGACATGCGATGGGGGCCGCCGGCGCGCTGGAACTTGCAGGCAACTTACCCTCTTTTCAGGACAACACGATCCACCCGACAATCAACGTGGAAGAGCTTGACCCGGAATGTGCAATGCCGAATCTGGTAATAAATGAGCCTCTGAAGGTTGACGCCGTCAAAGTTATCCTCAACAACTCATTCGGAATGTTAGGCATCAACTCCGCACTCATAGTGCGCAAATTTGAAGGCTAGCCAACAACTCAAATACAAATCAGCTGACTACCCAATTTTGAAATGACAGAAGACCAGGTAAAACAAATCGTTATCGATATCATCACAGAAATCGCTCCTGACGAGGACACATCCGACCTTAAGCCGGAAGTGAACCTTCGCGAACAAATGGATCTGGATTCCATGGATTTCCTGGATATCGTAATGGAACTACGCAAGCAGCACAACATAGAGGTTCCGGAAGAGGATTATCCAAAACTAGCGTCTCTGGACAGTTGCGCAGACTATCTTACCCCTAAGTTTAACGCTAAATAAACGGGCGGCTTCCCGTATCTCGACTCGTAGCACAGGCAAACAGCCTGTGTTTCGTTGCATCTGGACAACCCGCCTTATTAAAAATGCCAACACCAGATCTCAACGGCCAACACTACGAAGTCGTCATCATCGGCGCAGGCATGGCGGGCTTGGCCGCGGGCATTCGCCTGGCATTGGCAGACAAGCAGGTAATTATTCTGGAACGGCATAACGCCTCTGGTGGACTTAACTCCTTCTACAGCCAAGCTGGGCGCAAATTCGATGTCGGGCTGCACGCGATGACGAATTACGTGCCCAAAGGCACAAAGGGCACCCCGCTGATTAAGCTGCTTCGCCAGCTGAGAATTCCTTACGACGCGCTCGACCTGTGCCCACAGAACGGATCACGAGTCGTATTCCCGGATTGCCAGCTCGGCTTCAACAATGACTTTGCATATTTGGAATCGGAGGTAGCACGCGCCTTTCCAAAGCAAATTGATGGCTTTCGGGCGCTGGTGGAAGAAGTGCGCACGCTGGACGCCTTCAATCTGGGTGCCATTCCGACTTCGGCGCGACAAGCGGTTCAACGCCACATCAATGATCCGCTACTCGAGGATATGCTCTTTTGCCCAGTCATGTATTACGGCAGCGCACAGGAACATGACATGGATTACGGCCAGTTCGCTATCATGTTTCGCTCCTTGTTCTTCGAAGGCTTCGCCCGCCCGCTGGAAGGCGTCCGAGTCATCATAAAGTTATTACAAGACAAGTATCGCTCGCTGGGGGGTGTCCGAAAAATGAAATGCGGTATTCGTCAAATCCATGCCGTCGGCGACTTAGCATCGGCAGTCGAGCTGGAAAGTGGCGACATAATTACCGCTGACCAAATTATTTCAACCGCCGGAGCAGTAGAAACCGCACGTCTATGCGACGATCAGCCGACCAATGCAGCCAATGACAATATCGGCCAACTCAGCTTTACCGAAACAATCACAGTCTTGGACAAACAACCAGCGGACTTCGGCTGGAACGATACAATTATCTTTTTCAACACCCGTGACCGCTTCCGCTATGCACGAGTTGAAAACGACATGGTCGATCCCACGAGTGGCGTCATCTGTTTCCCAAACAACTATCAATACGGCGAAGGGCGACAGCTCGAAGAAGGCTTTCTGCGCGTGACGGCGATGGCCAATCACGACAAGTGGTGCGCTCTCGACGAAGAAGCTTACCTCGCCCAAAAAGCCTTCTGGTATGAGGAACTCCAAAAAGTAACTCTGAGCCTACTTCCAACTCCAGCGAATGGTCTAACGCTCGATGCACAACGCTTAGCTAGCGACATGTTCACACCACGCACTGTGCGTAAATATACGGGGCATCTCAATGGAGCGATCTACGGTGCCCCTAATAAAATCAAAGACGGTCGAACGCATCTGAAAAACCTCTATCTCGCTGGCACGGACCAGGGCTTCCTCGGAATAGTCGGTGCGATGCTGAGTGGCATTTCCATGGCCAATTTCCACGTCTTACAGGGCGACTAAAGTGGCATGCCTCTAAGGCATCACCAGTGATACACCAAAACTGGTTCCTAAGTCCGCTCATCCGCAGGGAACAGGATTATTGAATTTTGCGGGCAGCATTGAATGAAGGAAAGCGAGGGCAAACCCGCCAACATGAGACGCCATGAGACTCAAGCGATTCTTAGAAGATTAGGCCGCTCAGAAATCAACCCACCCCCAACTAATCCAAACCGTCGATCAGAATCTCAATAAACTTAGCAGTGGATAAAAACCCAGCGCCGTGAGAAGCATCGTACTTCATGACAGCCGGATCCTCAAGAATGGTCTCCAAGGTCCCGCCTGCGCGCAAAGCACTCTCCACGATACCCACCAATTCCTGCAAGATCTCATAATCACGCATCAGGTCCGCCTTGTCGGCTAACGGGCCATGACCCGGGATGAGCTTGGTATCAGCATCACAGAGCGCTAAAATTTCTGATTGTGCCTTGATGTACCCATGGATGTCGCCGCCATTGCTGGTATCGATGAACGGATAAGCGCCGCTAAAGTAAAGATCTCCAGTGTGAATTACGTTGGCTTCCTTAAAGTAGACGGCCGTGTCGCCATCAGTATGACCCTGCTGGAAGTGAATCAACTCCACTTCGCCGTGCGCTTGATGAATCGTGAGCCGATCATTAAAGGTGAGCGCGGGCAAGTCGCCCGGCGCAAGCGGCTCCGTTACCTTTCCAAATGCCTTGATCGTCGTTCCGTTTTTCAACCGTTCTCGCACATTTTCATGAGCTACAATCACCCCGACTGAATCACTGAATTCAGTATTGCCACTGGTGTGATCATAGTGGAAATGCGTGTTCAACAAATAAGCGATCGGCTTATCACTGATACTGGCAATTTCCGCTTTAATCGCATCCGACAGGTTGGCGAACTGATCGTCGATTAAAAGTGTGTACTGATCATCCACCGCAAGGCCGATATTTCCCCCCTGCCCGGTAATCATGTAAATGTGATCCGCAACCTTAATGGATTCTACTTTAACTGCGGACTCACCCGCATGACCCTGACTAAGTAGCGAGAGTAAGGAGACGAAAATAACTGCCGATAATAATTTGAACATGTACATATTAAATAAGCTTTAGGCTATTAATCAACCCGGAGGCCAAGACAGGGCGCGCCCACCCAAAACATGGACGTGCATGTGAGGGACCGACTCGCCGCCATCGGGCCCGTTATTAATCACCACACGGAAACCATCGTTCAATTGTAGCTTCTTAGCCACAGACGCGGCTGTCAGCAAAAGATGACCCAATAAGGCCTGATCTTCTGCTCCCGCCTCGGCCACACGAGGAATCGGTTGCTTCGGAATGACTAAAAAATGTGTCGGCGCCTTGGGGTCAACGTCATGTATCACAATGCAACGATCATCTTCATACTCAATTTTGGCGGGAATCTCGCGCGCAATAATCTTTTCAAAGAGTGTTTTCATCTACCGATTAATGTACGTTATTTCCCATGTGCCGTGCAACCGAGAAAATTTGACTGTCATCGGCACGTTCACAGAGCCTCTTTATTATAATGAAACCAGTTTTGATAGCTGGCCTCGCCCCGCTGCAATAACTCAGTAAGTGTCACGAACTCAAAATCCTGGTGCCTGTGCTCCAGTACCAAATCAAGCGCAGTCAAAAGGGGCTCACGATCAAATTGCAATTCCGGACTGGGAATCACCCCGCAGCCAACTCGTATTGCGTCGTGCATAAGAATAATCGCACCGGGGTGCAGTTGCGCTTCCAGCTTTTCTTTCAACGCATCCACACTTTGCAAACGCCAATCGGCAACATGTCCACTCCAGCCAACGACTTGGTGTGCCTTTAACTGTGCGATGTATCGGGTCCTGGGAGTCTGATGCCCATAAGGTGGCCGAAAGAGGCGCGTACCGAAGGGCTCGATGACCTTGGAACAACGCTCAATTTCCAAGCTAGCCTCCTTGTTTTTTAATAAAGGTAAGGAGCGATGGCTCCAACCGTGATTGCAAATCGCATGCCCCTCCTCTGCCATTCGTTCGATGATAGCTCGATGCACTTCAGCTGCCTCGCCAACCACAAAAAAAGAAGCTTTGATCGAATACTTTTTAAGTAAATCGAGAAGTCGGGGTGTCGAGGACGGATCGGGGCCATCGTCAAAAGTCAATGCCAGGAGTGGCGCGTCAGTTTTCACCGACTTAATACTACCGGTAAACCCGGACCAACCAAATGGATAAACTGCGGCCTTGGAAACCTTTCGGCCAAATTCGGAAACATTCATATAGTCGAGAATATGCTTACTACAAAAGGAGGACCGAATCACAGTGCCAGATACCACATCTCGACACTGCCAATCAACCGACCGAGCTTCCATCCCAACAAGGCTGTAAACGACAGTAAAGCAGCTCGATTGCGTATCTTGAATGCATCCAGTATAAGCGCAGCCCAGCCGAATAATGGCCTGAAAATCGGGGGTCGTCCAAGGACCGCTCGATGCTTCTTGTAGAGAAGTACATGCCAAAAGCCCCAGTTTCGTGCTTGCCGAAAGACCGATCGCACATCGTGCCGAACACGGATGTGCGCAATCGCGTTACTACAGAGTTGAACGTTTACCCCAAGTTGATGCGCTCGCAAACATAGGTCTGCATCTTCATGGATGGGCAGCATCGGATCGAACCCGCCCAATTTTTCAAACAAGTCGCGTCGAATGCCCATGTTGCCGGCACCTACCGTTGTCGTTTTCTGTGGTCCGATGTGTTGTACATCGACTTCGCCTTCCTGCCGCTGTGCGACCGGGTGCCAAGCAGGATTCAACTGCCGCCACTCACGATGCCCACCCACGATTTGCGCATTAGCCAGCGCTGCCGTCATTGCTCCCACCCAGTGAATGTCCACCACGTCGTCCGCATCACAAAACAAAATAAAGTCGGTTTTAGCCGCCTTTACCCCGGCGTTCCGAGCCTGCCCGGCGCCCTTCAAAGCGCTGGCATCTACGATACTGAACGCAAAAAAAAGATGCGCATAATCACGCGCGATTTTCAGCGAGTCATCCGTACTACCGTTATCAACGATAATCACTTCAAAATCAACTGCATCAACCTGATGCGACAATGCTTCCAATTGCTCAGCGAGTGTTGCGGCAGCGTTCAAACACGGGATGATAACACTCGCCAATGGCTTCGTGCATGCTAACGCGCGCTGCTCATTTTCTACCTGAAAAGCGCCTCGCTGAAGACCCGGGCATTCTGCTGGCGTAACCTTTGAAATCGACAACTCCGACCGACTAATGTCATTGACCATAATCAACCTTTCTACAATCAATAGTCCTTATTTTGCGTGTAAGACAAAACACGTAACCACTTAATTAACTAACTATTTTTAACAGTTCCTCGCAAGCATTATGATTGATAAAATCAATCGATCTACGAGTCTATTCTTTCATTGAGTGGTCTAAATTTGCCAACGTCTCGAGTCAAAGCACAACTACCTGTAAATGCGCCCCTCGAGTTGCCCAGCTACAGGCGAGCTCATCAACCCAGTTGCAAACGCGATCATACTGCATCTGCCGCTTCTTGGTCCAATAACTTCCCTCCTGGCAAACCACGTCTCTTAGACCTGTCACTAAAAGTAACGACCGTCGCCGACCGGCCAGTTTCTTCATTTCAGCGACGATCGCCTGACGTATCCATAGTGGACTAAAATCTTCCAAAGCAGGCACATGCCAATGCGCGAAAGCCAGCTCACTGAATTCGTCTTCGCCTAAGTGCAATCGCGCCAATTTATCAACGCAGTCTTTGATACAAAGATTGGTATGCACACCTGCGCGCTCACAGCTAAAAAACTCCAGCGCACGGCTGGCGTGCTCAGCACACTCAGGATCGGACTCACCGATCCGCGCAAATACCTCGTTGAGCGTGCGCAGTTGCTCCAGTGGGTCAGCTTTGGCCATCTTCGGTCGAAGCTCTCAAATCAAGTATTTCCTGAGCCAATTCACTCAAATCGCGAAAGTCTTTGTAGACGGAGGCATACCGCACATAAGCAATTTGGTCCAAATGCTTCAATCGCATCATCACCTGCTCACCAACAGCCTGAGCTGGTATCTCATGATCGTACTCTTTCTCCAGAGCTGACAAGACGTCGGCAATCAGCATTTCAATCTGCATCACATCGATCGGACGTTTTTGCACCGCCTTTTTTAATCCGCCCAGTATCTTGCTGCGATCAAAATCCTCACGACGGCCATCGCGTTTGACGACCTGAAGATCAGCTCTGAGCACTTCTTCTATGGTCGTGAAACGATACTCGCAATCAAGGCACTCGCGACGTCGACGGATCGAGGTCTCGTTCTTCCCCGTTCGGGTATCGAGAACTTTGGTCTCAATTGAAGTACATTTTGGGCAGCGCATAAAAAGAATTAATCCTCAATCATTTAAAATTTTAAAATGTGCCAAATTACAACTCTAGAAAATTTTCGAGCATC
>Ga0210065_1000210_pt1 | contig 16569 bp, 13 predicted proteins | sample Muzzi_PWB_D1_FD_185533 | JGI IMG/M metagenome (GOLD analysis project Ga0210065, IMG submission 185533) | Wetland microbial communities from San Francisco Bay, California, USA, that impact long-term carbon sequestration - Muzzi_PWB_D1 (SPAdes) | ecosystem: Environmental > Aquatic > Marine >... | reverse complement strand
TGATCGGTGCCAGCTGGGCAGAAGGTCTTTTCCTCTTCACCGTCTTTATCATTTCGAGTCAGGTGTTCACGGTACAGCAGGGGCCCTTTATGCTGCAAATTTATGCAGAAAACTATCCAGCTCACGAACGCGGCAGTCGAATGACAACTCCGTTCATACTAACAGCCACGTCAGCGATTCTCTTTTCACTGTTTGGGGGCTGGCTGCTGGACATCTCGATTCGCTATTACCATCTACTTTTTATCATAATGGTCGGTGCCGCAGTTACTTGCGCTTGGTCAACCAAACAAATACCATGTGTCCCGCTTTCAACAAAGAATGTCGGAAATCCTTGGCAAAACTTGAGCTTAGTCTGGAAAGACAAACTTTTCGGTTACCTATTAAGCAGTTGGATGCTACTCGGGATAGGCAATCTGCTCACCGCACCCATTCGTGTTGAGTATCTCGCTAATCCAAAATTCGGTATTAATGCCGACAATACCACGATCGCCTTTTTACTGTTGGTGGTGCCAGCCATCGCCAGAATTGCCAGCGCCAAAGTCTGGGGCCTCGTTTTTGATAAACTGCATTTCATCACTACACGCAATCTGCTGAATCTTTTTTTTGTACTCGGCATCTTGGGTTTCTTTTTTACCAAAAACATCATTCTACTCACTCTGGCCATGACATGTGTCGGTATTGCGATGGGCGGCGGGAAAATCTTTTGGAGCCTGTGGGTGACAAAAATAGCCAGCAATGAAAAGGCATCCTCCTACATGAGTATTCATATGGCCATGACAGGCCTACGGGGAACCTTTGCGCCATTTATCGCTTATTGGATCCTCAGCCAATCCCAGCCTATCTACGTCGCACTAGCCGGCCTCGTTTTGATTATTGTTTCGACCCTAATGTTTGAATTGGCGCGTAAAAACCAGCGACTATCACAGCCCGTCAGAACCTAACGGTTCATGTTTGTAAATTTTTTGTAATACGCTTCGAACCAGTTACTTGTAAAATTAAATTTAAAAAAATTATCATTAGATAATCGTCTTGATAGGGTATTTACTGTAGGCACTCTAAGTGAAAACAGAAAGAGCCTGGCCATGTCTAACGCAACAAGAACCAAAATAAAGCCAACTGACATCAAAATGTTGGTTTCACACAAGAGCTGTGTGAGTATCAACGACACGCTTGCTCACGTAGCAGCATCGTCAGCAGCATCAGGTGTGCGCTATATTACAGTTGTCGAAGACAACCGACCAGTCGGCCTATTACATCGAATACATCTGACTGATGACGAGCCAGAGAGTTCACCCGCCAAGTTCAATTTCTTCAAAAAACTCATACGTCAGAAAACGAATGCTGCCTCTCCAGCCAAATACGTTCGCGAGGTAATGATAACCGACCCACTCATCATTGAATACGGCGCGGAAACCGATCTACTTTTTGAAGTGGCGTTCGAACGCAGAGACGAGCGCATGAACGAAGATATCATTCTGGCCAACGAAGACGGCTCTTACTTTGGGAACATTCATGCCACATCCGTGATGCGCCTACTCTACGGTTTCCTCGGCAAGCATATGCGTGAACTCAGAAAACAAAAAGAGTCACTCAAAATCCAACACAGCCAGGTGGTCAAAGTGCGTAGAGATTTGGAGCTGACCAACCAGAAGCTAGAATTCTCACGTGATCAAGCTCTCGAAGGTGTTCGTATGAAGAGCCAATTCCTAGCTAATATGAGCCATGAAATTCGGACACCAATGAACGGTGTGTTTGGTATGATCGACTTACTCTATGATACTACGATGGATGATGATCAGGAATCTCTGGTGGCCACCGCCCGAAGTAGTGCTGAAACTTTAATGCGCATTATCAATGACATACTCGATTACTCGAAAATAGAGGCAGGAAATGTGAGTATTGAGAAAATGCCCTTTAATATTGTAGAGATCGTTGAAGCTTCCGCATCCCTCTATGCGGAAACGGCCACCGAAAAGGAATTGGACCTCAAAGTAAATTTTGAAGATGTCTCACCGTGGGTACTGGGCGATCCACACCGTTATCAACAAATTCTAAATAACTTAATCAGCAATGCGCTCAAATTCACAGACACTGGCAGCGTGGAGGTATTTGTCACGCCTGTTGAAACGGAGAACGGCATTGGCATACTCACGGAAGTAAAAGATACTGGCATCGGGATATCGCCCTCTAATATCAGAAAACTTTTCCGACCTTTCACTCAGGCGGATGAATCTCATCAGCGGAAATATGGTGGAACTGGCCTCGGCCTCTCAATCTGCAAAAATCTCGTCGACCTATTGCAAGGCACGATGGATTGTGAAAGTGATGAAAGTTGTGGCACTGTTTTTTCATTCGTCCTGCCCTTCGCAGCCTACAATGATGAAAATTCAGAAACAAAAGCACCTTCGGTTAGTCAAACTTTTCAATGCAATACGGCTGAGACAGGTAAACGCACGGACTTCGCAGGCATGAAGGTACTTTTAGTCGAGGACAACTTAGTCAATCAGGAAGTCGCTCGTCGCTTACTTAAAAAATTAAATTGTAAAGTAACTACCGCCGAAAACGGTAAGATCGCGTTGGAGTATCTGGCCAACGACACGTTCGAATGTATTCTAATGGATTGTCAAATGCCAGTAATGGACGGCTATACGGCGACACGTAAAATCCGTCAAGGCGCTGTTGGCCCGGAAGCGCAAAACATCTTCATCTCTGCTGTCACCGCGCATGTAATGATGGGCGAGCGTGAAAAATGCCTCAAGAGCGGCATGGATCATTACTTCAGCAAACCGTTTGGATTAAAAGACTTTCGACAAGCTCTTGAACTGGCTAGCCAGAAATCGAGAACTGACACGGACACAGTCAACTTCTCAAACTACAAACGACTCACGGGTCATGGTTCGCGAATTAGCCAATCAATCTGAGTTAAATCCTTGGAGTCAGAATTAGGACAGACTCAGTAAGTTATCGAAAAAAGCAATCGTAGGCTTTAAGCCTTCATCCAGAGTCACCTTTGGCTGCCATCCGAGAACTTCACGCGCCTGAGTAATATCCGGCTGACGTTGCTTTGGATCATCCGATGGTAACGCTTCGTGGATAATTTTCGACTTACTCCCAGTTTGCGCGATTACCTTTTCAGCTAATTCAAGAATGGTAAATTCACCCGGATTACCGATGTTCATGGGACCTGTCACCTGATCCTGATTCATTAATCTGACGAAGCCCTCAATCAAATCATCACAATAACAGAAGGAGCGTGTTTGCTGTCCTTCTCCGTACACAGTTATGTCATGCCCCTGCAAGGCCTGCACAATAAAGTTGGAGACGACGCGTCCATCATCAGGACACATGCGCGGACCGTAAGTGTTAAAAATGCGCACGATGCGGACATCCACTCCATTCTGACGATGATAATCCATAAATAGCGTCTCGGCCGCACGCTTACCTTCATCGTAACAGGAACGTATCCCGATCGGATTGACATTGCCCCAATAGGATTCCGGTTGTGGATGCACCGAGGGATGCGGATCACCATAAACCTCGGAAGTCGATGCCTGAAATACGCGGGCACCTAAACGCTTGGCTAAGCCCAGACAATTGATAGCGCCCATTACCGATGTCTTAATCGTTTTGATTGGATTGTGCTGGTAATGCACTGGTGATGCGGGACAAGCCAAATTGTAAATCTGATCAACTTCCGCTTTAAACGGATCGATCACATCATGACGCAGCAATTCAAAATGCGGATTGTCTAATAAATGGATCACGTTGCGTTTCCGACCGGTGAAGAAATTGTCCAAACAGATCACCTCGTGCCCCTCACTTAAAAGGCGATCACAAAGATGGCTACCGAGAAAGCCTGCACCTCCAGTTATTAGAATTCTCATATCAATTAATCAGGTTGTGATTTTTAAAAATTTGGATGAGAGTACCCAAATATCTGATTATGAAAACTCTATTCTTTAAAAAAGAAACTCAGCAAATGAGTCGTCTTATTCGATGCTTATTACTCTTCAGCAGTGTTTGCGCGTGTACCGCGACCGCGCAGGAAGAAACTCTTGCTCTGGAGACGGAACCAGAAACGACTCCAGTGGTTCGTCCCGAAGTAAGCGATGCTACCAGTTTGAAGTTGATTCAAAACTATCGAACTGTCACGGGAGGCACCAATGCGCACGAAAAAATAACTAATATCGTGGCGACGGGCAAAATCGTAGAAGCTGGCAAAATCAAGTCATTCGTACTCATCGAAACTAATTCAGGTAAACGGAAGATAACATATACTTGGCGCTTACTGGGACGTGACTATGAAAGAATCGTCGCCTATGACGGAGAAAAAGTATGGTCTCAGGAAGTACGCCCCAAGGAACAACCTGCCAAAGTAGTTGAAGGTCAGGATGCGCTACATTTTGTGAATCAGCGCTGGTGCCTGCAACCTTTAGTAGATCCACGGCAGGATCCATTCGTATTCAAATATCAAGGCCTTTCAAAGGTTTATGGGCGTCCGGCTTATATCGTCATCGGGTACGGGATCGATGACGAACGCTCGTGGTTTTATTTCGATACGGATAAATTTCTACTCACGCGTTGGGGCGGACTGGGAACGATCGCAGGTGTGAAAGAATATCTTGATTATAGCGCAAAGAAATTTTCAAAGGTGAACGGTGTTCTCCTTCCCAAAGAAATCGACCTACTCGCGGAGAACGAAAAATTTGGAACGATTACTTTTGATACCACACTAGCGAATCAAAAGCTGGGACCGGATGTATTCAAGATGCCGCCGAGTAAAGTACCCGTGCTGAGACAAGCAACAAACTGAGCGATCCCGTATTTTCAGTAGAGACGCCGATACGAGCCTGGAAACTGTCGTATACAATTCTTGTATCAGCTGCTATAACAGATGCGAATTGACCCAATTGCACGTACTGTAGAGCTAAGTGTAGGTGAATTAGCAGCTTTTCGTAACATACCCAAGAGCGACAGCCAAGGGTACCAACCTTGGCGAGCAGCAGTAGGTCAACAGTGGCATAAGACCTCTGAAGCACAGCTACGTCAAGTGACGCCGGAAGCTAAATTTGAAGTACCAATACAAGCAATCTGGCGACACCGGGAATGGTCGCTACAAATTCAAGGGCGCATCGACCAAATCATTCCTACTGTAAGCGGGATTGTTCTACGCGAAGTCAAAACGGTCCGCGCTGAACTGCCGGCTAGCGAAGAGCATTTAATGCTTCGTTACACGAACTATTTTGCACAACTGGCTATTTATTGGGAGCTCAGCTCTGCCTTACCGGAGTTCGACGCGATTGAATCAAACGCTGAACTGGAGTTTATCGACATCGAGAATGGTGCGATTCAAACTGTTTCACTTTCGCCGGATCACCGAGCACTTTTCACGCAACAACTGGACGCACTGATTCCATTTTTGAATGATCGGCGCGACTGTCGAATGCGACTGGAACAAGCACGTATTCATCCGGCATTTGAGACATTACGGGAAGGACAGTCCAAACTCTTTTCAGAATTGGAAACCGCAAGTTTACAATCCAAAACTACCCTGCTCGAAGCGCCCACGGGTTTTGGTAAAACAGGAATCGTACTGGAACACGCCCTACGCCAAATGCAGCAAGGCATTTTCGAGCGCTGTATCTATTTGACCAGTAAATCAACTGGTCAGCTGGAAACGATACGCCAATTACGCCACATGATTGGCGAGAATCTACGCTACGTACAAATGCGCAACCGCAAGGAACATCACATCGAGAGTAGCGCACACACTTGCTCCGATAATATAGAATGCGATGCCAACATTGGGCGGAACTGGCGTGCCGCAGACATCGATCCACCCGAATTATTTCGTGAGGGCACACTGTCAATCGAACGTGCTAAAGCGATTGGAGCAGAAACCGGCGTCTGCCCCTATGCACTCACAAAGGGTTGTCTTCCCTTCGCAGAAATTTGGATCGGTGATTTAAATTATGTTTTCTCGCCGGCAAGTCAGAATGTATTTTTTGATCAATACGGATTCGACCCGGCAAAAACACTACTCATCATAGACGAGGCGCACAACTTGCCAGACCGCACCGCAGATACCCTCAGTGTCGAACTTCACGCCGGTAATCTACTTTTCGTACTTGAGGAAATCCGGGCTGCCGGTGCTTCCCGCAGGCTATTGGCAATCGGCAACGAACTCTGTCGCTGTATCGAAAGTCAACCCAAAGGAAGACGTCTAAGTACTAATGCAAAATACGAATGTCTCGATCTTTGCGAAGACTTCTCCCGGCAACTGCAGGAAACTCACTTCGACTTCCAGTTGGTCGCACCCTTTGCCACAGAAATCATATGGCGTATCTCACAATTGGTACACTGCTTGAATGAACCTGACCATCAGTGGCTTTACTGGGTAACAGAGAATGGATGCCTACGAGCCACATGCTTGGATGCCAGCGATTGGATAACACGAAACATTTCAACCTTTGGGAGTACGATATTGATGTCAGCCACGCTCAGTCCATCTGACAGCTTTCGTGACAGTTGTGGTCTAAAAAAAGAAGATGTATCGTTGGCAATTGGACACGCCTCATGGCGCAGGGAAGCCTACCAGGTAGCTATCGACTGTCGCGTAGACACACGATACAAACAACGCGACAAACATTACCTGACAACGGCGGAAACGATAGCTTTTCTCATCCACCAAAGCCCGGGTATACCAGTAGCCGTTTTTTTCTCTTCTTACCAATACGCAGAAAATGTAAAAGCCTACCTCAACACATTCGATTCAACATTGCGTGCGATGATACAACCGCGCGGGGTGGACCTCTCTACACAAGAAAACTTTATCGACGAAGGACTGATATTAGCTGATGCACTTTTTTTAATATTAGGCTCCAGCTATGCCGAGGGAGTCGACAAGCTGGGAGGTCGCATTAATACCGTGATGATTGTCGGGCCTGCTCTCGCCGAGGTGAATCTGATACAAGAGTCCAAATTGCAGGCACATCCTGATCTGTCGCATGAGGTGTCTTTCCGTGATGTATATATTATTCCAGCAATGCGCCGGATTCATCAAGCTCTAGGCCGTATCGTTCGCGCGCCTGGCCAAAAGGCAAATGTGTTGCTGCACGGCAGGCGCTTCGCTGAGCCTATATATTATCAGCAGCTCGCTGAGGAATACCAAGCCGCGCGCGAGATACATACGGATGCCGATATCATAGATTGGTGGAGTTCGCTTTAAAACGGTTGGCCCGGTCACGCTTGTTACACACATGAATAAGAACATTCGCCTCTGGCACTGGCCAAATATTTTGGCCATCGATGCAGCACTTGTGGCCTTGGCATGGCAATGGGTTTTCAGTAAGGCATCTGATTCTAGGCTAACCTTAGGCGCCTACTCAGTACTCGGCATTTCGGTGTGGCTGACCTATATGGCGGATCGCTTGTTTGATGTACGTAAACGCAGACCGCAGCAATTACTGTCACTTAGGCATGCTTTCGCGAAGAGACACTCCGCTAAAATTTGGACTCTATGGTGGATAGCACTACTGCTGGATATTGCACTTGCGATGACTACACTCAGCGGGAGTCAAATTACATACGGGCTATATTTACTGATTAGCTGCCTACTCTATACACTACTCCATCAGAAGTGCACACCTCACTTCTTTCCGAAGGAAGTTTGCGTCGCCTTAATTTATGCAGGTGGTGTCGTCGTCTTTCAAGAGAGCCCCTTTGATACGTGGAGCGGCATCCTCTCTTTCGCAGCGATATGCCTCATCAATTGCCTCATGATCAGTCTAAAGGAACGAGACGTTGATAGAGCACTGGGCGTGAAGACATTAAGTAAGTTCATAAATCGAAAATCGCTCTGGCCCCTATTTTTGCTCACTCTACTGGCTAGCGGTAAAACTACAGGTATTCTACAGTTCAGCATAGTGTTAACACTCATAATGCTGGCGACATTACAGAGTCTTTTGAAAAAATTCTGCGTTGAGGACTTCAGGTCTCTGGCCGACGGCGCACTTCTACTCGGCGTAATTGCAAGTGCCACATTAAGTTACCTATTGGCATAATAGCATAAGCTCCATCATAGCATGGATTCCGCTCTACAAGGAAATAAAAAAGGGTGATCCATCCCTCTCTACGGTGCTAAACAGTCAGCGCTGATTGCTAATTGATCTTAAAAAAACTTTCGAATAAACCTAGGTTGGTCTGAATGTCATTCACATGTATTGTGTGGACGAATTCACCATCCTTACAGGTCTCAATCCGCCGCGCGAAACTTATTCCGTCTATTTCGGCAAAATCCTCAAAATAGGTCTCCAAAGAAACGACATCGCCATCTGGTTCTGTGATCTTGCGGAGTAGCTTCACCTCCTGAAAATTTTCCAGACTTAACCAGATCGCATCTAAGGGAAGATCGACCTTGGGGCCTAAATCTAAACGACAGGCATGCTGCCCCCTCACTGAGTCCATCGTGACAGATTCAATCCAATCCTGACGTCCCAGAACTTGAAAGAAAGCACCTTCAAGATAGCTACCTGCCTTCAAATTATTCAAATCTTCTTCAGTCAGCTCCGATTTATCAACCCGTCCATCTGAGTGGTTGATGACTTGCCACCCTTGATCCCCGTCATAATATAGATTTGAAACATAATTGCTTCTGGTGACACTCAATCGCATCAATGAGGGACGCTTCATGTAGATTTTTAATGCGAACTTCTCACCCGAAGGATATTCGATTTCTCCGGTCATTCTCAGACTAATTAATTCCGCTATATTAGACCGACCACCATTTTCATCCAAATACAACCGAAACAGCTCAGTAACGGATGGTAAATCACTCTGAGTCTGAGCTTCAGCTGCAGTCGAGGCTGCAAAAAGCTGTGTTAATATTAAGGGTAAGAATACAAAATAGAACAGCTTAAACCTGAACATAATCCGAGGGTACACCATACCATCACGAAGACAAGCTATCCGATAAATTACTTCATCCTTTATTCTCAGCGCGACGGGCGCCTAGTACAATGTTACCGTTACTGGAGAGAAGTATTGCGAACGGACGTGACTGCGGAAAATAAGAACACACGATCATAATAATCACAGTAATAGGCACACACAGGAACATGCCGGAAATACCCCAAACCGAGCCCCACAATCCCAATGAAAGTAAAATAACGATAGGGCTCAAATTAAGACTATTCCCCATTAATTTAGGCTCAATCAAACTGCCAATACAAAATTGAACCACTGTTAACACCGACGCCGTGACTATAAACGGACCCAGTGTATCGAATTGGACGAGCGATAAAATTGAAGGAAAAGCTGTCGCGATAATGGATCCAATCGTCGGAATGAAATTGAGCAAGAATATCAACACTGCCCAGAAACTCGCGAAATGAACGCCTACAACCACGTGCAAAACAAAATAACTGATTAGAGCAGTCGCAGTGCTCGTCAGAACTTTGATTCCAATGTAAGTGCGAATGTCAGCTCGTATCTTACCCACTAATTCAAATGCGTCCGCCTGTCGCTCGCGGTCTTTGATTAAAGCTCGTATTTTGTTGGGAAAAGTCCGCTGTTCCAGCAATAGAAAAACCAAATACACGAAAATAATGCCCGTGCTGCTAACCAATGAGCGAACAGTACCACCGAAGTTTTGTAAGTAAGTCCTCAGATCGATCTGCTTGAGTACTTCTTTTAAATTTGGAATCTCGTCGATCCCGACCATGGTATACCCTTTAACGATCCAGGCTTCCAAATTCTGCTGATATTCGGGCGCCTCTTTGATCACACTGGCAATGTTAAGCGTAATTAATTGTACGACAAAGCTAAGCGACACTAAAATTGCAGCTACAGCGAGCAACATGGCCAGCCACCTAGGCAGCCCCACTCCCCTGAACTTGAGGCAGGCGATTGAATGCGCTAAGATATTAATTAAGTACGCAACCGAACCAGCTATCACCAAGGGTAGCAGTAATGCCTGCCCTATATGCAATAGGTAAAAGACCAAAAAAATGGCTATCAAGGCCATAACGACTCGTTGCAATTTCATCGTAGCCTAGACAAAGGACGAAAAATCAACTTGTCCATCATGGAGCGCAAACAAGCACAGAAATCAGTAACTCGCCAGCGATGATTTAAACCCGCCAGCCCAACTACTGCCCGACATGCTCGAGGCAGACTGCGTTTCAGAAAAACCCAATATTTTTGGCACCGGGATTAATTGCGGACGCTGCTCCGCCTCCTGAAAAGCCTCGAGTCCCATCACTACCGGTTCTCGCGACTCAACCGTAGCTAGGTCGACCGATCTTAAATTCCGTTCCTGCGGCAACATTTCGGGACGCAAACCAAGCAATCTGAACTGCGCCGTCAGACTTGAGTCCTGCCTGGTATCTTTCTGCCTTCTAGTCTCAGTATATCGCCTCACATCAGAACGCCGCAACTCAACTGCCGGCCCTGCACCAGCTGACGGCTCCGCAACAATCTCCTGATCTGATTCCAATTCCGGAGAGAGTAGAGCAACGCTAAGTGTGAAGGATGCAACCAAAGTTGCGGCAACCAACCAGCCTGCGAAATGGGAATATTCAATGGCCCTATCACGCTCCAATTCAGTGGATGTCGCCTGCGAGAAGAGAGAATAAGCCGACTTGTCGTCGTTCGGCTGCGACGGATCCAACGCCATACGCATCGCCTGATGCATCCGACACTCGGCTTGAAATTCCTTTAAGCGTACAGCGTTGCCGGCCAACTCTTCCTTGAGTCGCTTCAGATCCTTGCACGAAATCTCATCGTCCAGATAAAGATAAAGCAGTTCCTTGAAATCGTCTTCACTCATGAAAAATCACTGCCCATCAGATCGCGCAAGCTTTCGCGCCCACGAGCAATGCGGCTTTTTACCGTACCCACACTGATTTCGAGCTGCTGCGCAATTTCTTCGTAAGATAAATTTTTAACGTTACGGAGTACTAACACTTCTTTATGTTTCTTGTTCAATCCGTTCATGCACTCAGCAACACGGTCCACAAACTCCTGGGTAACAGCCGCTTCCGAAGGATCTTGCCCCCCGCTGGGTAAAACACTCTCTAATGTCAAATCGCCTTCGGCGGTGAGTGGTTGATCGAATGAAACCGAATAGTCTCTTTTGCGGCGAAACCAGTACCAGTAGCGGTTGTGAGCCAAATTTGTAGCAATCTGGTACAGCCAGGTTGAGAAAGACGCATCACCACGAAAATTCTCCAAACCCCGATGCGCACGAATGAAAGCATCCTGCGTCACCTCCTCCGCATCTTGTTTATTCTTAAGAAGTTGTGAAACACGAGCGAAGATTCGATCATAGTAACGTGCCACGATATCATTGTAGGCGGCGACATCCCCCTTTTTGATGCGTTCAATCAACAAGTCATCAGGATTTACAGTGTCTATCTTTGTACTCATATTTTGGTTCCCTAAGGTAGATCGTTTAAAGCTTAGATTTGTTCCCAGAAATTACGTTCAAACTTAAAAAAATATCTTTTACAAAACTTGACAAGAATCGTCTTCACGCCTTCCATCCTCCGCTTCCAAGAGGGTCGTTAGCTCAATCGGTAGAGCAGTTGACTTTTAATCAATTGGTTCGGGGTTCAAGTCCCCGACGACCTACCACTTTTAAAAAAGCCCGCGACACCAGCGGGCTTTTTTTATAGACTAGAAAAAAGGGTTGTGTGCCAGCTCTTCGGCCACAGTTGTCATCGGCCCGTGGCCAGGACAGATTACGGTACTTGAGGGTAATGTCAGAATTTGCGTCCGGTTGTTTTCCAGAGCCAATTGATACGCTTGCTTGGCACCTCCTTGAGATAAACAAAAAATTGAATCTCCCACAATGGCGACACCCTGCTCCAAACCTTCAACCACATAGGTCAGACCCCCCGGTGAGTGACCGTTTGTGAGTCGCGCCTCAATCTCATAAGACGCGACTCTCATGCGGGCACCAGGTTCTACCAGCAAAGCATCGCGATATGGCTCTAGGGAAGGCGCATAAGCCTGACAACCGGTTGCATCCAGAATACCTGCATAACCAGCCGTGTGATCGTGATGCGTATGCGTCAAATACAACGCCTGCAGATTCAACCTTTCTGAGCGAAGATAGTTCAGAATAGGTTCTGCGCTCGTACCTGTGTCGAATGCCACTGCTTGACGATTATCCTTATCGACAATCAAAAAGCAATTGACCGAGGCTCCCTCATATCCTGCCCCCGGAAATGGCATATTCAGACAAACTAATTCAGCTATTTTAACAGGGCGCGGCCGCCATTCCTCTTTGCTCATAGAAACCAGCTTGTCGGCGTTCAGGTTCAACACCGGAGCAAGCTGGCGCAGCACTCCCTCATCAGGCTCACCATTCAGTAATCTACGCAGCTCGGGTACGCTCAACCCTGAATCTGCAGCCAAAGTGGAATGACCAAGACCCAGACCAACTGCTGCCTTTTTGATGACATCTACAAAAGTATCTTCAATTGGTATTAACATGATTTTTCCTTAATTGGGGTAACAATCCTATCGCAACGACACCCATTGATAAACATATCCAGGGCGAGATACCAAAACCCAAGGGCAGAAAACCAAACACTGCAGCAACCAAAGCCGTGATTAGTGCAAAATTTAATTGCGTACGCACGTGTTCGATCGGCTCAACGCCGGCGGCAATGGATGCCACGATGGTAGTATCACTGAACGGACTACAGTGGTCCCCGAACACCGCCCCGCTAAAAACAGCACCTATCGCTGCCACGATTAATTGATCGCGAACGGTGTCTGGCATTCCAGTGCTCAATGAAAATATGACAGGTATCGCTAAAGGCATGAGTACGCCCATCGTCCCCCAGGATGTGCCGGTAGAAAAAGAGATAATGGCCCCTAAGCCAAAAATACTTACAGGTAAAAGGCCAACTGCCAGCCTGCCATTCAGTAACTCAGCCAGCCGATCCGCAGTACCCAACTGACTGATCGCACTTCCCAGCATCCAAGCTGCCAGCAGTATCAAGACAGGTCCCAATAAATCACGTATACCACTTAAAAAAACTGGAAATACTTGTTGGGCGCCAGCATCCCGCTCTTGCCGCCCCAGAACCCAGGCCAATCCTGCGATAAATGAGGCCAATACGCTGGATGCAACTAATATCCGTGGCACATATTGTTCGGCTGCAGCGTAGGCTTGAGCAAATTTAGCCAGACTCAACGGCAGCAAAACCTCACTCCCGATAATATATGTCAACACGGGAATACTAAGCGACAACACCATAATGGGGATGATCGCCAATAGCCAATGGCTGCTGTGCTCTGCTTCGTTTGTTGTCACTTGCGGAGATACTATAATTCGCCGGCGCGCTCGCGACTCAACTCGCCCCATCGACCCGGGATTGTATTCTCGCAAGACACAAACCAACACCATTAGAAGCGAAAACCAACAGTAAAAATTGGTCGGCAATGACTTAAAGAACAAGGCGTAGGCACTGCCCGATTCTCCGGCAATTTCGAAGCCTTTTTGTATCATCGCAAGTTGAAACGCAATCCAGGTAGAGACAAAGGCAAGACAGGCAACTGCCGAGCCTGTTGCGTCCGCTAGATACGCTAATTTCTCACGCGATACACCGCAACGATCGGCAGCTGAGCGCAACATACGTCCAATCAACATCGTATTCGCCAAACCATCAAAGAATACCAAGAGCCCAAAGCCAAATACAGTCAGCTGCATGCGCTTGGGGGAGGCACGCTCTGTGCCGATAAAGACTCGAACCAAGGCTTGCAGTCCTCCACTGGCCTCGAGCAACGCAACGAAACCGCCTAGCATCAAAGTGAAAATGATAGCACTTAGCTGCCACTCGGAGATAAATATTGGCAGAAATTGTCGCTGGAATAATTGCGATAAGAATGCCGTCGGCGTGATCCCTGCGAGAATAATCGCGCCGGCAATAGCACCAGTCAGCAAACCAACAAGGGCACTGCGCGAAACAAAGACAACCAACAGCGCCGCAACACTGGGCCAGAGCGCGAGCCAATCAGCCTCAAAATAGGAAAGGCCCACACTCATTAAAATCGCAGCAATTACCACGTAACAAGATGATCTGACTCCTGTATTTCTTTCAAAAAGTTTCATTGAGAGTGACTACTTCACACATAAATTGCGTGAGTAGCTTAGGGTCAAAGCTTGCCTAAGTCCACTCAATCGCCCTTGCTTTTCTTGCGCTTCAAAAAACCAAGCAGCTTTCTCTTAGGAGCCTTTTCCTTCTCAGCAGGCTCAACCGCGACCTCCGGCTTGTTATTGTCAATCACTGCCTCGGACTTTGGTGCCTCGTACGGATCACTCATTTCTGGAGCTGCTTTTGCATAAAAGCGTCTCAGCTCATCCACCACTTTTCGATACAAGAGCGGCTTACGACGATACAACAACCCATGTTCATTCAAAGTGTCAATATCACTGTCTGTGAGACAACCGGAAACAACAGCACACTTGGCCTTCGGGCGTACTTGCATCATTTCAATTGCGAATTGAATGCCCATGCCATCCGGTAAACGGTGATCAGTAATGATATAATCGATAGGATTACTGGCTTGATTAACAATTTCGTACGCCGTCGAGAGATTATACGCCAGATAGACCTGATGACCCAGCATTTCGAGCTGGGTCACCGCGGTGTGCGCCAAATCTTTCTCATCCTCTATAAATAAAATGTTCATTAAAAATCTCCGTGGTTTAACTAGAGAGGCAGTAAATTGCTGTAAGGATAAACAAAAGACAACTACTGAGTCGCTGATAAAAGAGTAAAACAAAAGTTGTGAGTTGCCCTCATAAAAGACCTCCCTAAAGAATTCTCAAAGCATGCCAAATGAAACAAACTACTGGGTACATGACCTAAGCCCATTCCTGATCCGGTTTCCGGAGAACGCATTAGGTTTGGAAGGTATTCGTTACTATGGCATGGCCTATCTGCTAGGATTCCTGGGAGCTTGGCTGCTGCTCAAGCTTTACAACTCAAAGGGTAAATACAGTATCGATGCTGATGGCCGAGCGACACTCATGACAGCCATCATTGTCGGCGTCATCGTCGGTGGTAGATTAGGTTACATGCTGCTCTATGATTTAGAAGCATTCCTGCAAAATCCGCTCTTAATCGTGCGAGTCGATCAGGGTGGCATGGCAAGCCATGGTGGATTCTTAGGTGTCATTGTAGCGATTGTCTGGTATGCACGCAAACAAGGTGATGACCTTTTCAAACTGGGGGATGTCATCGTCACACTCGCTCCTCTCGGCTTGGGGTTAGGCCGCATCGCAAACTTTATCAATGGCGAACTTTGGGGACGCGTCACTACCTTCCCGTATGCGGTCATATTCCCTCAGAGTCCGCCCAATTATAACGCTATCACTCAAGAATATGGGCCAGAGCCACGACACGCATCGCAGCTTTACGAAGCCGCACTGGAAGGCGCCCTTCTGCTGGCCTACGTCCAATGGAGATTCTGGCGCACGCGTCCGCCCGCAGGACAACTTGCTGGAGAATTTTTGATCGCCTATGCCTTGCTGCGGATCCTGGGAGAGTCTTTTCGTGAGCCGGATGCCGCCTTGATCGCCGGCCTCAGCCGCGGCCAGTTCTATTCCATCTTCTTCGTGCTCATCGGAGTATCAATCGTTTGGGTGGCACGTCGCCGACGAAAGACCTTAGGCTGAAAAAGCTATCTGAAGCAAAGCACCGGCACGGGACAGCTGCGCAGCAGTTCTGTTGTGACACTACCAATCAACAACTCACGTATGCGACTGTGACCATAGGCGCCAGCAATCAGTAGATCGATCTGAGTGGTTTTAACATAATCGGCAATGACGACACCCACCTCACCCACGAGTAACTGATAAATCGGATTGAAGCCGGCCTTATCCATGATCGCTTCGGCCTGCGACAAACGCTGCGTGGCAACGTCATCACCCTGCCCCTCATCAACCGTTACGATGTGAGTACTCGTGCCACGAAAGACCGGATTAGCGATCATAAACTCTAGTGCTCGCTGACTACTTTCGCCTCCATCATAAGCAATCATGACTTTTTCAATGGGATGAAACGATCGGGATGTTACCAAACAGGGAACATTCGCACTACGCACAACGCGCTCCAGCATGGACCCCAAGTGCCGCTTGGCAAAATTCGCGTTCTCGCCACGTTTACCAAGAACAATAAGGTCAGCCTGATCGCCCTGTTCCTCAATCACATCACTCAACAGACCGGTTTGGTGTATGAATTCAACACGATCCAGAAGTCCCTCTGCCTTAAAAATTGTGAGTGCTTGTTCTTCGATGAATTTGGCTTTTTCCTCCTCCACTTCCTGCAACTGCTGGATCATGCCATCGTATGGTTGTACACCGAGACTTCCACTGATGTCGGCAAAGACCGGACCTTGGAATTGACGTAAATCTGTTACGTAAAGGACTTTGATCGCTACTTTGGCCTGCTGTGCCAACCATACACCATAACGGCAAGCCTCCTGCGAGTAATGAGAACCATCGGTACATATGAGTAATGTCTTCATTCTTAGCGTGATTGAAATTCGACT
>Ga0210065_1000209_pt1 | contig 16570 bp, 7 predicted proteins | sample Muzzi_PWB_D1_FD_185533 | JGI IMG/M metagenome (GOLD analysis project Ga0210065, IMG submission 185533) | Wetland microbial communities from San Francisco Bay, California, USA, that impact long-term carbon sequestration - Muzzi_PWB_D1 (SPAdes) | ecosystem: Environmental > Aquatic > Marine >... | reverse complement strand
GTGCTGTCGGTGCGGGACGACGACGCCACCCAGCTGTGGATGCTGGACCTGGAGCGCGGCACCCAGAGCCGGCTGACCTTCGACGACGCCCACTATACCGCCTCCAGCTGGACCCACGACGGCATGTTCGTCATCGCCCCCGGCGGCGCGACCACGAGCGCCCAGGGCATGGAAATCCATCGGATTTCGGTGGAGGGACTCGTGGAGCCGCAGGTGCTGGCGAAGGGACACTTCCCCTCCATGGCCCCGGACGACGGCACGGTCCTCTTCACGCGCCACTCGCCCGAGGGCAGTTGGGACCTGATGGCCCTCGACCTGACGGCGAACGAACCGGTGGTGGTGGCCGGCGGCGCCAACTGGCAGTACGGCGGCGTCGTTTCGCCGGACGGCGGCCTGGTGGCCTACGTTTCGCGCGAGACGGGCCGCGACGAGGTGTACCTGCGCCGGTATCCGCAGGGCGATCAGAAGCGCCAGGTTTCGGTCGACGGCGGCGGCTGGCCGCAGTGGAACGGGGAGGGGGACCGGCTGTACTTCATGAGCGGGCTGGACGTGGTCGAGGTGGCGGTGGAAAGGCAGCCGGCGGTGCGGCTGGGCGCGCTGGAGACCCTGTTCACCCGTGAGCGGGGCGAGGACCAGTTCAACGTGGGCTGGCCCCTGTATCTGCAGGTGACCGCCGACGGCGAGGGCTTTTTCATGCTGTACCAGGCCGACGAGGACGGGGGCAACCGCCCGCTGATGGTGGTCGAGAGATGGAACGGACAATAACTGATGCTGGAAAAAATAGGCCATTACGATATCAAGGGTGAACTGGGTCGCGGCGGCATGGGCGTGGTGTATCTCGCCCGCGATCCGCGTCTCGACCGGGACGTGGCGATCAAGGCGCTGCCCGAGCTGTTCGCCCAGGACCCCGCGCGGCTGGAGCGTTTCGAACGCGAGGCCAGGAGCCTCGCCCAGCTCAATCACCCCAACGTCGCGGGCATCCACGGCGTGGAGGAACACGAAGGCGCCAAGTACCTGGTGCTCGAGTATGTCGAAGGCGAGACGCTCGGGGACCGTCTCGATCAGGGCCCCGTGCCCCTGGACGAGGCGCTGGAGTTCGCGGTGCAGATCGCCGCGGGCGTCGAAGCGGCCCACGAAGCGGGGGTCATCCACCGCGACCTCAAGCCCGACAACATCAAGATCACGCCCGACGGCCAGGTCAAGGTCCTGGACTTCGGTCTGGCCCGCGCCGACGACGGCGGGGTGTCTTCCTCGGACGTCAATGTCGACAGCGCGACCAGAACCTCGGCCCAGCCCCGGCGCTCGCCCACCATCGAGGGCGCGATCCTGGGCACCGCGGCGTACATGAGCCCCGAGCAGGCCCGCGGTCGCCGGGTGGACCGGCGCACCGACATCTGGTCCTTCGGGGTGGTCCTTTACGAGATGCTGGTCGGCGCCAGCCCCTTCCGCGGCGAGACGGCCACCGATTCCATCGGGGCGGTCCTGCACAAGGACATCGACCTGAATCTTCTTCCTGTCGACGCGCCGCCCATGGTCCGGCACGTGCTCGTCGGCTGTCTGGAACGGAACAAGGCGGATCGTTACCGCGATATCGGTGATGTGCGCCTCGAGCTCATGCGGGCCCGGAACGAACCGCCGCAGGCCGCAGGGCCTGGCAAGAGGCGGATACCGCTGGGAGTGCTCGCCCTCTCGGCGCTGGTCCTGGCCGTGGCCGCGGCCGGCGCGGGCTGGTTCCTCAGGCCGCAGCCGACGCTTGCCCCGATGCACGTCGCGGTTCCCATTTCCGACCGGTTCACGGAAGTGGATGAATTTGCTCTCTCGCCCGACGGCGAGACCGTGGCCATCATCGCGAACGAGCGGTCCGGCGGGGATGATCCGGTCGAAAGCGCGGTCTACTTGCGGTCCCTGTCGGAGACCGAGTTCCGGAAGTTGGCCGGCACGGAGCGCGCGGAGCGGCAACTGATGTTCTCCCCCGACGGCGACCAGATCATTTACGAGGTGAGGGACAAATCCCGGCCCATATCCCAGATGCGTTCGATGCCGCTGGCCGGCGGTCCGGCGACGAAGCTGTTTGACATCGAGCAGAACGGCCTGCTCAGTCGCGGGATGGGGTATCTCTCGAATGAGGAACTCGTCGTCCGGTCCCAGGAGGGGAAGGATCTCTACCGGCTGAGCACTGCGGGGGGAACGCCCGAATTGCTCGTCAGCCTCCAGGGCCTGGGCGATCAGTACCTGTTCAACTTCACCAGGCCTCGGCCGGACAGTCGTTTCCTGATCGCGGGCGGGTGGAGTCCCTCCGCGAAAGCACCCTCGATCCACCGGATCGATCTCGAGACGGGAGAGACCTCGGTCCTGCTCGAGGATGCCGGCGAATATTACCTCCTTCCCGGCGGGCACCTCGCGTTCCGGCGGAAACAGGCCATGTGGGTCGCGCCGTTCGATCCCGACGAGGTCCAGGTGACCGGACCGGCGAAAGGATTCCTGTCAGGCGTCTACAGTTTCGCGCTGGACCGAACGGGGGAACGTGCCGTGTACCTGACCGCCTGGGACGAGTCCCAGGACCGCTCGGTTATCGTCATTGCCGAGGACTCGGGCCAGATCTTCGAGACGCTCCTGGAAGTGCCCGGGCCATTCCAGAACAGTGCGGCTCTCTCACCGGACGGCCGGCGGTTGGCTTATCTGTACCGGGATGAAAACGGTCGAACCCTTATGGTTCTCGACCTGACCTCCGGGCTCGCGCGCCCCGTGCTGCCAACGGGTGGGTTCGTTTTCGACCCGATGTGGATGCCAGATGGACGCCTTGCGTTTTGCGCCTCCAGGGAAGGCGGCAATGCGGAAATCCTGGCGGTTGAAGCTGTGCCCGGCGCGACCCCGGAACTGCTGCTTCCGCGTTCCGATGACGGTCCGTTCAAGGGTGGCGACCCCGCCTTCAGCCCGGATGGCAAGCACCTGCTTGCCACCAGCACCCCCGCCGATGGGCGTGAACCTGGTGTCTACCTCTACGATGTCGGCGATGGCGACAGTGGTCGTGCCTTCTATGCTTCACCGATGGGTGAAGGATCCCCCGCGTTCCGTCCCGACGGGCAGTGGGTGGCCTACAAGGCGAACGGAACCGGGCGAATGGAGATATTCCTGCGACCGTTCATCGCCGAGAACCCCGATAGCGCCCCGATCTATCCGGTGTCGAGGCGCGGTGGCCGGGAGCCGCTGTGGTCGGTTGATGGACGCACTCTGTTCTACTGGGGCATCGACGCCGACGAGGACAAGTTCTTCGCGGTAACCGTGGAAACCGATCCCGAGTTGAAGATTTCGGCGCCACGCCTGGTGTTCGCCGATCTGGAAGAAGTGACGGACATCGTCCCCATGCCCGACGGGCGTCTCATCCGGCTTCAACGCAAGCCCGGGGGAAGGGGTCGGGAGCCGGACATGCGGTTGGTTTTGAACTGGGGGCTGGCCGGCCAGCTTGGCAAGTGATCTAAAGCTTCCGGGGGCGGGTCAGTCGACGCCCGCCCCCAGCACTCTCGCCAACTCCTGATCCCAGTTCACCACGATGTCCAGGTGATCCACCATGTCCTGGGTATTGGCCGAAACCATCAGCATCAAACTGCCGTCTGCCAGCACCCGATACTCCATGCCCCCGATGTTGATGTACCTTCCTTCGAACATCAGCTCGGGGGCCGACGCCCGGAAATCCCCGGTATCGTCATAGGCCACCTTGTACCAGCCCTGGCCGCGCCGGAACACCAGCTCCTTACTGTTCTCGAGCCAGAGCGGCTCTTCGCCCGAGCCAGCGGACACCAGCCAGCGCTTGCCGGTGGCGGGGTAGGGCACGACGTAGACTTCCGACCCCGCGTCGCCGACCTGGGTGTAGGCGATGAAACGGTTGTCGGGGGACATCGACGGCGACCAGATATAGCCGGTCACCGGTTTGGCCTGGGGGGTGAAGGATTCGGTCCTGCGGTCCCAGACCAGCATCGTCGCATCGGCCCGGTTTTCCGGGTCACGCTCGGTCACCACGAGCAGGTTGCCATCGCTGGACCAGTCCCACGGGAAAAGCGGGGACTGTGAGGAGAACAGGACGGTCGGCGATGCGACCGAGTCGAGGGGGTAATCCATGACGACATAGGTGCTGTCGACCAGGGTCGTCAGGGTGAGGCCCGTGCCGTCCCCCGACCAGATGGGTTGGGAATATCGGGTGTCGTCCCCGATGACCTGGCTGGTGCCTGTTTCGAGATCCAGAACCACCAGGGTTCTTTCCGTGGCATCGTCATATATCTCTATCGCGATGCGGCTGCCGTCCGGCAGCACATCCATCGCGCCGAAGATCTTCGGTTTGAAAGGCAGTTGTTCCTCGCGCCCGTCCGGGTAGCGGCGCACGAGCTGGGCCACGTCGGCGGGGGGGCCGGACACGTAAGCAAGAAGGCCGTTGTCGGAAACGGCGTATTGGGCGCGGCCGGTATATGGGGTGGTACGCAATCCCGTAAGCACGGTGCGCGGCGCCGACAACGGGCCGGATCCATCGCCCTCGAGGGGGCTGGCCACCAGGCGGCCCGACTGGGTGGCGAGCATGTAGCGTTTATCGAAGAGGCGAGCGTGCCCGCCGCGAAGATCGAGAGGCTGCCGGGACCCGTCCGGAAGCAGAGCCGTGAATCGGTTGTCGATCTTGAGGAGGAGTGCCCCGGGTTCAACCCAGTCTTCGACCATGCGGGAGATGCAGGGGTTGAGCACTGTTTCGACCGCCGCGCCCAGGGCGGGTTTCATACGGTTCAGGATCGCTCCCTGACGGGTTATCCAGTAGATGTCCCCGTCCTGACTCCAGAGCAGACCGGTGGGGTCGAAGGCCGAAGCCAGAATTTCGACGCCGCCGCCGGCGTAGGGCACGCGCTTGAGATGACCGTCGGCGAAGAAGGCTACCCAGGCCCCGTCTGGCGAAAAATGCGGCAGGAAAGCGTTGTCGGTTCCCGTTAGCGGGCGAAATATGCCCGTGGCCAGGTCGTGGGCCACCAGGCCCCGGAAGCCGTCGGTGCGGGTCAGGTAGACAAGGCACGATCCGTCGGCGGAAAGGTCGAACGCCGGGTATTCTGAGCCCAGCAGCGAGCCGCCCACGAAATGCAGGGGGTATTCCGCGGGCAGGTCCAGGGACAGGCGCATGACCGCGGTCTCGATTTTTTCAGGAGCCGCGGGGGGTGTTCCCTTCAGGAACCAGGTTCCGGCCGCGGTCAACAGGACGGCCGCGAGGATGGTCACCATCCAGGGCATCCTGCTTCGTGTGGTGGTCTCTTCGGTTTCTTCGGCGCCCCCGCCCTGGAATTCCTGCAGGACGATGCGCGCGTCGCCGATGGCCTGCAGGCGGTCGCGCTGGTCCTTGACCAGGGTGCGCCGCAGGAGGTTCTTCAGCGCGGGCGGCAGGCCGGCCGGCAGCTTGCTGAAGTCCGGCTCGCGTTCGATGATCGCCGCCAGGATGTCGGTCACCGTCGGGCGCCCGTAGACCTGGCTTCCGCAGAGCATCTCGTAGAACACGCACCCGAAGGCCCAGATGTCGGCGCGCCAGTCGACGGCTTTGCCCCGCGCCTGTTCCGGCGACATGTAGGCCGCCGTGCCGAGGAGGACCCCGGGCTGGGTCATGGTGTTCATCATTGTCGGTGAGTTGGCGATATCGGTGCTGCTGGCGCCCGGATCGTCGACCAGGGCCTTGGCCAGGCCGAAGTCCAGGATCTTCACCGTGCCGTCGGGCAGCACCTTGATGTTCGCGGGCTTCAGATCGCGATGAACGATGCCGCGGCCGTGGGCGTCCTCGAGTCCCGTGCAAATCTGCCGGGCGATGTCGACGGCCTCGTCCACCGGCAGGGGGCCGCGCTTGATGATATCAGAGAGGTCTTCGCCTTCGGCCAGTTCCATGACGAGAAATTTAAGGTCTTCATGCTGTTCGATACCGAAGATGCCCGAGATGTTGGTGTGGTTGAGGGCGGCCAGCGCGCGGGCTTCCTGTTCGAAACGGGCCATGCGGGAGGGATCGGCGGCGAACTCGGGCGGCAGCAGTTTGAGCGCCACATCGCGGCGAAGCTTGGTGTCCTGGGCACGGTAGACCTCGCCCATGCCGCCGGTGCCGAGGTGGGCGGTGATTTCGTAGTGGGCCAGGGTCTTGCCGATCATCGGGTGCCTCCCGTATTCCGCAACCCGCTCGGCGTTGCCGCCCAGTTCTGGATGAGCGCGATCGACCTGATTTCAGGGTCGATGCGCTCGATCAGCACGAAGGTCTGCCCGTCGGGTGTGACGTCGAAGTATCCCAGGCGCAGGGTCGTCGAGAATAACTTCTGCGGTTGGCCGACCGGGTCGCGGTCGGACTCCATGTTGATCGGCACGGCCATCAGGTCTCCGATGGCCGACACGTAGAACAGCTCCTTGCCGTCACTGCGCCAAATCGGCCAGGCGGCGCCGTCGGGGGAGACACGGAACTTCTCGCCGCGTTCGGGAAACCGGTCGAGGTAAAGCTCCATTCTTCCTGATTCGTCCGAGAGGTAGGCGACCCAGCGGCCGTCGGGCGAGAAGTGGGCGCCATCCTCGGAAGACTCGGTGCGCAGCCAGTCTGAGGCCTCGCCCGTCTCGAGGTCGAGCACCCGAAGGTCGTTCTGGCCCCCGGTCAATTCGGCGAACATCAGCAAGCGGCCGTCGGGGGTCAGGTCGAACGGCGCCTTCGAGTTCGGGGTCTCGTAGATCCGCTGCGGCTCGGACGCTCCCCCGACGTCGATGCGGTACAGGTCCGGGACCCGGAGGAAGAAGAGCTCGGAGTCGTCGGCGGACCATGTGGGCCGCGTCTCATCGATGGGGTCGTGCGTCAGCCGGCGCGAGGAACCGCGGGCGAGATCGAAGATCCAGATGTCGCCGTTGGTCTCCTTGGTGGAAATGTCGATCGCCAGGCGGCGCCCGTCGTGGGACAGGCGGGGGTTGTAGAGGTCGCCGCGGATGCCCGGCCGCGAGAGCTCGGCGCCCGATCGATCCACCAGGACAACCTCGGTGATCCCGGCGGCCTCGTCGCCGCGCAGGAAGGCCAGCCGGTTTCCCGACGGAGCCGCCGCCATGAATACGTGAAACGGATAGTTGAGCCGAAGCAGGTGGTCGGCGATTGGCCGTGGCTCGCCCGCCAGTTTTCCCGCGTCGACGTCGAGAGGCTGGGCCACCAGCACGCCGTCGCGCACGTACAGCAGGTTCCCTTCGGCATAGACGCCGTTATACAGATCGGCCAAGAGCCGCGTCATCTCGGTCGAATCGAGCTCACCCAGGTAAATCCCGCTGCGGTCCCCGGCCAAATCCTCGAGGTGGAAGATATAGTGGCGGCCGTTGGGCAGGAACTGCGGGGCCATGGCGCTGGTGCCGGGCCCGGGGTCGGTATTCGTCAGGCGCGTGGCCTGGCCGCCGTCGGCGTCGACACGCCAGAGGGGGCCCCGGTCCGGGGATCCGAACAGGATCGTGCCTTCGCTGTTCCACGCACCATCGCGCCCGTTTGCTTCGGTGATGAGACGCGGCGTACCCCCGTCGACGGCCACCCGCATCATGCTTGTCTCGGTATGGAAGCCTATCTCCCGTCCGTCGGGCGACCAGAAGGGAGTGGAGGCCCCCTCGGTCCCTTCGATTCGTCGCGCGTCGGGGGAATCCAGGCGGCGCACGTAAAGCGACGAGTTCCCTTCGTCGTCATCTCCGATGAAGGCGATCTGCTCGCCCCCCGGGGCGAGGGCCAGCGATAGCTTCTCCACATTCAGCGTCACGCCCGCGGGCGCGTCAAGGGACGAGACGACACGGTCCAACGACTCGGCCGGCACGCCGCCGCCGCGGAGAGCAAAGCCGACCAGCGCCCCCAGGGCCAATGCCAACGTGATCCCCATTCCCAGCACCAAACGGGAGCGGGGCGTGTCCAGCCCGGTCCCGGCGGCTGCAATGCCATCGCCTTCGTCGAGCACGTGCGCCAGTTCGATGCGCACGTCGGCGGCGTCGTGCAGGCGGTCATGGGGGTTCTTTTCCAGGCAACGCCGCAGCACCCGACGTACGGAGGGTTGCGTCGAGGGCGGCAACGCGTCCCAGTCGGGCTCGTTCTTCAAGACCGAGGCAAGCGTGTCGGAGACCGTCTCGCCGGGGAAAGGGCTTCTGGCGCATAACATCTCGTACAGCGTCGCACCCAACGCCCAGATGTCAGAGCGCCGATCGACCTGCTTGCCGCGGGCCTGTTCGGGGCTCATGTAGGCGGCGGTACCGAGGATGACCCCGGGCTGGGTCCTGGTGCTCATGATGGTGGGCGAGTTGGCGATATCCAGTTCCGTGCCGCTCGGTTCGTCGACCAGGGCCTTGGCAAGACCGAAATCCAGGATCTTCACCGTGCCGTCCGGCAGCACCTTGATGTTGGCCGGTTTGAGGTCGCGGTGAATGATGCCGCGGGCGTGGGCTTCTTCGAGGCCCAGGCAGATTTGGCGGGCGATGTCGACGGCTTCGTCCACAGGCAGGGGGCCGCGCTTGATGATATCGGAAAGGTCTTCGCCTTCGGCCAGTTCCATGACCAGGAATTTATGGTCTTCATGCTGTTCGATGCCGAAGATACCCGAGATGTTGGTGTGATTGAGGGCGGCCAGCGCGCGGGCTTCTTGTTCGAAACGGGCCATGCGGGATGGGTCGGCGGCGAACTCGGCCGGCAGCACCTTAAGGGCCACATCCCGACGCAATTTAGTGTCAGTGGCACGGAAAACCTCACCCATGCCGCCGGCACCCAGTTTTGCGACGATGGAGTAATGGGCATAGGTCTGTCCGGGCTGCATGGAGTCTCCAGGCTGAAAAAGGGGAGAATGAAAGTCCTGAAACTTATAGCGCAATCGCCCGGAATTGGCCAGCATCGCTCTGACCCCTGGAAACGGGGAATAGCCCTTATCCGGGGGCTGCGGTATATTTTTTCCTGATGTTGGCCCTCAACAGGAGCACTCATGTGACACCCGACAAGAGTCAATTGACCCGGATGCTCCAGCAGCTCGACCTGAAAGACACCGACCAGGGCGAGAAACTGCTCGAGCTGATCTACGAGGAGCTGCACCAGCTGGCGGCCGGGCAGATGAGCCGGGAACACGCCGGCCACACCCTGCAGCCCACCGCCCTGGTCAACGAGGCCTTCCTGCGCCTGGTCGACGTGGATTCCATATCCTGGGAGGGCCGCGCCCATTTCTACGGGGTGGCCGCCCGGGCCATGCGCCAGATCCTGGTCGATCACGCCCGGCGCAAGGGGGCGGCCAAACGCGGCGGCGACCTGCGGCGGGTGACCATCGACGAGAACCTGACCCCCGATTCCGGCTCCGAATTCGATCTCTTCGACCTGCACGAAGCCGTGGAAAAGCTCGACAAGCAGGACCCCCTGCTGGGCCGCATCATCGATCTGCGGTTCTTCGGCGGGCTGACCCTGGACGAGACCGCCGGGATTCTGGGGATCTCCCGCCGCAAGGTCGCCAAGGATTGGGCCTTCGCCCGCCTGTGGCTGGCCAACGAACTGACCGGAGGGGGCGAGGGTGGAACCTGATCGTTTTGCCCTTTTGCGGCGGCTGGTGGACGAAGCCCTGGCCCTCGGCCCGGCCGAACGCGAGGCCTACCTCCAGGACGCGTGCGGTGACGACCCCGAACTGCTGCGGATGGCCCGGGACCTTCTTTCCCACGAAAAAACCACCGGCAGCAGCCTGACCGGGGCCCTGGAGGAACAGGTCCGTGAGGCCGCCGCCCATGCCGTCGACGGCGGGGATGAAGGGCTCTCGGTGATCGGCGACTACCAGATCGTCGCCAAGCTCGGGGAAGGGGGCATGGGGGTCGTCTACCGGGCCGAACAGACCGGCGCCCTGCGGAGGACCGTCGCCCTCAAGCTGATCCGCGCGGGCTGGAACAGCCGGCGGGTGGTGGCGCGGTTCGAATCCGAACGGCTGGCCCTGGCCCGGATGAACCACCCCAACATCGCCCGCGTGTTCGACGCGGGCACCACCACCGACGGCCGCCCCTGGTTCGTCATGGAGCTGGTCGAGGGCCGCCACCTGGTGGAGTGGTGCGACGAGAACCGGCTGTCACCCCGCCGGCGCCTGGACCTGTTCCTGGAAGTGTGCCGGGGCGTCCAGCACGCCCACCGGAAGGGCATCATCCACCGCGACCTCAAGCCCTCGAACATCCTGGTCAGCGGCCGGGCCGAAGCCCCGGTGGTCAAGATCATCGACTTCGGCATCGCCAAGGCGCTGACCGGGGCCGACGACCATCCCGCCGGCATGACCATCGCCGGCCAGCAGCTGGGTTCCCCGGACTACATGAGCCCCGAGCGGCTGGAGGGCGACGTCGACGATCCCGATGTCCGTTCGGACATCTTCTCGCTGGGCGTCATCCTGTTCGAACTCCTGAGCGGTCGTCTTCCCTTCGACCGGTCACCATCGGGCCGCCTGAAGACCGCGACCACCGGCGGGACCCGCGCCGCGCCTCCGTCGCTGACGGCCGGGACCCGGGGCGATGCGGGCAGGATCCGTGAGATCGCCCAGGCCCGGGCCACCGATCCGGCGGCCCTGCGCCGATTCCTGCGGGGAGAGCTGGACTGGATCGTCGCCAAGGCCATGGCTCCCGACCGCGAGAAGCGTTATGACAGCGCCCGCGAACTGATCCAGGACATCGAGCGGCACCTGGCCGGCGAACCCGTCCTGGCCGGCCACCCCGGCCCGGTCTACCGGGTGGGGAAATACCTGCGTCGCCACCGGGCCCCCATCACCATGACCCTGATCGTGGTGGCCGCCCTCACCGCCGGCCTGGTCGAGTCGCAGCACCAGAAACGGGCGGCCGTCGCGGCCCGGTCCGAAGCCGAGGCGGTCACGGAATTCCTGTCGGACATGCTGGCCTCGGTCCAGCCCCAGGAAAAGGGGCGGGAGGTCACCGTGCGCCAGGTCCTGGACGAGGCCGCGGGGCAGGTGACCGACGATTTCGGGGACCGGCCGGAGGTCCAGGCGCGCCTGCTGTCGACCATTGGCAACACCTACCTTGCTCTGGGCGAGGTGGACGAGGCCATCGAATTGCAGGAAGAGGCGCTGGCCCTGCGGCGGAGGGAAAACGGCGACCAGTCGGTGGAATCCCTCAAGGCCCTTTGCGACCTGGGCCACGCGCTCAGCTGGGCCGGCCAGCCCCAAAGGGCGGAGGAATGCTACGGCGAGGCATTGGCCGGATTGGAGGCCTTTTCGGAGGAAGACCCGACGCTGGTCCTGAAGGCGATCAATGGGCTGGCCAACGCCCTTGCCGACCAGGGCCGACTGGCCGAGGCGGAGCCCTACTACCTGGACGCGCTGGAGAAGAGCCGGCGCCTGCTGGGCGTCGATGATCCCATGACCATGACCCTGATGAACAACCTCGCCCTGCTGCGGGCCGACCAGGGGGACATGGAGAAGGCGGCGGAGATCCTGGCCGAAGTGCTCGAACTGCGCCGGACGACCCTGGGGGAAAACCACCCCCTGACCATGGAATCGGTCATCAACCTCGCCAGTGCCTGGTCCCAGCTGGGCAAATTCGACGCGACCATCGCCGCCCTCGAACCGGTCGTGCCCCGCGCCCGGCGGGAACTCGGCGAGTCCCATCGCGTCACCTTGACCGCCATGAACAACCTCGCCTATGCCTATGCCCGCGCCGACCGCCTCGCCGAAGCCGAGGCCATGACCCGCGAGACCTGGGAGATCCGCCGGCGCGAATTCGGCGACGACCACTTCGAGACCATGATCTCGGCCTTCAACATGGCGGACGTGTACCGGCGGCAGGGGCGGCTGGACGAGGCCGAGGCCCTGCACCGCAAGACGTTGGAGGACAGGATCAGGGTTCTGGGCGAGGGCCACCCCCACGTGCGCATCTCCCGGGAGGGCCTGGCCGAGGTCCTGGAGGAGCTGGGCCGGGATCAAGAAGCCGCCGACCTGAGGGAACAGGCCGGCGGCAACTGACACCGGGGGCGGGCCTCAATAGTAGGGTCTCTTCGTGATGCTGTAGTAGAACCGCAGGTCGCCGGTGTGGTGGACGAGTTTGTTTTCGTAACGGGGCACGCCTCTTTCGATGAGGTTGAAGGGATAGGCGTGTATGGGCCCAAGTTCGCCCATGGAGTCCAGCTGGAAACCGTATCCAACGCCCCGGGAGGCAAAGTCCGCGTGGGTGGCCGCCGGGTAGTCCGTGGTTATCGATACGTTGTAGTGGTTCGAGACCGGCGCCGTGCCGTAGATGTAACCCCCCAACCCGCCGATAAAATACGTCCAGGGAACGAGACTGACCGCGGGAACCTCGTTGAGCTGGGCATCGAAGCCGCACCCGATCAGGCCGCAGCCGCCGCTTTCGAGGACGACCTTCTGCAGGGTGGTGGTCACCTCGTAGCCCAGCGGTGGCTCGCAATTCCCCCGGTCGTCGTAGAGCACGTTGTCCACCACGCCGACGATGTCGCTGGTCACGCCGTCCTTGAGCGTCTTGACGCGGAAGGAAAGGGGCACGGCCGCGGTCACCGGCACCACGGTGAAGAACTTGGTCCAGTCCAGGCTGGCCAGGGCATCCTGGGCCCCGGCCTCGTCGCCGCCGAACTGGCGGATCACGTAGCTGACGGTGCTCAGGGCGCGTTGCTGGTCATCGGTCATGCTCGCGCCGCCCGAGAATTCGGCGGCCGACGCCGCCATGGCCGTGCCCAGGGAGGCCGCGCTGGTGGCCGTAGTCGAGGTCATCGTGAACAGGAGGATCCTTCCGAAGGTCACCGACTCGATGTAGAGGGGCAGGTTGTCGTCCCCCATCTGGCCGTCGTCGCGAAGCTGATCCAGCGAGGCGGCGGTGACGTTTTTGCCGAAGAAATCCGCCGGCGTGGTCATGAGGTCGTCCGCGAAGCGGATCGAGAACATTTCCTGGATCAGCTTCACGGTGATGGTGTAGGTCTCGTGGGTGCGGGACATGTTGACGTTGGCGCTGGCCTCGAGGGTGTTGACCCCGTCGCGATAGCCGGCCGAGATCCCCATTGCCGTCATCGACTGCTCGAAGGACTGGGCCTCCTCCCAGGAGAAGTCGACGTTGCCGGGAATGGAGGCGGCGTCGGGGCCGCCGATGTTCTGGTCCGCTTCGCGGATCAGGTCGGTCATCGCCTGCTGGACCGTCACGCTGTTGGGATTGGCGACGGTCCGCGAGATCTCCTCGGAGTTGAGGCTGATCGCCAGGGTGATCGGCGCGTGGTCCGCCTGGACGGGCTTGAGGTTGCCGCCGTACAGGGAGCTGCCCTGGATGAAGTTTCCGGGCCACATGACCCCCGAGTTCATGTTCAGGGACATGACCTGGTCGATTTTCCTGACCAGATTCTTCTTTCGGGGTCGGCACCGCCAGTCGTATTCCCCTCCGTCGGGGCCCACCTCCACATAATAGAAGTAGGGCTGCACGACGTCGGCTGCCGCGGTCGGAACGGAGTTGTCCCAGTCGGCCAGGCCGGCGAAGAATTCGTTGATGGAGGCTGAATTCGGGTTTCCCTGGGACGAAGCCGGCTCAGCCGGGTCGTTGGAACAGCCCGACCCCGAAAGGACGGCGGTTAGGGCGAGAAGGATCAGGATCTTTTGACTTAGGCGTTTCATGACGAGCCTTTCCGGAAGTTGGTACATCATGACATGCGGATTCCGCGGGGAAACAGTGCACGCTTTTTTTATCCCGGTGGCCCCCGGCTTGATTCCCGGGTATCATATCCCCCTGTTCTCGTCCTCTTTTTCTCAACCCCAAGGGGCCCCATGCTCGGCAAGACCCTGGCTCACTTCAAAATCCTCGCCCACATCGGCACCGGCGGCATGGGCGAGGTCTACCGCGCCCACGACACCAAGCTCGACCGCGAAGTGGCCCTCAAGCTGCTGCCCATCGAGTTCAGCAAGGATCCCGAGCGCGTGGCCCGTTTCGAGCGCGAAGCCACCACCCTGGCCAAGCTTCAGCACGCGAACATCGCGGCCATCTACGGGTTCGAGAAGGACCAGGACCGCACCTTCCTGATCATGGAACTGGTCGAGGGCGAGGACCTGGCCGAACGCCTGCTGCGGGGTCCCATTCCCGCGGGCGAGGCCATCGGCCTGGCGGCCCAGATCGCCGAAGGCCTGGAAGCCGCCCACGCGCTGGGCATCGTACACCGCGATCTGAAGCCGGCGAACATCAAGATCACGCCCACCGGGGACGTCAAACTTCTCGACTTCGGCCTGGCGCGGGCCTACGCCGACGACGGCAGCAGCTCGACGTCCCTGGAAATCTCCAACTCGCCCACGATCACCGCGGCGATGACCATGCAGGGCGTCATCCTGGGCACGGCGGCCTACATGTCGCCCGAGCAGGCGCGCGGCAAATCGATCGACCGTCAGGCCGACATCTGGTCCTTCGGCGTGGTCTTCTTCGAGATGCTCACCGCCGAGCGGCTTTTCGGGGGCGAGACGATTTCCGATTCCATCGGGGCGATTCTGCACCGCAATCCCGACCTGACCCTGCTGCCGGAGGTGCCGCCCCAGGTCACCACGCTGCTGCGCCGCTGCCTGGCGCGGGAAAAGAAGGCGCGGCTGCGGGATATCGGCGACGCGCGGCTCGAACTGGCCGACGCGGCGGGGGCGGGCACCGAATCTCCCCATGCCGGCAAAAAATCCGGCAGGACAACCTGGATCACCGCTGCGGCCGTCACGATCGTGGTCGCGGCCCTGGGCTGGCTGGCCCTCACCCGCGACACCGGCCCGGTGCTCGACCAGGTCACCCTGGGTCTTCCCCGGGACCAGGCCATCTTCCTGAACGACGGGAGCTGGACCCGCCTCCGGTTCGCTGCCGACGGTCGGAAGATCGTCTATGCCGGGGGCGACGACGGCCAGCTCATGCTGCGGGATGTGGGCGAGTTCGCGGCCGTGCCGATCCCAGGCACCCAGGGCGCCACGTTGTATGACTTTTCCCCCGACGGACGCTGGATCGCCTACTTTGCCGAATCCAAGCTGTGGAAGGTGGCCGTCAGCGGCGGCGCGCCCGTGGAGCTCTGCGAAACCGCCCGGGGACCCGGCCTGGCCTGGGGCCAGGACGAGATCTATTTCACCCGGGGCAACGGCGGCGGGCTGTGGGCCGTGTCGTCCGAGGGCGGGGAACCGCGGCAGATTTCGACCCTCGATGATGAACGCGAAGAGACCAGCCACCGCTGGCCCCACGTGCTGCCGGACGGGCGGCATCTGCTGTTCACCATCAAGACCGCCCGCATCGCGACCTTCGACGACGCCCTGATCGGGCTGCTCTCCCTGGACACCGGCGAAATCCGGGTGCTCATCACCGGCGGCACCCAACCCCAGTACGCGGAGACCGGCCACATCATCTACGGCCGGGGGTCCCAGCTCTTCGCCGTGGCCTTCGATCCGGAGAACCTGAAGGTTGAGGGAACCCCCTCCCTGGTCCTGGACCAGGTCTACACCATCGACGTCAACGGGTCCGCGCAATACGCCCTGAGCGCCGGGGGGAACCTTGCCTACCTGCCGGTGGAGGGCGACATCACCGACTACGAGATGCAATGGCTGTATCGCTCGGGGCGGAGCAGCCGGCTGGAGATCAGCGAGGCGGCCTTCTACGAACCATCAATTTCGCCGGACGGGCAAAAGGTGGCCGGGATGATCTCCGCCGCCAACGACAAGATCCACGTCTTCGACCTGGAGCGTCAGACCATGACGCGCCTGACCAACACGCCCGGCAACGACGGGAAACCGGTATGGTCGCCGGACGGAGCGCTCATGGCCTACCGCAACGACCGGGACGGGTCGACCGACCTGTACATTATTCCCGCCGACGGCGGCACCCCCGCCCGCAGGCTCGTCGGGGGCGACCTGGACGACCATCCCGAGTGCTGGACCCCGGACAGCGCCCGTCTCCTGTTCACCAGGGTCGACGCCGGCGGCCAGGCGCAGATCTGGATCGTGCCCGTCGACGGCAGCTCGGAGCCGCAGCCGGTCCTGGACGACGGGAATTCCAACGGAGGGGCCCGGATTTCGCCCGACGGCCGGTGGATGGCCTACATGTCCGATTCCTCGGGCGGACTGGATGTCTACGTGCGGCCCTTCGAAAAACCGGGCGGCCCGGTGCGCGTTTCGATCGACGGGGGAGTGGTGCCCCAATGGTCTCCGGACGGCAAATTCATCTATTACGTTTCCGGCGACCTCATGATGGCGGCCCCCGTCGAGACCGCCGGCGGACTCCGGGTGGGGTCTCCGGTCGAGATCTTCGAGATCGACGAATCGGTCTTCGGCCCGTTGCCCCTGGCCCCGGACGGGGAACGCTTCCTCGCCAACCGCGTCAAGCCGGGCACGGATCTGCATTACGGGATCCGGGTGGTATTTGATTGGACCAAGGGACTGAAGGACATCGGGCCCTAGCAGATTGTCGAAAAGCCGGCCCCGGGTCACGGGACCCGGGGCCGGCCTGTCGAATCGAGCCATCGCCTGGTCGTTACTTGACCATCATGACCCGCCTGGTATCGACCACGTCTCCAGCTCTCATCCTGAAGAAGTAGACGCCCGAGGCCATGCGGCTGCCTCGGGAATCGACG
>Ga0210065_1000208_pt1 | contig 16581 bp, 17 predicted proteins | sample Muzzi_PWB_D1_FD_185533 | JGI IMG/M metagenome (GOLD analysis project Ga0210065, IMG submission 185533) | Wetland microbial communities from San Francisco Bay, California, USA, that impact long-term carbon sequestration - Muzzi_PWB_D1 (SPAdes) | ecosystem: Environmental > Aquatic > Marine >... | reverse complement strand
ATGATTTGTGCGTTGACAGCCGACGAGCGCAGTGCGCTGCAGGCAGGCCTCGCCGCGCTGCCCGAGACGATGCCGCCACGCGTCGTCTGGCAGCGGATTCGCGAGCAGGCGGAGGCGGAAGGCCTCATGCGGAAACCGGGCATGCAGAAACGCTCTGCCTGGTATACCGGCATCGGCGTTGCAGCCGCTGCTGTGATTGCGGCCGTCATGCTGCAGGGTCCGGGCGAGACATTTCCGACGGTGCCGGAAAAGCTGCCATCGAACAGCGCAAGTACCGAGTTGACGGCACTGCAGACCTTGATGGTCGAGTCGCGGCAGCTCGAAAGCGATCTCCGGGCTTTGCCCGATGCACCGCGTGTCATGCGGGCCGGCACGGTTGCGAGTATTTCGGATCTCGAAGACCGTATCGCGGCGATCGACTACCAGTTGAATGATTCCGGGGCGCAGATGACGCCCGGAGACAGAGAGCTTTTCTGGCGCGAACGCGTCAGGTTGATGAAATTGCTGGTCCAGTTGCGTTATGCGCAGACGCAACGGGCCGCCTTCTAGACAGGAGCAACACCCGATGAAGACATGGAAAAACACTTTGCCGGCCGCAGCAGCGCTATTGCTGCTTGCAGGCGCAGCCCTTGCGCAGTCCGACCAGGAGGAGGCCGAGCGCGAAGCGGCGCTGCACGCGGCCGAGGCGCGCGAGATCGAGATTGAGCAGAAGCTGGCCGATGCAGAGGCCCGGATGGCGGAAGCGGCGCGGGAGATCGCAGAAATTACCAGCGAACGGCTGCCGCAGATTCACGAGATCGAGCAGCGTTTCGTGCTCTACGACAAACCACGCCTGGGTGTCACGATCGACAGTAACGACAAGCCGGGTCCCGTTGAAGGTGTCGTGATCAATGGCGTTACGCCCGGTAGTGCCGCGGCCGACGCCGGGTTGCGGTCGGGCGATATCATCACCGCGGTCAATGGCGAGTCGCTGCAGGCCGATAGTTGTGAAGCAGCGAACATGCGCCTGCTCGATTTCATGACTGGCGTCGAGGAAGGCGACGTCCTGGAGCTGAATTACCTGCGCGATGGCAAGAGCGGCAGCGTCCAGGTCGAACCCCGGGTCGTGCCAATGGAAGAAGAGTTCTGGGTGCAGCGCGTGCCGCGGGCTCCTGATCCGGTACGGGCACCAGTTGTCGTCAAGAATTTCGATTTTGCTTTCCCGTGGGCCGGAACCGGGCTTGGCAACCTCGAACTCGTCGAATTGAACGAAGGTCTCGGACGCTATTTCGGCACCGCGACCGGCCTGTTGGTCGTGAGTGCGCCGAAGTCCGACGCATTCAAGTTGCAGGAGGGCGATGTCATCCAGAGTATCGATGGTCGCGAGCCCAAGGACGTGCGCCACGCAATGCGCATATTGAGTTCGTACCAGTCCGGCGAAAAATTGCAGCTCGGCATCATGCGCGACATGAAGAAGCTGACGCTCGACGTCGAGATTCCCGCCGACCAGCGCGGCAACGTCTTGTACGAATTCGATGACGAAGAATTCGACATCGAAGTTCGCCCGGCAGCCACGCCGCACCCGGCGGCGCCCGCCGCGACGCATGCCGTCCCGCATCCCGCGCCAGGGCCGGCGCCATTGCGGGTACAACCGGTAGCGCCGCTGGTGGAGCCGCCGGTTATCGAAACGACGACCTGAACCTTGCCGGCGGGGCGTCGCTGAACCAGCGACAGGTAGATCGCCCGGGCGCGCATGGCTTTGCTACCATGCGCGCCCATGTTGATTTCGGACTTCAATTACGACCTCCCGGACGAGCTGATCGCCCGCTTTCCGGCGGGTGAACGTCGCGGCAGTCGGTTGCTGGAAGTCTCGAGCGGACTGAACGATCGTGGCTTTGCCGAACTGCCGGCATTGCTGCGCGAGGGTGACTTGCTCGTATTCAACGATACGCGGGTCATCAAGGCGCGCATTGCCGCAACCAAAGAAACCGGTGGCCGGGCCGAAATCCTGGTCGAGCGGGTGACCGGCGAACATACAGCGCTGGCCCACATTCGCGCGAGCAAGTCGCCGCAAGCGGGCGGCCGCCTGCAGCTTGCCGGCGGTGCCCAGGCGCTCGTGACGGAACGCAACGGCGAACTTTTCGCACTGTCATTTTCAGTACCCGTCATGCCGTTTCTCGACGCCTGTGGTGAAGTCCCATTGCCGCCGTACCTCGAGCGCAGTGCCGACGACGCCGATGTCGAGCGCTACCAGACCGTGTACGCGCGCGATCCCGGGGCGGTCGCGGCCCCGACTGCGGGACTGCATTTCGACGCTGCGATGCTCGCGGAGACACGGGCGGCGGGCGTGCAGCACGCCTGGGTCACGTTGCACGTCGGTGCGGGCACCTTCCAGTCGCTGCGCGATGAGCACATCGAACAGAATCGTCTGCACAGTGAACGCGTCATCGTCGGCCAGGAGACCAGCGACCGCGTTAATGCCACGCGCGCGGCCGGTGGGCGTGTCATCGCCGTCGGTACGACCTCGGTACGCGCGCTGGAGTGCGCGTCGAAGGGTGGCGAGCTCGCACCCTTTCACGGCGAAACCGACCTCTTTATTGTTCCCGGCTACAAATTCCGGTCAGTCGACGCAATGCTGACGAACTTTCACTTGCCGCAGTCATCGCTGCTGATGCTGGTTGCGGCTTTCGCCGGAAAGACACGCATAATGGGCGCCTATGAGCATGCTGTGCGCGAGAAGTACCGTTTCTTCAGCTACGGTGATGCAATGTTCCTGACGCCGGAAGAACAGCGATGAAACTCGCTATCAGTGCGCGTTGCGGCGCGGCTCGCAGAGGGACGCTCGAGTTTCGGCGCGGCACCGTGCAGACACCGGCGTTTATGCCGGTCGGGACCTATGGCACCGTCAAGAGCGTGACCCCCGAGGAGGTCGCGGCGGACGGCGCGGACATTATCCTTGGCAATACGTTTCATCTGATGCTGCGGCCTGGCACCGCAGTCATTCGCAAGCATGGTGGGCTCCATGAGTTCATGCACTGGGATAAACCGATACTGACGGATTCGGGCGGCTTCCAGGTGTTCTCGCTGGCGGCCATGAGGAAGCTCACCGAAGAGGGGGTGCGTTTTCGGTCGCCGGTGAACGGCGACGTGGTGCTGCTGACGCCGGAACGATCCATGGAGGTCCAGCACGATCTCAACGCTGATGTCGCGATGATCTTCGATGAGTGCACGCCTTACCCGGCCAGCGAGAGCGATGCCCGCGACTCGATGCAGCTGTCGCTGCGCTGGGCGGCACGCAGCCGGCAACGTTTCGACGAATTGAAAAATGCAGAGCCGGACCGCGGCGAGGCGTTGTTCGGTATTGTCCAGGGCGGTATGTACGATGCCTTGCGTAGCGCATCGCTGGAGGGCCTGTGTGACATTGGTTTCGATGGCCTCGCAGTCGGCGGCCTGGCGGTCGGCGAACCCGAGCCGGAGCGTCTCGCCGTGCTCGACGGCCTGATGCCGCAGGTACCCGAAGGCTTGCCACGCTACCTGATGGGCGTCGGCACACCCGTTGACATTGTCGAAGCCGTCATGCGCGGCGTCGACATGTTCGACTGCGTGATCCCGACTCGCCATGCCCGCAACGGGCAACTGTTCACCAGCCGCGGGACTGTCAAGTTTCGCCATGCCCGGTACCGGGACGACACAGCGCCGCCGGACCCGTCCTGCCACTGCTACACCTGCTCGAACTACAGCATGGCCTACCTGCGGCACCTGGCCAAATGCGGGGAAATTCTGGGGCCACGACTCGCGACAATCCATAACCTCCATTATTATCAATCGCTTATGAAGGACATCCGCGCTGCGATCGAGGCCGATACATTGCCCGGGCTGGCCGCGACGCTGCGGGATGCGTACTCGAGCGGCGCCTGAGGTGCAGCGCTTGCCCTCGTTTGGACTTGCACCGGGCCAAGTCGCCCCCACGTCTCCGGCTTGTGCCATAATACCGCGCTGATTTTCGCGGGGGCCTCCGGGCCACCGCTGCAACCCACTTAAACTGGTCTGGATATCTCATGGATTTCTTTATTCAAAACGCCTACGCGCAGGGCGCGCAGCAAGGTGATTCAACCAGCTTCATCATCATGATGGTGCTGATGTTTGCCGCTTTCTATTTCCTGCTCATTCGACCGCAACAAAAGAAGCAGAAAGCCCATAATGAACTCGTGGCCGGTCTGCAGGTCGGTGATGAGGTACTTACGGCCGGCGGCATGCTCGGCAAGATCACTGCGGTCAGCGATCACTACGCGGTTGTCAGCGTCAGCGACAACACCGAGATCAAGATCCAGAAAGCCAGCGTGTCGATGGTCGTGCCCAAAGGCACCTACGACGAAGCCTGATCCGCAGAACCTCAAAATATGAATAAATACCCTACGTGGCTTAACGCGCTCGTATTCGCCATCTTGTTGGCCGGTTGCCTGTTCGCACTGCCCAATATCTACGGCACCGTCGAGGCAGTTCAGGTCGCCGACAACAATGGCATTGCTTTCGATGAGGCGCAGCGCGAAGAGTTCGTGCGGGTCGTCGAGGCGGCGGGCATCGAACCGGAAGCAGCCTACTTGCAGGATGGCCGCGTCGTCATTCGTTTCAATTCGACGGCGGACCAGGAGCTGGCTAACGAGCGCTTGCGCGAGCAGTATCCGCGCGAAGTGAACGTGGCGACGACACTGGCGCCGAAACTGCCTGCCTGGGTGCGCGAACTCGGCCTGCACCCGATGAGTCTCGGCCTCGATCTTCGCGGCGGTGTTTATGTTTTGCTCGAAGTGGACATGAACACGGCCATCGACAGTCGCATGGCAGGGTATGAGCAGGACTTCGACGATCGGCTGCGGGAGGCTCGAATCCGTCACCGCACCGACATAAACGACCAGTCGATCATGATTCGGCTGACCGGTCCCGAGGACCTGGCCGAGGCGCGCAGCATCATCCAGCGAGCCGATCCGGAACTCATCGTGACCGACGGCGCGGACGGGAAGTCACTGACGGTGCGCATGTCGGAGGCACAGATTCGCGAGCGGCAGAATTTTGCGATCGAGCAGAACCTGACCACCTTGCGCAATCGTGTCAACCAGCTTGGCGTCGCGGAACCGCTGGTGCAGCGCCAGGGTGTCGACCGAATCGTCGTGCAACTGCCGGGCGTGCAGGACCCGAACCAGCTCAACAAGATCCTGACCGCCACGGCAACCCTCGAATTCCGGCTGGTGGACACCACCGGAGACGAGCCGGGATCGCGACGCTACCCGGGACGGGGCAACGAGTCGGCACAGCTCCTGAAACGCCAGGTAATCGCCTCGGGTGACCAGATTATCGACGCCAAAGCAGGCTTCAGCCAGGGGCAGCCCGCGGTCTTCATCACGCTCGACTCGGTCGCCGGCGAGCGCATGCTCGAGACGACGATGAACAACCTCAACAAGCCGATGTCGTCGATCTTCATCGAGACGCGGCGCGAAACCGTCATGCGTGATGGAGTGCCGGAACAGCGCACGGTGAAAATCGAGGAGGTCATCAACACGGCGACCATCCGCGGCGTTTTCAAGAATAACTTTCAGATCACCGGGCTGACGCCGATGGAAGCGCATGACCTGGCGCTATTGTTGCGGGCCGGTGCGCTGGCGGCACCCGTCTACAAGATCGACGAACGTACGATCGGTCCGAGCCTCGGGCAGGACAATATCGATCGTGGCTTCAATGCGATCAAGATTGGTTTTCTCGCGGTCATCATCTTCATGCTGGTTTACTACCGGGCTTTCGGCCTGATCGCGAACATTGCCCTGTTCTCCAATCTCATATTTATCGTCGCCATGCTGTCGATCCTGCAGGCGTCACTGACGTTGCCGGGCATCGCCGGCATCGTGTTGACCGTCGGTATGGCCGTGGACGCCAACGTGCTCATATTTGAACGCATCCGCGAGGAACTCGCAGTCGGGACGTCACCGCAGAATGCGATTAACGCTGGCTACGAAAAAGCACTGTCGTCAATTACCGATGCCAACGTAACGACGCTGATCGCTGCCGTCGTTCTGTTCGCGATCGGCACGGGCCCGATCAAGGGCTTCGCGATTACGCTGATGCTCGGCATCATCACTTCCATGTTCACGGCGATCGTGGGCACGCGGACTATCGTTAATATCGTTTTCGGCGGGCGCAAACTCTCGTCAGTGCCCATCTAGGAATTCGAATCATGCGACTGATCAAAGAAAAGACAACCATCGATTTCCTCAGCCGGGGACGGCGCCGCATTGCGATATCGATCTCTATCCTGATGGTCCTCGTGTCGCTCGCCTCGCTGGCGACCCGCGGCCTGGACTTCGGCATCGACTTTACCGGCGGCGTGCTGCTGGAGGTCGGCTACGAAGGAGCGGCGGATCTCGAAGAAATCCGCGCCAACCTGGCAGCAGCGGGTTTCGAGGATGCGCAGGTCCAGCGTTTCGGCCAGCCCAACGACGTCCTGGTCCGCCTGCCGCCGCAAGGTACATCCGAAGCGGCCGAGGTGCGTGAGCAGCTGCAGGCAACCCTCGAGGTGGGCGGGCAGAACATCGATCTCCGACGTGTCGAGTTCGTCAGCGCCCAGGTCGGTGCCGAGCTTGCCGAGCGCGGTGCGCTCGCTATGGTTATCGCGTTGATGCTGATCTTCCTGTACGTGATGTTGCGATTTCAGTGGAAATTCTCGGCGGGTGCCGTCGTTGCCCTGGTGCACGACGCGATCATTACGGTTGGGTTCTTCTCGATTTTCGGCCTGCCGTTCGACCTGACGGTCGTTGCAGCCCTGCTGGCGGTCATCGGTTATTCGCTGAACGACACCGTCGTGGCTTTCGATCGAATTCGCGAGAACTTTTTCCTGTTGCGCGGCGTCTCTGCCGAGGAATCGATGAACATCTCGATCAACGAGATGCTGGCGAGGACGCTGATCACCGGTCTCACCACGTTGCTCGTGCTGGTCGCTTTGCTGATGCTGGGTGGCGAGTCGATCGCGCCATTCTCGATCGCGCTGATCGTCGGTATCGTCGTCGGTACCTACTCGTCGATCTACACGGCCAGCGCCACCGCGCTCGCGCTGAACGTGCATGCACAGGACCTGATCGAGCCGGTCAAGGACTCGTCGCTGATCGACGATTTGCCGTAGAAGCGGCCCGCGGCTGGCCGCTGGTTCTTGTCGAAGGCGAAAGAAACCGGGGTACCCGCATCCGGAGCGAGTCTGCTAGGTGAGTATCGCCTTGATATCGCCGGCGCAGAGTTTGGCGAGGCCGCTGTAGATTTTCGGGGTGCCACAGAGAATATGGCCGGTCTCCATGTAGTTTTCCCCGCCGTCGAGTGCGCTGACGATGCCGCCGGCTTCCCGAATGATCAACGAACCGGCAGCGAGGTCCCAGGGTCGGAGCCCCGTTTCCCAGAACGCATCGAGACGGCCGGCAGCGACGTAACACAGGTCGAGCGCCGCAGCGCCCGGCCGGCGTACGCCCGCCGTGTTGCGCACGACCTTGCCGAGCATCGTGAGATAGGGCGCCAGTTCCTTGTCGCCCTGGCGAAACGGGAAGCCGGTGCCGATCAGCGCATGCGAGAGATCGTTGCGTCCACTGACTCGAATCTTGTGATCATCAAGTTGCGCGCCGTCGCCACGGGACGCCGTGAACAGTTCCTGGCGAATCGGGTCGTAGACCACGCCGGCTTCCATGCGGCCGTTGACCTGCACGCCGATGGACACGCAGAAGACCGGGAAGCCGTGCAGGAAATTGGTCGTGCCATCCAGCGGGTCGATGATCCACACCGTATCCGACTCACCCTGCACGCCGGATTCCTCTGCGAGGATCGCGTGGTCGGGATAGTGTTTCAGGATGACTTCAATGATGGCCTCTTCGGCGGCGCGATCGGCGTCGCTGACGAAATCGTTATGACCCTTCTTTTCCACCTTCAGCTTGTGGAGCTTGTTCAGGTTGCGGATCAGCACAGCACCGGCGCGCCGGGCCGCCAATACCGCTACGTTTTGCAGTGCTTGCAGTGCTTGCATGGGTCAATTCCGTCAATGTCAAAGAGCCTGGGCGCCCGCCGCGCCTTGCGGTTGCCAGGGCGGGGCGCCGGGGCGGTAGAATACCGGACTTTTGATAAGCTGTCTTACGAATACTGACACCGTCATGTCGATACGCATCGTCCTTGTTGGAACCACGCATCCCGGTAATATCGGGGCTGCCGCGCGGGCCATGAAAAATATGGGCCTTACCGAGCTCAGTCTCGTCAGGCCGCGGTATTTTCCCGATGATGAGGCGACGGCACGCGCTTCGGGGGCCACCGATATCCTCGACAATGCGCTGGTTGTCGATACGCTGGAAGAGGCGCTGGCGGATTGCGTCTACGTCGCCGGCGCAAGTGCGCGATCGCGGACCATCAACTGGCCGAGCATGGGACCGCGCGATTGCGCCGAACGCATGATCCGCGAAAGCAGCCAGGGCAAGGTGGCGGCAGTGTTCGGACCGGAGAAGACCGGCTTGCACAACGATGATCTCGACCTGTGCCACACGCTGCTGACAATTCCGACAGACCCGGGATTCAGTTCGCTGAACCTCGCGATGGCAGTGCAGGTACTGGCTTATGAACTGCGCGTTGCAAGCACGTTCGACGCGGGGCCGGTATTCGATGTCGAGGCCCCGCCCGCCACCGGCGAGGAAATGGAACACTTCTACACGCACCTGGAGCGCGTCTTGCAAGACATCGCCTTCCTCGACCCGGACAATCCGCGCCACCTGATGCGTCGCATGCGGCGGCTATTCATTCGCGCGCGGCCGGACAAGAACGAGGTGAATATTCTGCGTGGCATCCTGACGGCGATCGATCGCAGCCGGGGTTCCGGGTGACGGGCGGGGACTTCATCTACCTCGACTATGCCGCGTCCACGCCGGTGGACCCGCAGGTTGCCGAGTGCATGCAGGAACATAGCCAGTCGGACTATGCCAACCCTTCTTCGAATCACCTCGCGGCGCGGCGCGTGCATGCCAGCATCGAGCAGGCCACGGCACAACTGGCGTCGCTGCTCAATGTCGACCCGGCGACGCTGGTCTGGACTTCGGGTGCCACGGAATCGGACAACCTCGCCATTGCGGGCGCGGCGCGCTACCGTGCCGCCCACGGCAGGCATCTCGTCACGATGCCGACCGAACACAAGGCCGTTACCGATGTCTTCCAGGTGCTGGCAAAGCAGGGCTTCGAGGTAACCTGGCTGGAGCCGGACGCCAGGGGCTACCTGCGGCCCGAGGTTTTGGCCGCGGCATTGCGCGAGGACACGCAACTCGTGTCCGTCATGTTCGTCAACAATGAAACCGGGGTCATCCAGGATATCGAGGCGCTGGGACGCATCTGTCGCGAGCGCGACATCCTGTTTCATGTCGATGCCGCACAGGCCGTCGGCAAGTTGCCAATCGACCTTAGCGTCCTGCCCGTCGATCTGTTGTCGCTGACCGCGCACAAGTTCTACGGCCCGAAAGGCATTGGCGCGTTATACATTGCGGATCGGCCGCGCTGCCACGTCGAACCGCTGTTGTTCGGCGGCGGTCAGCAACGCGCGATCCGGCCAGGTACGCTCCCGGCTGACCTGATTGTCGGCATCGGGCTCGCGGCCGAGATCGCGGCGACGCGCCTCGATAGTGACTGGCAGCACCTCCAGTCCTTGCGGCAGCTGTTCTGGGATGGAATTCAAGACCTCGAAGGTGTGCTGATCAATGGCGATCTGGAGCGCGGTTTTCCCGGCATACTGAATGTCAGCGTTGCCGATGTGGAGGGGGAAAGCCTGCTGCTCGGGCTCGAGCCGTTGTGCGTCGCGACCGGCTCCGCGTGCAATTCGCAAACGGCAGAGCCATCTTATGTGTTGCGCGCGCTGGGCCGCAGTGACCTCGAAGCACAGGGCGCCATCCGGTTCAGTTTCGGCCGGCCCACGACCCGCGAAGAAGTCGCATACGCAGCCGCGCACTATCGGGACACGATCCACCGCTTGCGGGAGCTGGCTCCGGGGGCGGCGGCTTGAGCATGGATCCCTACAGCTCCCTGGTGCGCGCATATTTCGCGCGTCCGGAGCATGGCGGGAAGCTGGCCGCCGGTACGACCGCGCTGGTCGCCGCCCAGGGCGTGCGCATCGAGCTGGCGGCCACCTGTGACGGCGGCCGCCTGCAGGCCCTGCGGTTCCGCGCCTGGGGTTGCCCGCACGTCATCGCAGCCGCGGAAGCCTTCTGCCGGGAATTCGAGGGCGCGCCCGTCGCGGCCCTCGAGGGTTTCAGCGCAGGGGCGATTATGGATAAACTGGCTGTACCTGTGGAGAAGACCGGACGTATACTAGTGCTCGAGGATGCGGTCCGCGCGCTTGGGCAAAAATGCCGCGCATCCGCACCTGACTGATTGAATTTCAACGGAAAACTCAACATGGCAATTTCGCTGACGGCGGCGGCTGCAGACCGCGTCCGCACTTACCTCGAGAAACGTGGCGGTGGCCTCGGCCTGCGCCTGGGCGTCACCGAGACCGGCTGTTCGGGGTATGCCTACGTCATCAACTACGCCGACTCGATCGACGCTACCGACGTGGTCTTCGAGGAGAAGGGCGTCAAGGTCATCATTGATCCCGAGGCGCTGGAACTCATCGATGGCACCGAGGTCGATTTCGTCAAGAAGGGCCTCAACGAGGCCTTCACGTTCAGGAACCCCAACGTCAAGGGCGAATGCGGCTGCGGCGAAAGCTTCAACGTCTGAAAAAGTCGTAGTAGAATTAATCGTTTACGTCTAACCGCCCGGTCCTGGACCGGGTGCTTGTTATTACCCACTTCAAGAACCAAGAGGAATGTCACATGTCCGTTGAGCAGACGCTCTCCATCATCAAGCCCGATGGTGTGCAAAAGAACCTGATTGGAGAGATTTACAGCCGCTTCGAAAAAGCCGGTCTCGAAATCGTCGCAGCACGCATGCTGCAGCTGACCAAAGACCAGGCCGAGGGCTTTTATGCCGTGCACCGGAAGCGTCCGTTTTTCAATGACCTCGTCAGCTACATGACGTCGGGTCCGGTCATGGTTCAGGTGCTGAGCGGCGAAGGCGCAATAGCGAAGAATCGCGAGATCATGGGTGCCACCAACCCGGATGACGCCGCACCCGGCACGATTCGCGCGGATTTCGCGGCCAGTATCGAGGAGAACGTCGTGCATGGATCCGATGCCGCCGAGACCGCCGCGGTTGAAATTGCCTATTTCTTTGGCGACGACGGCGTCTGTCCCCGGACGCGCTAGGAATTCGGCACGATGTCGACCGCCACGAACAAGATCAATCTGCTCGGCATGTCGCAGGACGCGCTCGAGCAGTTTTTCGCCGAGCGCGGCGAAAAGCCGTTTCGTGCGCGGCAGATACTGCAATGGATCTATCAGCGGGGCGTAACCGACTTCGATGCGATGACGGACTTGTCACTGGCATTGCGCGAACGCCTCAGGGCCGATGCCGAGGTGGTCGTCGCCGACGTCCAGTCACGCTTCGATTCTGCGGACGGCACGGTGAAGTGGCTGTTTTCGAGCGGCTCGGGGCAGGCGGTCGAAACAGTCTTCATTCCCGAGCCCGATCGCGGCACGCTATGCATTTCGTCGCAGGTTGGCTGCGCGCTCGATTGTGCCTTCTGCGCCACCGGCGCGCAGGGCTTCAACCGCAACCTGACGAGTGCGGAAATCATCGGCCAGGTATGGCACGCGATGCAGGAATTGCCGCGTCGCGCCAACGGCGAACCCGCCGTGACCAACGTGGTCTTTATGGGCATGGGTGAGCCGCTTGCCAATTACCGCAACGTATTGCCGGTATTGCAGCTGCTGATGTCGGATTGGGCCTGGGGTCTGTCGCGCCGGCGCGTGACCGTCAGTACGTCGGGCATCGTGCCGCATATCAACAAGCTGGCGGTGGACTGCAACGTCGCGCTCGCCGTCTCGCTGCATGCCCCCGACGATGGGCTGCGCGATGAACTCGTGCCGATCAACAAGTTGCACCCGATTGCGACATTGCTCGACGCCTGCTGGAACTACGCCGGACAACAGTCCGGGCGATTTATTACCTTCGAGTACGTCATGCTGCGCGGTGTCAACGATTCGCTGGCGCACGCGGACCGGCTCGTGGAGCTGCTCAACGACAAACCGGCGAAGGTAAACCTGATTCCATTCAACCCGTTCCCCGGGACCGCTTACCAGCGATCGTCGACCGACACGATCATGCATTTCCAGAATCGTCTGCGGCAGCGCGGCCTGGTTGCTACGACCCGCAAGACGCGCGGCGATGATATCGATGCGGCTTGCGGCCAGCTTGCCGGCAAGGTCAGCGACCGCGTGCGCAATCGCCTGGGGCAGAAAAATATCGGCAGCAAGGACTTGAGGACGGTATCGGCGTGAAGATGACCAGACTTGTCGTTTTGATCGTGGCCTGGCAACTCGTGGGCGGCTGTGTCTCGACCACCACCGGCGCGCCGATCCCGGAGGCGAATAACAGCGAGGCTGCCGAGCTCAATTTCCAGCTTGGTGCGCGTTATTACAACGCCGGCAACTACCAGCTCGCCCGTGACCGCCTTGAACTGGCGGTCGACCTGAATCCACGTCTCGGCATCGCGTACTCGTCTCTCGGGCTGACCTACGAGCAGCTCGGCAATTTGCGGCTGGCACGCGAGTCGTATGAAAAAGCGGTGCGGGTTTCTCCCAACAACATCGACGTGCAGAACAACTACGCCGTGTTTCTCTGTGGCCAGAAAGAATTCGATGCGGCGGCACGGCACTTCAGCAAGGCGGCCAATCACCCGGAGAACGACGATGCCGAAATATCGCTGACGAACGCCGGTCTGTGCATGCTGGAAAAACCGGACGACAAGAGAGCCGAGAAATATTTCCGCGATGCGCTGGAAGCAAAGGTCAACTACGGACCCGCGCTCCTGCAGCTTTGCCTCTTGAATTACAAGCAGCAGAACTATCTGGGCGCGCGCGCTTTCCTGCAGCGCTACATGTCGTCGAATGTGTCGACGGCCGGGGTGCTGTACCTGGCTTCCGAGATCGAGGGCAAGCTGGATAACCAGCAGGGCCGCGAGAAGTTCATCGACCAGTTGTTACATGACTATCCCGATTCCGCCGAGGCCCGCAAGGCGCTGGCCGGCAGCTGACGATGAACGACGAACCGACGAACCGGCCAGACGAGGAACCCGCAGCGACTGAGCTGCAGGGTCCGCTGGGTGGCGAGCGCCTGGCTGACGCACGGCGGGAACTCAAGATTTCGGTGCTGGAAATCGCCAAGGAGTTGCACCTCGACGAACCGAAGGTACGCGCGCTGGAGCGGAATGATTTCGAAATTCTCGGTGCGCCCGTATTCGCAAAAGGGCACCTGAAAAAGTACGCGCAGCTGGTCAACGTCAACGGGGATGACGTGCTCGAGGATTACTACAAGCTGACGCGCGCGACAAACCTGCCGCCAGTGGTCGCGACGCGCGAAAAGCCCCGCCAGGAACTGTCACCGGGACCATGGATTATCGTCGTGGTCCTCGTTGTTATTGCGGCGTCGGCGTACTGGCTGCTGGCCGAGTGGCCGGCGGCTACGAGTGTGCTCCCGGCCGACCTCCCGGTGGAGCAGCAGGAAGTACAACAGGAACAACCGACTGGCCCGTTCGTCGAATCTTCGCCCGAGGCTGATGCACCGGACGCAGTGCCAGGCGCCGCGGCGAACGCTGCGACGGCCGCGGACGCGGCAGAAACGGTGGCCGAGCCGGAACTCGAGCCTGAACCTGAGCCTGAACCCGAGCCTCAGCCCGAGCCCGAAACCGCGTCGCCGGCGGGCAGTGAACCGGGGCCGGTCCCCGAGCTTGCGGAAGGTCAGCTACACCTGCTCGTTACCTACAGCGGCGATTGCTGGACGGAAATCTCGGATGCTACCGGACGGCGCCTGTTCTTCGCGCTGGGCAAGGACGGTCGCACGGTCGAACTCAGCGGCGAGGCGCCTTTCAACGTGTTGTTCGGCGATGCCGACAATGTCAGCCTGCGGGTCAACGGCACGGCATTCGAAATACCGTCATCGGCACGCCGTGGGCGCACGGCGCGGCTGACGATCGCCGGCAACTGAGTAAAGCAGCGTCATGACGAAGAACAAAGGGCTGAATCCCAGGGCGATACGGGGCATGAACGATATCCTGCCCGAGGTTGCCTCACTCTGGCGTTACCTCGAAACGGAAGTACAGGACATCGTGCGGTCGTATGGTTTCGAGGAAATTCGCCTGCCCATCCTCGAGTACACGGAGCTCTTCAAGCGCTCGATCGGCGAAGTAACCGACATCGTCGAGAAAGAGATGTATACCTTCCTGGATCGCAACGACGAGAGCCTGACATTGCGTCCGGAGGCCACTGCCGGCGTGGTACGTGCCGCGATGACCAATGGTCTGCTGCATAACCAGCGGCACAAGTTGTGGACGGTGGGCCCGATGTTCCGTTACGAAAAACCGCAGAAGGGTCGTTACCGGCAGTTTCACCAGTTCAACGTCGAGGCACTGGGTTACGACGGGCCGGATGTCGATGCCGAGCTCATCATCATGAGCGCCCGGATGTGGCAGCGCCTCGGGATCGACAAGATCGAGCTCCAGATCAACTCGCTGGGCACGCCGGATGCCCGGGCGCGCTATCGGGAAGCACTCGTGGCCTACTTTTCGGGCGTGAAAAGTGAGCTGGATGAAGATAGTATTCGCCGCCTCGAGCAGAATCCGCTCAGAATTCTCGACAGCAAGAACCCGGACATGAAGGCCGTCGTGGATGCGGCGCCGGTCATGCTCGATTACCTGGACGAGGATTCGGCTGCGCATTTCGAAGGACTGAAGGCGTTGCTCGAGGTTGCCGGTGTCGGTTATGCGGTCAACCCACGGCTGGTGCGGGGTCTCGATTATTACTCGCGTACCGTCTTCGAATGGGTCACCGATGCGCTCGGTGCCCAGGGTGCCGTCTGTTCCGGCGGCCGATACGACGGGCTGGTCGAAAAGCTGGGTGGACGGCCGACGCCCGCTGTCGGGTGGGCAATGGGCATTGAGCGCTTTGTCGCTTTGTTCGAGGCCTGCGGCGGGACGGCACCGGCGGCGGGTGCCGACCTGTATATCGTCGCGGTCGGCGAGGGCACAGAGAAGCGCGCATTTGCGCTGGCGGAGGAATTGCGTAACGCGCTTGCAGGCGTGCGGATCGACATGAACCTCGGCGGCGGCAGTTTCAAGTCACAGATGAAGCGGGCCGACAAGAGCAATGCGAGCTTCGCGCTGGTGCTTGGCGAGCAGGAACTCGCAAACGGGTGTATCGGTGTCAAGCCGTTGCGCAGCAACGAAGAACAGGAGAGTGTCGCGTTCGGGGAACTGGCCGCGCTACTGCAAGACAAACTGAGTGGCGGCGCAAAAGTCGCCGGGTAACAACATAAGGTAGTTTCGTGGACGATTTACTTTCAGAAAAAGAACAGATTGAACAGATTCGGTCCTGGTGGTCGGAATACGGCGCGTACGTGATTTTCGGTCTCGCCGTGGGCGTGCTGGGGCTGTTTGGCTACAACTATTACGAGAACAGCAAGCTCACCGCGCAACAGGAGGCATCGACGCTTTACGAGTCGCTGGCTCAGCATGTCGATGATGGTGACGTCACCGAAGCCGAGGTCATTGCCAGCGCCCTGGAAACGGATTTCGCCGATACCAGCTATGCGGCACAGGGCAAGCTCGCTCTCGCGCGCCTGTATATGGACACGAATCGCGACCAGGATGCTGCCGACGTGCTGCAGGCGCTGCTCGACTCCAACAGCAGTGACGCGCTCAAGCACGTTGCGCGAGCACGGCTGGCCCGGGTTCTGTTGTACCAGGACAAGCCACAGGAGGTCGTTGACCTGCTCGAAGGGCAGGACAGCACCGCGTTCGCAGCCATCTATGGTGAATCACTCGGTGATGCCTATCGTGCGCTGGGCCGCATTGCCGACGCGCAGGCGGCGTACCAGCAGGTGTTGCTCGATCCGTTGGCCGAAGGGACCGTGAACCAGCAGATCGTGCAATGGAAGGCCCTGGATCTGCCGGAAGTGCCGGCCGGGCAGGCAGCCGAGGCCGCAGCCGATGAGGCTGCCATCGAGATCGAAGCCGATGAAGTCGCGGCCGAAGTCGACGCCGGCGAAGCGGCGGCCGAGACCGGGTTCGACGAAGCCGCGGCCGCGGTCGAAGCGGACGAAGCTGCGGCTGAGGAAGAGGCCGCGGTCGAGGCCGAGGAGACCGAGTGAACCAGGCATCGCGCACCGCGGGTCTGATCGTCGCCACGCTGCTGCTGGCTTCTTGCGGCATTTTCAGCAAGAAAGACCCCGAGCAGGAGCCGATGGAGCTTCCCAAGATCCAGCAGACGCTCAAGGTCAAGCAGGTCTGGAAACAGAAGCTCGGCGCCGACTCGAGTTACTTCTGCCGCGTCTACTTCGGCGACAAGAGCGAATTCGACGCCGAGGTATTTTCCACGCGCGAGCCGGGAGAGGTGAACTATCTCCATCAGACCGGATTCTTGCGACGCGGAATGTACAATCTGAACATCCCGCCGGGAA
>Ga0210065_1000207_pt1 | contig 16632 bp, 16 predicted proteins | sample Muzzi_PWB_D1_FD_185533 | JGI IMG/M metagenome (GOLD analysis project Ga0210065, IMG submission 185533) | Wetland microbial communities from San Francisco Bay, California, USA, that impact long-term carbon sequestration - Muzzi_PWB_D1 (SPAdes) | ecosystem: Environmental > Aquatic > Marine >... | reverse complement strand
GTACACGTGGAAATTCGTATGGTCGCCGCTGATGGACCGGTATAAATTGCCGTTCCTTGGAAGACGCCGCGGGTGGGCGCTGATTACCCAGATCGGCCTGTTTTTTTCGATCGCGGCGCTCGGGCGTTTTGACCCCTCGGTTTCACTGCAGGCGATTGTTGTGACGGTATTCGTAATCTCGCTCTTTGGTGCAAGCCAGGATATCGTGGTGGATGCCTACCGGCGTGAACTGCTGGCCGATGACGAACTCGGAACGGGTACTTCATTATTTATCAATGCATACCGTCTTTCCTCCCTGGTCCCGGGGTCATTGGCATTGATCTTGTCTGATTTTCTGCCATGGCCGGTGGTTTACTGGATAACCGCGGGGTTCATGCTGGTCGGAATCATCACCACGTTTATTGTCAAGGAGGTCAGCGACGATACACTGGCACCCATCAGCTTGAAAGAGGCGGTAATCGAGCCATTCGCGGAGTTTTTTTCCCGGGGCGGTATCAAGGCCGGCCTTGCCATCCTCGCTTTCATGTTTCTATACAAACTGGGTGACAACATGGCGACCGCACTGGCTACGCCGTTTTATCTTGATATGGGTTTCAGTCGCACAGAGATCGGTTCGATTGCAAAAATAGCCGCACTCTGGTCTTCCATCGCCGGCGGTATCCTGGGTGGTGTCGTCATGTTGAAACTGAGCATTAACCGTGCCTTGTGGGTTTTCGGCTTTGTGCAGATGATTACCATTCTTGGTTTTGTCTGGTTAAGTCTGGTGGGGCATAACCCGCTTGGTTTGTTTGCTGTAGTCAGTGGCGAGTACCTCGGTGTCGGCCTTGGGGCTATCGCCCTGACCGCTTATATGGCCCGTGAGACCAGCAAGGCATTTACCGCTACGCAGTTTGCCCTGTTCAGCAGCTTTATCGCGATACCGAGAACGTTTGCCAATGCCTCAACGGGTTATCTTATTGAAGCGATCGGTTATACGCAGTTTTTCATTGTCTGTACACTGGTTGCGATTCCAGGTTTGCTGCTGCTGTTCAAGGTAGCGCCGTGGCGTGAGCCCGTGTCGTGAAGGGTGTAAGTTTTTGGGACGCTGATGGCTCAGAGTGGTCCCCGGGGTTAACGAATCTCAACCACCCGGAAACCAAAAGGCAGAATGGCCAGCCGGGTCATTTTGAGGTGCTGCACTGCGAACGGCAGGCCAATAATCGTCAGGGCAAAAAATGCCGCGAGAAACAGGTGTATCAAAGCCAGTTCCAGACCCGGCAGAAGAATCCAGATGACATTCATGATGACAGAAACAGCACCACCCGGTGGTTCGGCTTCGCGTATTTCATGACCGAACGGCGCCAGACCCAATAAAGACAGCTTGAAGCACTGTATCCCGAATGGAATACCGATAATGGTGATACATAAAAGAACGCCGCCGAAGATATAGGCGAAGGCGATAAGGAACCCACCGAAGATAAACCAGAGGACATTGAGTAAAAAAGACATGGTCAAATTATAAATTAATGACTCATGGTTCGTATATGTCGCCCAATAACACGGGATGCTTTGCACCGGTAACAGCGGCCGTATCCAGGCTGCGTCCATATAGTCTTTCACGTGCCAGCCAGGCGAATAAAATACCCTCTAACCAGTCAGGATCTGTTCCGTACATGGAAGTCGGTTCCACCGCCACGCCGGGTAATGCTGCCGCGATCCTTTGCAGCAGCCAGGCATTGTGTACCCCGCCACCGCAAACCAGCAGCCGCTCCGGCTGACCCGCTTCATCAAGACTGCGGGCGACGATCCTGGCACATAACTCTGCCAACGTGGTTTGAACGTTGACTGCCCCCGCTGGCTTCTCACCGAGCATATGCTCCAGCCAGGGCAGGTTGAAGTACTCCAGCCCGGTGCTCTTGGGTGGTGACTGACCAAAGTAAGGGTCCGCCAGCATACGGCTCAGGAGATCAGGGTCAACTTCACCTTTCGCAGCCCAACGGCCATCATCATCGAAGTTTTTTTGCAGGTGCCGGCTGATCCAGGCATCCATCAGGCAATTGCCCGGGCCGCAGTCAAAGCCGGTTACACCGCCATCGGCAGGCAAAAGGGTCAGGTTGGCTATGCCGCCGAGGTTTAATATGGCGCGGTCCTCGATTTCGCTGTGAAACAGCTTGCGGTGTAACAAGGGTGCCAGCGGTGCGCCCTGGCCACCCGCCTTTACGTCGGCACTGCGAAAATTATTGACCACGGTTGTGCCTGTATTGCGGGCGATCAGGTCGCCTCTTCCAAGCTGGATAGTCACAGGGTTATCACCCTGCGGCTGATGCCAGACATTCTGCCCGTGCGAACCAATGGCCCGTATATCGCGCATTTCCAGGCCGGCCTCACGTACCAGGTTTTGTGCGACACGTGCAAAAAAGTAAGCGAGGTTTTCATCCAGTAACTCCGCCAAACCCCTGGCCGGAGGGGCGCCGGTTTCGAGCAGTTGATCCAGTTTCAGCCTGATTGCGGGTGGGTAGGGTGTACACAGGGCATGCAATATATCCTGTGAGTCCTGGCTGAAGTTAACCAGCACGGCGTCCACACCATCCCGGCTGGTGCCTGATAGCATTCCGATGATCAGCTCATCGGTCATGGGTTATTCGCGGCGGTGGCATACATGGATGCGGATTCAAGCCGGCTTAATTGTGATAGTACCGGTGCCGTTTTTTGTTGGAATTCGACTAGCTGAGTTGCACCGAGCGGATCTGCTTTAGGCAATGACACGGTGCGTGGATTGCGGTGAACGCCATTGAGCAGGAATTCATAATGCAGGTGTGGCGCCTGTGCCAAACCCGTGGCGCCGACGTAGCCGATGACCTGGCCCTGCTTGACCCGCTGCCCCATTTTGACCGTTCGCTTGGTGAAGTGCAGGTACTTGGTCACGATGTTATTCGCGTGCTGGATGAATACGTGGTGGCCGTTGAATTTACTGTAGTCCGAGCGAATGACCTTGCCATCACCCGCTGCGTACACCGGGGTGCCTTTGGGTGCTTTGTAGTCGATACCGTTATGGGCCTTGACGCGTTTAAGTATTGGGTGAAATCGTTTCGGGTTGAAGTTGGAACTGATATAGGAAAAATTCAGGGGTGCGCGCAGGAATGCCTTGCGCATGTTGCGCCCGTCAGGTGCAAAGTATTGGGCCTGCCCATCAATGTCAAAGCGTAACGCCTGGAACTTCTCACCCTGGTTGATAAAGGTTGCGCCAATTATTTCGCCGTCACGCAAAAAGCTGCCATCCCGGTAGATCTTTTCATAGACCAGAAAAAAACGGTCACCTTCACGAATATCAAGAACAAAATCGATATCCCAACCAAACAGGTTTGCCAGTTTCATGACCATGCCATCATTCAGACCTGCATGCTTGCCTGCCAGGAAAAGCGACGAGGTGATTGTGCCGCTGGTTTCCGCGATTTCCGTGATCATGTCGCGTGCCTCGGAACTCGCAATGACCTCCTGCCCATCGTAATCGATGATCAGATAACGGTCCTCATTAATTGCATAGCGCATACGCTTGAGCGCGCCATCCTCATAACGCTGGAATTCGAACAGGTCGCCCGGGCGTATCTTTTTCAGTTGCCTCGTTTCGCCGTTGACTGTCATGATCCGGTGAAGGGTTTTTGCACTGAAGCCCTGCTGTTGAAATATGCCATCCAGCGATTGTCCTGAACGAACGGTGACGGTTTCCCATAATTCGGCTTCGGGAATGGGTTCCTCACCGGAACTGCCGCTCAAGTCTTGCTGGGTTGGGATCTGTATGTTTTGCCGCTGGGGTAGGCTGAGGTTGACCACCGTACTGGCAGGTACAGCGTCATCCCTGTCTATTTCAAGTCCGCCCAGCGCCAGGCCAAAGGCAATGAGTGTCATGGCAAACAGGAACAGCTTGGTTCGGGTTATTCTGAAATGGAACTTTGGCAACATATTTGTCAGCACGGAAAGTAAATTCTTATTTTGCATGCTGCATATTGACCATCGTCTGAGTCATGGGTTCAGGCAGCCCTAAAGATACCACACGGGACGGAATCCGGAGTGTGATTTTGTCACATCATGGTGCATTATAAAGAGTTTGGGCTAGTGGCTGGCCGAACAAGGCAATACAATGCCGCTTCTTGATTAAAAGCAAAAAAATACGGGCAGAGCACGGACTGGTATATGACAGATGTAAAACAGGCCCTCGAGCTGATCGCACGGGGCACAGAAGAAATTATCAAGGTCGAAGACCTGCAAAAAAAACTGGAATCGGGGAAAACCCTGCGTATCAAGGTGGGCTTTGATCCGACGGCTCCCGACTTGCATCTCGGTCATACCGTGATTATCAACAAAATGCGTCAATTTCAGGATTTGGGACATGAGGTTACATTCCTGATCGGGGATTTCACCGGCATGATCGGCGACCCGACGGGGAAAAGCGCAACCCGCAAGCCACTTACACAAGAAGAGGTCAGGGAAAATGCAGAGACCTATGCGACACAGGTGTTCAAGGTTCTTGATCGTGAAAAAACAAAAATACGCTTCAATTCGGAATGGATGACCACGCTCGGATCGGAAGGCATGATCCGCCTGGCCGCAAAATACACCCTGGCCCGTATGCTGGAGCGTGACGATTTCGAAAATCGTTATCGCAGTGGCCAGCCAATTGGAATGCACGAACTGCTCTACCCCCTGGCACAGGGCTATGATTCGGTGATGCTGGAGACCGATGTCGAAATGGGCGGTACAGACCAGAAGTTTAATCTGCTGGTTGGGCGGCACTTACAACAGCATTACAACCAGGAGCCGCAAGTAATAATTACGCTGCCGTTGCTGGAGGGTCTCGACGGTGTGCAAAAAATGTCCAAGTCGCTGCATAACTACGTGGGTATTACCGAGGCGCCCGATGATATGTTCGGTAAGCTGATGTCGATTTCTGATGACATGATGTGGCGTTATTTTGACCTGTTGAGTTTCAAGGGTAATGACCAGTTAGCGGAACTGAAGCAACGGGTTGCGGATGGGGCGAATCCCAGGGACATCAAGTTCCTGCTGTGCGAGGAGATAGTTGAACGTTTCCATGACCGCAAGGCGGCCGAAATGGCACGTGAAACTTTTATTGCCCGTTTTCGTGGTGGGGCGATGCCCGGCGATATCCCCGAGAAAAAACTGGATGGTGGCGGGCAGGGTATCGGTATCGCCAATGCCCTGACACAATGCGGTCTGACTTCCAGTAATTCCGAAGCCTTTCGAATGATCAAACAGGGTGGTGTACGTATAGACGGAGAGAAAGTCAGCGACCGGACCCTGTCTCTTCAAACCGGGTTCAGTGGCATCCTGCAGGTGGGCAAACTCAAGTTTTGTAAAGCACATGTCAAATAAGCCGCTTTTGACCCCCACTGAATTGCTCGAACTGCGTAATCGCCTGGATGACATAGATAGCGGTATCGTTGACCTGATTGCCGAACGCCAGGCAGTGGTGACCACCATTGCGGAGCACAAGATGAAGACCGGTCTGCCGCTGCGTCATTATGAACGTGAACGTGAAGTCATTGATCGGGGCGTGTCACGTGCAGAGGCACGCGGCCTGTCCGGTTCGGTCGCACGCGACATACTGCAGACCCTGATCCATCATTCGCTCAGCAATCAGGAAACCCACAAACTGGTCCATTCAGGGCATGGCCAGGGGCGGCGTGCACTGGTTATCGGTGGTCTTGGCCGCATGGGCGAATGGATGTCCCGCTACCTGGATATGGTGGGCTACAGGGTAGATGTTGCAGATCAGGTTGACCGTGCAACAGCCTTTGGCCGGGTGGATGACTGGCAGGCAGTGGTCAATGATTATGACCTGATTGTGGTCGCTGTACCCTTACGACCGAGCAATGACATTCTGCTACGACTGGCGGAGCTGAAGCCGGAATGCCTCGTATTCGACATTGGCTCATTGAAAAGCCCGATGCGCGAAGGGCTGGAAGCGATGCGCACGAGCGGTTGCCGCGTTTGTTCTGTGCACCCGATGTTTGGTCCCAATGAGATCGGTCTGTCGGGACGTCACATCCTGTTCGTCGATGTGGGCAATCAACAGGCGATCGCCGAAGCCCGCGCTTTGTTTGCGCATACTGCTGCCGATTGTGTCGAATTGAGCCTGGAAGAGCATGATGAGGTCATGGCCTGGGTATTGGGGCTTTCACACCTGGTCAATATTGCCTTTGCCGGTGCGCTGGCCCAAAGCGATGAAAAGGTGCCTTTGCTGAAACAGATCTCCAGTTCCACCTTCAATGCTCAATTGAAAGTGGCAACACAGGTGGTGTCTGAAAACCCTCATTTGTATTACGAGATCCAGCAGGGAAATGTAAATACTGCCGAGGTGAGCGAACAGTTTCGAAAAATACTGAATGAACTCGTGACGGCGGTTGCCGAACGTGACGAAGGGGGATTTACCTTCCACATGAACGCTGCAAGGGAACGCCTGGCGGGTGATGAAAAAAAATCTGAAACCGGACAATCGTGAAACAACTTTCCGATATCGACTGGGATAGCTGGCAGGCTAAAGATCCCGCGACCCTGGTGTTTGTCATCCGCGATGGAAAAATACTGCTGATTGACAAGAAGACCGGCCTTGGTAGAGGCAAGGTCAACGGCCCGGGTGGCAAGGTTGAGACGGGTGAAAGTCCGGAAGACTGTGCGGTGAGGGAGTGTCAGGAAGAACTGGGCATCACTGTTTCTGCTCTTCAGTATTGTGGTCAGCATCGTTTTCAGTTTGTTGATGGTTACTCCTTGCTCGTTTGGGTGTATCGTACCGAACACTTTGAAGGCGTGCCGACGGAGACGGTCGAGGCAAAGCCGCACTGGATACCGTTGGATGAAATCCCCTATGAAAAGATGTGGGAGGATGACAGCATCTGGCTCCCGATGGTGTTGCGTGGTGAACGATTCCAGGGTCGCTGGATTTTTGACGGTGATACGATGCTTGATTATGAATTGATCGCGGAAGCCCGAGTTAGCTGATCGATTTCGTTTCCCCTGCGAAGAAAGCATTTGAAAATCTCGCATGGTGTCACTGTCTGAAAATAGTGCAAAAATTATGTCAGGAGACAATTGAACATGAGAATAAGAACAAAGAATTGGCTGCTTACAGTCACGGCTATCAGCGCGTCATTGATAATATCTGATGTATTGGCAGATCAACCATCGATTGAAGATCAGGCGTCGCAGATTACCCACAAATATTTGCTCACCGATACGCATATCGATGTGCCTTATCGTGTGCATTCCGGTTGGGTCGATGTTTCAGTTTCGGCCCCTGATGGGCAGTTCGATTACCCCCGGGCGGTAGAGGGCGGCTTGAATCTGCCATTCATGTCCATCTACACACCGGCGGAAATGGAAAAGGAGGGTGGTAGTTTCGAACTGGCCAATCAACTGATTGATTCGGTGGAAGCGATTGCCGCACGCGCACCGGATAAATTCATGTTGGTCTGCTCGGTAGCCGATGCGGAAAAGGCCAAACAAAGTGGTCGAATCGGCTTGGCAATGGGCATGGAGAACGGTTCACCTCTCGATCACAAAATTGAAAACGTCGGTTTTTTTGCCCACCGTGGCATCAGTTACATAACCCTCACACACGGCCTGAGTAATCAAATCTGCGATTCATCCTATGACGAAAATCGCCCATGGGGTGGTTTGAGTCCGTTTGGAAAAGAAGTGGTCAGTGAGATGAATCGTGTCGGAATCATGGTGGATATTTCGCATGTATCGGATGACGCATTCTGGCAAACTTTAGAAGTTACAAAAGTACCGGTCATCGCATCTCATTCATCTGCACGCAGCTTCACACCTGGTTTCGAGCGCAACATGACGGATGAAATGATCGTGGCGCTGGCTAAAAATGGCGGCGTCATTCAGATCAACTGGGGTTCAAGTTTTCTTACCGCAACCGCGAATACATATTCGACAAAAATGTGGGCGGCCAGGACGGCCTGGCTGGAGGAAAACGGTTTTGATGAGCATGGCGATGAAGCTGAACAATTCGACAAGGATTATCGCGAAAAGGCGCCATACCCTTTTGCCACTTTGGCAGAAACCGTGGATCAATTTGATCATGTTATCAAGCTCGTAGGTGTCGACTACGTCGGTATCGGGTCTGATTTTGACGGTGTGGGTGACAGTCTTCCGATCGGTCTTAAAGATGTCTCAGGTTACCCGAACCTGGTGGCAGAGTTCCTGCGCCGCGGATATTCAGAAGGTGATATTGCCAAGATATTGGGGGGCAACCTGCTGCGGGTCTGGGCGGAAGTTGAGGCTTACGCGCTAAAGAATAAGGGTTGACGAAAACGCAGATCTTACGGGCTGTCCGAGCGATATCATTTTCGGATCGCACGGGTACCGTTCAACCTATTCAGCTTTTTCTGTTCATTCTGAATTCGTTGGTAAATCTCTTCACGGTTTACCCGTACGTCACGTGGTGCTTCGATACCAATGCGTATCTGGTTTCCCTTGACGCCCAGTACGGTGACTGTCACGTTTTCACCGACTAGGATTTTTTCTCCTGCCCGTCTTGTAAGAACTAGCATGTTGACCACCTTCCCTGGTGCAAGAATTGTTAGATAACCTGTTCCCTGTTAGTTGACCTCGGCTCTCGTTCCTCGTGAATGATGAGCCCCGTTTAGCGTTTCGGCTATCCTTGTGAAAACGCTAAGCCTTCCTTGGCAATAAATATAGATGCAAGAATCGGGCCTAAAAGGAATTTGTAGTACAGAACTGGCGCATGAACCGTAAAATACTCGTAAATACAATAGGATAAATAACGATAGAAAATTTTGACGAATTTGAACTTAGACGAATTTGGCAGTAAACAACCAAAAGACGTCATAAAAGCAGACCATTATTGTCAACCCCGCAATTTGCGTTCGTCGAGCCCGATACTTCGCGCGATGATTTCTTTCATGATCTCTGAGCTGCCGGCATAAATACGGGAAACGCGGGCATCGGTAAACATGTGGGAAATCCGGTATTCGCTCATGTAGCCTGAGCCCCCGTGAAGCTGCACACACCTGTCCATCACGGTTGATTCCAGTTCGCTGGCGAAGAGTTTTGCCTCGGCGGCCAGCTCTGCACTGAGTTCTCCCTGGTTGTGTAACAGAACACACTGGTCAATAAAGGTTTGCAGTATATCCAGTGAGGTACGCATTTCCGCCATCATGAAACGACTGTTCTGGAAAGCACCGATCGGTTTTCCGAATGCCTTGCGCTCAAGAATGTAATCCATGGTCAGATCAAAGGCGACCTGAGCGTGTGCGACTTCCTGGCAGGCGCTGATCAGGCGTTCTTCAGCCAGGTGATACATCAGGTTATAAAAACCCTTCTGAGGGTCTCCCAATACGTTTTCGGCGGGCACCCGGACGTTTTCGAAAAACAATTCGGCGGTATCCTGGGCCTTGAGTCCCATTTTCTTAAGATTGCGGCCTCGGCTGAATCCTGGCATGTCGCTTTCGACGACAAACAGACCGATGCCATGTGCCTTGTCCGGCACCGTTCTGGCAGCAACGACAAAAGCGCCGCCGTTGATGCCATTGGATATATAGGTTTTGGAGCCATTCAGTATCCAGTCGTCACCATCGCGGGTCGCCCGGGATTTGATACCCGCCAGGTCGCTACCGGCATTGGGTTCCGTCATTGCGATACCGAGGATGGTCTCCCCGCTGATGCATTTGGGCAGTAAACGCGCTTTTAGTTTTTCACTTCCCAGGTGCCCGATATAGGGCCCCACCAGGCGGCTGTGTAACGACAGGAACAGGCTGATGTCACCGTGACGGATGGTTTCTTCGATGACGATCTGCTCAAAGCGGAAATCCTCGATACCCAGGCCACCATACTTCTCATCGGCCCACATACACAGAAGTCCCTGTTCGCCCGCCTTCAGAAAGGCTGCCGGGTCACAACAACCGTTTTGGCGCCATTGTTCAACCTGTGGACCAATCTCTGCCTGCATGAAACGACGCACGCCATCGCGGAACATTTCATGATCTTCATCAAATATCAAACGTTTCATGCCGGTTGTTTTTCCTGCTCTAAATATTCCTGCTAGAGTAGCAAAAAAGGGCATCCACAGCATTGTTGACCCACTTTGTTATATTCCCCAACCCAAGTTTTGCAAGATACTAGCCATTCTGGTTTTGAACGTTTTATCAGCAGGGCGCCAAGGCCATGCGGTACCTTTTTTCAGGACACGGCACAAGTACGTATTTACAGCGAGTCCTGGTAAGACAATACCCACCCCAGCACCCCGCTGTTTATTAAAAGTAGTTACGAATTGCGGAATAATGATGCTCCGATCTCACCAAGAAAAATCAATCCAGGTCAGCCAACAGAGCTTCGTGAATGCTTGATTCGACAACCGTGCTGTGTTGGTAGGATTCGTGACTTGATCCCATCTTCAGGGCAGCCCCGCTGCGCAGGGCGGCAATCATATCTGGTTCCAGTTCGAATCTCATGAAGTGTACGGCTGATGTCTTTTCCGCATTACTGCGTTCCAGATCCTCGTTTGCGATGGCATAGACAGGGTCAAAGCCTTCGACCTGGATCCACACCAGGTCTTCGATACCCCTGAGCAGTGCAAGTTGCCGTTTTCGCTCTTCGACGTCCTGGTACTCGAGCATCGCGGTTGCTTTCAGGTTGTGACCGTCCGGGATAAGCGGGTTATAAGCAGCGAGTTCTTCCTCGATACCGGCGGTTTCAAAAATCTTCTCGATTCGCAGCATTTCCTGCACCTGGTACTGAATTGTCAGGCGGTCTTCAAAGTACAGGAAAAGGTGTGGGCCGATAGCCACGCGCCGGTTTTTTTTGTGCGCGATTACCTTGCCCCGAAAATCAGCTCGCTGCTGTGAATACTGTTCCAGGCTCATCAGGTCTGAACGTTGTAATGGTGTGGTCATATCTATATTCCGTAGGCTTTTCTTAACAGGGTCATGGGATTGGTTTCAGCGTGTTTCAGCACCAGTCCGTCGGCAATCTGCGTAGCCGCCATCGGGCAGTCGGAGACCAGGTAATCGGCTTCCATTTTTTGTGCGCGGTTGATGACGGGTTTGGCTATTTTTTGAGATTTGGCCCAGGTGTCATTACGTACACCATACGTACCGTCATGCCCGGAACAACGTTCAATGGCGTTGATCTCCGTGCCCGGCACCAGTGATAAAACTTCCTTGGTCTTTGGACCGATGTTCTGCACACGTTGATGACAGGGAACATGCCACGCCACTTTGCCGAGCGGTAGTTTGAATTCCGTGTTCAGCAGTTCAGCTTTATGGCGGTGCAGCAGGTATTCAAACGGGTCGAAAATATGTCTTTTAACCTTCAGGACATCTTCATCGTCCGGAAACATCAAAGGTAGCTCCTGCTTGAACATCAAAACACAGGAAGGGACCGCGGCGACAATATCCCAGCCTTCGTCAACGAGTTTGACCAGTTGTGGGATGTTTTTCCGGCGAAGCTTGTCGACCGTCTCGAGATCACCCTGTTCCAGCTTGGGCATACCACAGCAGGATTCCTTGTCTGTCAGTCTGACCGGAATGCCATTGTGTTCAAATACGGCAACCAGGTCTTCACCGATACCCGGTTCATTGAAATTACAAAAACAGGTGGCAAACAGGGCAGTGCGACCACGCGTTGGACCCGCTTCAATGGCTTTTGACTGCATTGTTTGATGGTTCTTCAGGCGTTTCCTGAGCGTGTCGGTGTGGAAATCGGGTAGATTGGCCTGCGGATGGATGTCCAGCAATTTAGAGGTCATTTTGCGCATGGCCGGGCTATTCTTGGCAGTATTCACAGTTTGATTAATGACCGGAATACTCGAGATTTTGCCTGCGAAATCTGTGCTGCTTATCAGTTTATGACTGATTTTACGTTTGCCGTTTTTAAACTGTGTCGCCTTGGCCCGCAGCATGAGGTGAGGGAAATCGATATTCCACTCATGCGGTGGAACATAGGGACACTTGACCTGGTAGCACAGATCACAGAGATAACATTCATCGACCACCTTCCAATAGTCATTTTTTGCAACACCATCAACCTCGAAGGTTTCGGACTCATCGACCAGGTCAAACAGGGTGGGGAATGCGTCGCACAGGGAAACACATCTCCGGCAACCGTGGCATACATCGTAGACCCGCTCAAGTTCTTCAAACAATGCTGGCTCGGAATAAAACGCGGGTTCCTTCCAGTTCAGTGGATGCCGGGTTGGCGCTTCAAGGCTACCTTCACGTGCGCCTGATAATGACTTACTCATCGTTGATGTCTCCGATTTACAGCGTTCGCCTTAAAAAAAGGGGTGCAATTGCACCCCTTTGGCTTTCATCTAACCGGGGCGGTCTGGCCGCTCTTGGTTAACCCATATCGTCCAGGGCTTTCTGGAAACGGTTGGCATGTGAGCGTTCTGCTTTACCCAGGGTTTCAAACCAGTCCGCAATTTCGTCAAAACCTTCTTCACGTGCGGCACTTGCCATACCCGGGTACATGTCCGTGTATTCATGAGTTTCGCCGGCAATTGCTGCCTTGAGATTATCCCCGGTTGTACCGATGGGTAAGCCGGTTGCAGGGTCGCCTGTCTCTTCCAGGTATTCAAGGTGACCGTGAGCATGTCCGGTTTCACCTTCCGCAGTAGAGCGGAACACGGCGGCCACATCGTTGTAACCTTCAATATCAGCTTTTTGTGCGAAGTAGAGATAGCGTCTGTTTGCCTGCGATTCACCGGCAAATGCGTCTTTCAGGTTTTGTTCAGTTTTACTGTCTTTCAGTGACATAGTTGATTCCTCCATTAATTCATGAGTAACCGGAATGGCTCACTTAGAAGCATAGACCTGTTTAACTATTGGGTAAAATTGTTTTTTATGATGATTTCCATAGGCATAACCAATGCATTGATTATTACGATCTACCTTGGTGATAAATGCGAGTTTAAGGTAGCATTGCAACCTCAATAAGCAGTACGGATCAATCATGCACAGGCTGGTTTCATTAGCTGTTTTTTTATTACTGGTCATTGCCACGGCGGCAGCGGGCAGTCAGTTTGCAGGCGGCGACTGGTATCAGTTCATGATTAAACCTGCCTGGAACCCATCTGCAATGATGATGGCCTCGGTATGGGCGGTCTTGTATGTCCTGATGGCGGTATCAGCGTGGATGATTTGGGAAGCCATGCGGGGTCTCGCGCGCAATGCCCTGGGTTGGTGGGGTCTGCAATTGCTAATCAGTATAAGTTGGTCGTGGACGTTTTTTGGATTACACCGAACAGGCTGGGCAATGGCTATCATCTGCCTGTGGATTCTGGTGGTGTTGATCGTGATCCGGACATTCCGGCCCATCAAAAAGGAAGCCTCCAACCTGATGCTGCCGACGGCAGCGTGGTTGATATTTATAGGTGCCCTGAATTTTTTCCAATGGCATCTGAACGGAGGCGGTCTGGGGTCTGTTTTTTAGCCCGCATATTGCACAGATTTCCGATAGCTGAATCAGATCAGGAAATCAGCTGACCGATACGTCCGGTCAGAATAGCCAGGTAATTACCCAGTGCGTAGCCGATCAAGGCCATCAGAATCGAAGCCGGTACCAGGGTTTCGCGATGATGTGCGGCAACGATCGGTGCCGATGCTGCACCACCAATGTTAGCCGCAGAGGCAATGGCAACCGTGTGTATGTCAACGCGAAAAATCCAGGCACCGGTGAGTATGAAGACACCGTGGATCAGGATCCAGACGTAGGCCATGGCAATGAAACCAATCATTTTATCCCAGTCCACTACACTCAGGTCCATCGTGGCACCCACTCTTGCCACGTAGATATAAATGATGGCCATGGCAATGGGCTGCGCGGCAGGCAGTTTGCGCGCGGGTGTCACCGAGGCCAGCAGCGCCATGGTCGTAACCAGCAGGATCAACCAGGTTCCGGCAGTAATGACGGTGGCACCACCAATGACAACAGGTGGTAACACTTCTGACAATTCCATGGAAATCCAGGTGAAGCCAATTGCAAGCAAACCGAGATACAGAAAACTGGTCATGGTCGGTGTGCTTTCGGTACTCTTGAAATTTGCAGCTGCACTCTCCATCGCTGCCATCCGACCGGGTGGCACCCTTGCCCAGCGGTTGAACCTGTCGGCGAACGATTTGCTACCAAGCAGTATTGGAAGCCAGACCAGGTAGACCATCTGATCAGCGGCTGCAGCCATGGTCAGATCAGCCGGGGAGCCTTCCAGACCCGCGAACGCGGCCGTCATGTTACCGGTACCACCGATCCAGCTACCGGCCAGCGTGCCAAAGGCGCGCCAACTGTCCTGCGCCAATGGAAAATAGTCACCAAAAGTCAGTACCTGACCCAGTTTGTACGCAGTAACACCGCCAAATACGACGCCTATGCTGCCCAGTAACATGACAAAAACACCTTTGCCCATGATACGAACAGCACTGACGACATCCACCTTGATTAACATCAGCACAATAAATATCGGCAGGCCGTAGTGACGCAGGAAATCATAGGCTGCACTGTGGAACGGAATAACACCGAAGTTGGATAGCAACACCGGTGAGGCATAGATAAAGACCAGCGGCGGCAGGAATTCAAATATTTTCCACCGGGTACTCCGTTCCAGCCAGAACCAGAATGTTACGACTGCAACAAGTACCGTCATGACGCCAACGGGAGATGTAACAAAACTTGTGGTCATTTTTCTTCCAATTGTTTGTGTTTTGAACGCACTTCGTCCAGAAGCTTACAGGCTAATTCGATACTGTTCATTAAGCGTGGTGTTGCCTGGCTGATTTCGTCAGCTGGCAGGTAAAGCAGGCTCCCGCTTCGAACGGCCTGTAATTGTGGCCAGTCCTGCCAGGCAAGCAGAGCGGGTGGATCGCCTGAATTCTCCGGGGCTATCATCACCTGCGGGTTCGCCATTATGACGGATTCACGACTTATCTGGGGCGCCAGTATCGGCAGGTCATGAAAGACATTATGACCCCCGCAAACCGCCAGGCTGCGGCTGATGATGTGCTGTCCATTGATGGTATACAGTGGGCGGGCGGCGACCTGGTAGAAGTAATCCACCGGCACTTTACCGGCATTTTGTTGTTGCAAAGCAGCCAGCCGGTTACGCATTTGCCGGGCCCTGGCTACCCCCCGGGTTTCGGTACCGGCAGCCCTGGACAGGCTTGCTATCGTATCTGCAATTTCTTCCGGGCGTGTGATTTCGATTTGCCAAACCTTGATATCCAGCTGTTGTATCTTTTGCAGAGCAGTCTGCGGATTGCCCGATTTCCAGGCGATGACAAGGTCAGGTTGGAGCTCGATAATACCTTCGAGGTCAATCCGGAATGCATCACCCACGCGTGGTATTTGTGCAACCTCAGGGGGAAAATTACTGTATTCAACAACTGCCTTCAGGCGCTCACCTGCACCAGCGGCAAATACCAGTTCGGCGAGATTGGGTGCCAGGGTAATGATGCGCTTTGCGGGTGCTGGCAGGGTAAGGGTTTCGCCGTTCGGCTGTAACAAGGTGATATCGGCTGTGGCGATTGACGCCGCACCCGGTCCACAACAAGCCATCAGTACAAGTAGAATCCGGCCAACACTGACCCGGGCCGGGTAAAAGATCATGCGATCACATTGACCAGTAAAAGTAATGCCAATACCGTAGCCCAGACACCCAGGGAGCGCCAGACCAGGTCCATTGACAACTTGATACTGGCCATCCTGCCCTGCAACTGGTCAGCATAACCATCATTTTCAGCACTGCCGGTATTTACAATGGTACGGGCGCTGGTCAGCATGAACTCGTTATTGCCTTCAAACAGGCCATGGCCGCGCTCATTATGATATTGCTTCCATGCGCGATAGACCGAATCAAAATCCGTGGCGATAGCGAGAGAAAGCGTCACTAATTGGGCAACGGGCCATTCCATGATCTTGCATAAGCGCGTGACCAGGTCCTTCTGCTCATCATAGAGCTTGAAGTCGTCACCGCTGAGCCAAACCGCCAAGCGGTAAAGCAAGGCGCCATAAATGCCGAGCACTGCAAACCAGAAAATTATTCCGAACCAGCGCTTCAGCGCTTTACGAAAAACCGCGTCAATTGCGACTGCCTGGCAGACACCCTCGTCCTGCGGTATGGGCCCGTCCAGCAACGTCTCCAGGGCCACTTTTTGCTCCTCGTCAGTGTCGGCAGTGATGACCCTGCGTACGTCGATATCCAGATCGCGTGGACCAAACGTGTAAATCAATATGGCTATGGCAAAAATAAATTCGCCGATTTGGCCCAAAATTGAATATAAAAGATTGTTAATGACAAAAGCGGCGAGCAGGGGCAGGCCGATAATGCCCAGGAAACCGATAGGTCCCGACCATCCGGGTAGTTTTTTGAACTTGTCATTGCAGAAATTGGTAAATGAATTTACCCATTCAAATCGACGCAGGTGACGCAATTCGCGCACAAAATGGCAAAGTGTAAATGCAATCAGTATCGAAATAATGGTCATTGACCCACGCCTTGTTCTAAATGTGTTCCTGCGGCTTACAGGAATCCATCAAATTATGACTTAATTCTAACAGGTTGCTGTGGGAACTTTCAGCGCTCGTTGTCGGCGCACCAGATCTTCAAGGTCG
>Ga0210065_1000206_pt1 | contig 16649 bp, 21 predicted proteins | sample Muzzi_PWB_D1_FD_185533 | JGI IMG/M metagenome (GOLD analysis project Ga0210065, IMG submission 185533) | Wetland microbial communities from San Francisco Bay, California, USA, that impact long-term carbon sequestration - Muzzi_PWB_D1 (SPAdes) | ecosystem: Environmental > Aquatic > Marine >... | reverse complement strand
CTGGACGATCTCATCGATATTCTCGAAGAATCCAGCGAATATGAGCGCTACCTCGAACCCGTGCTTGCGTATCGCAAGCAATACGGAGTGATCTCCTAACTCGTTGAATTTTTTACGCTTGGGCTAATTTTACAGCCGCGCCAAAGCGCACTAAGGTGTCATAACGAGAACCAGTCCCGTTAACCGGTTTAGCAATACTGGCATATTTGAGCTATGCGTAATTTGATCGCCATTTTCATCCTGTCCATGCTCTGGCCGCTCGTGGCCACGGCAGACGAAGCCAAGGTCTACCGTTGGGTAGACGAGGACGGCAACGTGTTTTATGGCGACAGTATCCCGGCCGAGTACGCCGAGAGGCCGAAAGAAGTGCTCAACGAGCATGGTGTAATCGTCGAAAATCTCGCCGGCAAGAAAACCCCGGAGCAACTCGAAGCCGAACGTCTCGCGCAGGAACGCGCGGACCAGATGGAGCAGCAACGCATTGCCGACCAGGCGCTACTCAACACCTACCTCAGCGTCGAAGAAATCGAGATGCACCGTGAACGTCGCCTCGAACTGTTCCAGGCGCAGGCGCGCGTTACCGAGCTTTATCTGCGCAATCTCGAGCGACTGATGAAATCGCTCCGGGAAGAAGCGGCTGCCTACAAGCCCTACAGCGAAAATCCGAGCGCGCCGATGATCGACCCGGCACTGGCCGAAGACATCCAGGAAACCCGTTCAACCATCGAGCGCCACGAGCGCAACCTGATGAAGTACGCTTCGGACGAGCAGATTATCCGCGACCGTTTCGACGCCGATATCGCGCGCTTCAAATTGTTGAAAGGTATCGAAGACTAGGCCGTACCCGAGTGCCCGAAGCCGCCGGCTCCACGGTCGCTGTCGGCAAACTCGTCCACCACCCTGAACTCGACCTGCTCGACCGGCACGAACACCATTTGCGCGATCCTCTCCGCGGGCTGTACCTCGTAGGCCCTGTCGCCGCGATTCCAGCAGGAAATGAACACCTGGCCCTGGTAGTCGGAGTCGATCAGCCCGGTCAGGTTGCCGAGCACCAGCCCATGCTTGTGCCCCAGGCCCGAGCGTGGCAACAGCACGGCCGCAAGACCCGGATCGGCAACGTGGATCGCGAGGCCGGTCGGCACGAGCACGGTCTCGCCGGGGGAGACCGTCAGTGGTTCATCGATGCACGCCCGCATATCGAGGCCGGCAGAGCCCCCGGTCGCGTAATGTGGCAACGGGATCGTGTCGCCGACCCGCTCGTCGAGTATCTTCAGTTCAATCGATCGCAAAACACCAGTGTCCTTCAGTCGCCGGGAGAAAGCGCGGTCAGCCGTGGCTGCGTATCAGCGCCGCGGGCAGCATAGAAGCGATTCGCCGCCAGTTCAACGAGTTCGCGGGCAAGAACCGTCTTCTGCGATTCCGGGAAGCGACGCTCGCCGTCTCGCCAGAACACAGCGACTTCGTTGTCGTCACGATCGAAGCCACAATCATCGCCGACGCGATTGGCGATGATCATGTCGAGCTTCTTTTTCTCGAGTTTGCCGCGTGCATAAGCCTCGACGTTTTCCGTTTCCGCGGCAAAGCCGACCGTGAACGGCGCCACGTCCAGCGCCGCAACCGATGCCAGTATGTCCGGGCAACGCACCAGTTCGATGCTGGTGGTCTCGGCATCCTTCTTGATCTTCTGCGATCGGCTTTCGGCAGGCCGGTAGTCCGCGACCGCCGCGGCGGCGATGAAGATGTCCGCGTCTTCTATACAGGCGTGGGTCGCGGCATACATCTCGCTCGCGGTCGTGACTCTCCGTACTTCGATGCCGGGTGGGTCGGCGAGATCGACAGGACCGCTGACCAGGATGACCTGCGCGCCCTGTGCAGCGGCTGCCCGGGCCATCGCAAAGCCCATCTTGCCGGAGCTGCGATTGGTGATGTAACGCACCGGGTCGATCGCTTCGCGCGTCGGCCCCGCGGTGATGACGACTTTCTTGCCGGCAAGCAGGCCCTCGCCCTTGTCGACAGCGATATCGGAGACGGCCGCGGCGATTACGTCGGGCTCCAGCATCCTGCCGGCACCGGTTTCGCCACAGGCCTGCGAACCGACACCGGGCCCGAGGATATGGACGCCGCGTTCCTCGAGCAGCTTGCGATTTGCCTGCGTCGCCGGGTTGCTCCACATGACATGATTCATCGCCGGCGCCAGCACAATCGGCGCCTCGGTGGCAAGGCAGATGGTCGACAACAGGTCGGGCGCCGCGCCGCTCGCAATACGTGCCATGACTTCCGCGGTGGCCGGCGCGATCAGTACGACGTCGGCCCAGCGCGCCAGCTCAATATGGCTCATCGCCGCCTCGGCCTCCTTGTCCCAGAGATTGGACCGCAACGGCCGGCCGGAAACCGCCTGCAAGCTTGTTTCGGTGACGAATTCCGCGGCCGAGGCTGTCATGACGATCTGCACCTCGGCGCCGCGCTCACGAAGGCGCCGCACCAGGTCCGGCGCCTTGTAGGCCGCGATGCCACCGGCAATTCCGAGGACAATGTTCATAAAGCCAGCTTAGCGCGTGGGACGTGAAATCGGCAATTCCCGATAGATTGTTTGCTTGTTAGCAAATAGCCCGCACCGCCACTATGCCCGCATGGACGATGACTGGCAGCGCAGAAGGAGCGACGTCGAACTGCTGACCGCGGTACTGAGCCGTGCGCTCGCAACCCGCTTGCTGACACGCTTCGGCAGCCTCCGCGCCGTGCTTTCGGCAACGCCCGGCGACATTCTCGCCTGTCCCGGCATCGGCGACGGCCGCCTGGCAACGATCCGCGCCCTGCCGGAGGTCGCGCGCCGCTTCTATCTCGAGTCGCTGCCGAACGGCGAGGTCATCCGGAGCCCGGCCGACACCGAATCGTTCTTGAAGGCCCGCATGCGCCACCTCGAGCATGAACTTTTCTGCTGCCTGTTCCTCGACAACCGCCACCGGGTGCTGCGTTTCGACGAGTTGTTCCGGGGCACAATCGACGGCACCTCGGTGTACCCCCGCGAAGTGGTCAAAGAAGCACTCGCCGTGAATGCCGCCGCGGTGATCCTGGCGCATAATCATCCCTCGGGCGTGGCCGAGCCGAGCCAGGCCGACGAGCGCATCACCCGGCGCCTGAAGGCGGCGCTCGAACTGGTCGATATTCGGCTGCTCGATCACCTGATCATCGGTGACGGCAACGCGACCTCACTGGCCAGTCGCGGCCTGATCTGAGGCCCGGCGGGGCCTGCAGCGCCGAAGCCCTTGTAATACGCCAATGACACTGGTATAAAGTCTCGCTCGCTGCCCGCCGTCGCGGGCAACTTTTTCGTAAAATCAGAGACTTACAGCAATGTCCAAGGTTTGCCAGGTGACTGGGAAGCGCCCACAGACGGGCAACAATGTTTCCCACGCCAACAACAGAACACGTCGTCGCTTCCTGCCCAACCTGCAGAACAAGCGTTTCTGGGTCGAGTCCGAGAAGCGTTTCGTTCGCCTCAAGGTTTCGCACAAGGGCATTCGCATCATCGACAAGCACGGTATCGACAAGGTCCTCGCCGATCTGCGTGCCGATGGACAGCGCGTCTAACAGCCGGAGGAATCGCCATGCGTGACAAGATCAAGCTCGTATCGAGTGCCGGCACCGGCCACTACTACACGGCAACCAAGAACAAGCGCCTGCATCCCGAAAAGTTGGAGACGAAGAAATACGATCCGACGATTCGCAAGCACGTGATCTACAAGGAAGCCAAGATCAAGTAGCAGCGCTCGCCACAGCATCTGAAAAAGGCCCGCTACTCGCGGGCCTTTTTTTTGCGTGGATGCGCGAGCGCGGTATTTTGCGCCACAATAACCCATGCCCGAACTCCCGGAAGTTGAAACCAGTCGCCGCGGCATCGAACCGTGGCTCGTGGATACGACGATCACCGATGTCGTCGTCCGTGACCGGCGCCTGCGCTGGCCGGTCGCGCGCGGCATCGAGCAACGCCTGCGCGGACAGCCCATTCAGTCAGTCGGCCGACGCGCCAAGTACCTGCTGATCAACACCGCCGGTGGCACGGCGATTGTGCATCTCGGCATGACCGGCAGCGTCTTCATCGTCGATAGCGGAACGCCCGCGGGTATCCACGACCACTTCGACATCGACCTGGATTCGGGTAGATCGCTGCGCTTTCGTGATCCCAGGCGTTTCGGTTCGTTCCTGTTCAGCAAAACGCCACTCGCGCATCCGTTGCTCGCGAAGCTCGGTCCGGAACCGCTGGGCAATGCATTCGATGGCCAGTACCTGTGGCAAAAATCGCGGGGACGCAGGATCAGCGTCAAGCAGTTCATCATGAATGCTCACGTGGTCGTCGGGGTCGGCAATATCTATGCAAGCGAATCCCTGTTCCTCGCCGGGATCAACCCCAAACGCGCCGCCGGCAGAATCGCTCGCCATCGTTATGATGCCCTCGCGCACGCAATCCGCGACATCCTCGAGCGGTCGATCAGGGCCGGCGGCACAACGCTCAGGGATTTTTATGGCGGCGATGGCGAACCCGGCTATTTCAAGCAACAACTGGAAGTCTACGACCGGGAGGGCGAGCACTGTCGCACCTGCAACACGGTAATCCGTTCCTTCGTCCAGGGGCAGCGATCGACGTTCTATTGCAAGACCTGCCAGACCTGATCAGGCGCGGCCGACCTTCTGCAGCAGCGCGTCGTTCACTTTGGGTGACACGAAACCGGTGACGTCACCGCCGAGTTGCGCCACCTCGCGCACGAGCGTCGAGGATATGAAGGTGTACTTGTCGGTCGGTGTAAGAAAGGCGGTCTCGACTTTGTCGGTGAGGTGTCGGTTCATGCTGGCAAGCTGGAATTCGTACTCGAAGTCGGAGACGGCGCGCAGACCACGCACGATCACTGCGAGGTCGTTGTTGACGGCGAAGTCGATTGTCAGGCCGCGATATCCGGTCACCTCTACGTTATCGACATCGGCGAGTGCCTCGGTGGCCAGCGCAACGCGCTCGCCGAAAGAGAACATCGTCTGCTTGCTGCCGGTATCGGCGGCAACCGCGACGACAACCCGTTCGTAAAGCCGGGACGCTCGGCGCACGAAATCCTCGTGTCCCAGCGTGATGGGGTCGAACGTGCCGGGATACATTGCCGATACTGTCATCGAATCGTTCCTTTCAGGCCGTCGCTTCCACCAGCATGTAGCGAACCTTGCCTGCGGTTTTGTTCTTGATTACCTGCCAGCTGTCGGGCAAATCGGGCTCGACATCAGCCCGGTCCAGTTCGAGATACACCAGCGCACCGGTTGCCAGCAGCTGCCTTTCGGCCAGTAGTCTACACGACTCCCCCAGCAGGCCGGCAGCGAAAGGCGGGTCGAGAAACACAATATCGAACGTCCCCCCTGCCTCTTGTGCCAGGAAATCGAGTGCATCGCTTCTGACGACGGTCGCGCCGTGCGCCTCCAGGAGCTTCACGTTGTCGTTCAGCTGCCTGACGGCCACCGGCGAGCGCTCGACGAACACGGCGCCGGCCGCACCGCGCGACAATGCTTCGATACCCAGCGCGCCGGTACCGGCGAACAGGTCCAGGCACCGGGCGCCATGGATGCGAGGCGACAACCAGTTGAACAATGTTTCACGCACGCGCTCGGATGTCGGGCGCAAGCCCTCGACGTCCGCAACATCCAACAGACGACTCCGCCAGTTTCCCGCTACAATACGCAGCCGTCCCGCCTGGGATTTGCGCTTTTTATCTCGTCTGGCCATCGTTGTCCCTGTAAAGGCATAGAAACGTATATCCATGTTCGGCAAAAAAGAAAAGCCCGAGAAGCGCGCCGGCTTCATAAAACGGCTCCGCGCGCGCATCAATCGTGGCAACAGCTGGCTGACCTACGACCTGGCGAACCTGGCCCCCGGTGGCAAGATCGACGAGGACGTCCTCGAGGAACTCGAGTCACTGCTGGTCATGGCCGACGTCGGCGTCGAGACGACCGAGCGTATCATCGCCGAGTTGCAGAAGAGCCTCGCGCGCAGGGAGCTGAAGGATGTGGATGCGTTGCGCACAGCGCTCGCGCGAGCGTTGCAGGAGATTCTCGCGCCGGTCGAACAGCCACTCGAGATTCGCAGGGTTGACGGGCCGTTCGTCATCCTGATGGTCGGCGTCAACGGCGCCGGAAAGACCACGACTATCGGCAAACTCGCCCGCCGCCTCAAGGATCAGGGCCACTCGGTGATGCTCGCGGCCGGCGACACGTTTCGGGCGGCGGCAGTCGAGCAACTGCAGGCGTGGGGTGAACGCAACGATGTGCCGGTCATCGCGCAGCAGGCCGGCGCCGATCCGGCCGCGGTGATTTTCGATGCCTGGGATGCCGCACGCGCACGCGGTATCGATGTCCTGCTCGCGGATACGGCCGGACGCCTGCAGAGCCAGTCCGGGTTGATGGATGAACTCGCCAAGGTCAAACGCGTGCTCGGCCGGCGCGACGAAACGGCGCCGCACGAAGTCATGCTGGTACTCGATGCGAGCCAGGGGCAGAACGCACTGGTGCAGGCCGAGAAGTTTCACGAAGCACTCGGTTTGACCGGTATCACAGTGACCAAGTTGGACGGCAGCGCGAAGGGTGGCATCCTGTTGGCGATCGCCAACAAGCTCGCAGTCCCGGTACGATTCATCGGCATCGGCGAGTCTGCCGAAGACATGCAGGCGTTCGATGCCAGCGAGTTCGTCGACGCCCTGCTATCGTCCGGTACACCCGGTCACGAACAGACACAATGATCCAGATCGAAAACGTCACGAAGCGCTATCCCGGCGGGCAGGAAGCCCTGGCCGGCCTCGACCTGTCGATCGAAACCGGGGAGATGGTGTTCGTCACCGGGCACTCGGGAGCCGGGAAGAGCACGCTGCTCAAGCTGATCGCCCTGATCGAACGCCCGAGCACCGGGCAGGTCGTGGTCGACGGGCAGAACACGCGCCGTGTCAAACGCCGCAGGATTCCGGCCTACCGCAGGCAGATCGGCATGGTCTTCCAGGATCACAAGTTGCTGTATGACCGCCGCGTATTCGATAACGTGGCGTTGCCACTGATCATTGCCGGCGTCAGCCATCGCGACGCAGGCCGACGGGTGCGGGCGGCGCTGGACCAGGTCGGGCTGTTGCACAAGGAGAAGCAAAGCCCGGAAACACTGTCCGCCGGGGAACAACAGCGTGTCGGCATTGCGCGGGCAATCGTTACTCGCCCCAAGCTACTGATCGCCGACGAACCGACGGGGAATCTCGATCCGGACCTGTCGCTCGAGGTTATGCGCATCTTCCGGCGTTTCAACGAGGTCGGCGTGACCCTGCTGATCGCCAGTCATGACATTTCGCTGATCGACCGGCTCGGCTGCCGGCGCATCGCGCTCGAAGACGGGCGTCTCCAGGAAGAGGAGACCGACCCGTGGCTGTAACCCGCAATGCCGACGCCGTCGCGCCGGTGCGCTCGGGCGGACCACTGTCAACCTGGTTCACCCGGCACGTCAGCACGGCCATTGCATCGCTCGGCCGCATCGCGCGGCAGCCGGTTGCCAGTTTCCTGATCATCCTCGTCATCGCGGTGACGCTGGCGTTGCCGGCCGCGATCAGCGTGGTCGTCAAGAACGCGCGTGCGATCAGCGGGAGCTGGGAAAATGTGCTGGATTTCTCTGTCTACCTGAAACAGGGAGTGTCCGTCAGTGAGGCCGAGGGACTCGCGCGTCTGCTCAGTCAGCGCGCCGACGTCGACTCGGTAGAACTCATTACGGCCGATGAAGCGCTCGCCGACTTCAAGCAAGCATCCGGCTTCGGTGACGCCCTCGACCAGCTCCCCGACAATCCCCTGCCACACACGCTGGTCGTGCGCCCCGGTCCGGGCAACACCAGTGCCTCGCTGATCCTCCTGCACGAAGAAATCGGCAACCTGCCGGAAGCCGAACTGGTGCAGGTCGACACGGAATGGGTACAGCGCTTCCATGCCGTGCTCGATATCGTGCGCCAGGCGATCGCCATCGGTTCCGCGCTGCTGGGCATGGCGATCATCGTCATCATCGGCAACACGATTCGGCTGGACATCGAGAACCGGCGTGACGAGATCGAAGTCACCAAGCTTATCGGCGCGAGTAACGCATTCGTGCGCCGGCCCTTCCTCTGGACCGGTTTCTGGTACGGCACAGGTGGCGGCCTGCTGGCGCTGGGGCTGGTCTATTACGGCCTGTACCTGCTGAAGGAGCCGGTTGCCCGACTGACAGGCCTGTACCAGAGCCAGGTCACGGTCGCATCGCTAAGCCTCACCGAGAGTGCCGCCATCGTTGGCATCGCCGTTTTCCTGGGCCTCACGGGTTCCTGGTTCACCGCTGCGCGCCACATGCGCAAGATCGAGCCCCGCTAACCGCAATTTGACATAAAGCAGTCGCTTTGGGGCCGTAAGCTGTTGTTTTATATATCCATAAAGTTGCTCCGCCGGCGGAACTAATCGGACTGGTTAGCACTCGAAGTACCAGAGTGCTAAAATTGCGCACCAACACGGAGGACTTAGATGACAACAGCTGTTGCAATGACCAATCGTGATCTCGTTCTGGCGGGTCCGGTCGGCAGTCTCGATGCCTACATCCAGGCCGTCGGTGGAATTCCTGTGCTGTCCAAGGAGGACGAACAGGCGCTGGCATTACGCTTCCGCGAAGAGGGTGACCTCGAAGCCGCGCGTGACCTGGTCATGGCACACCTGCGCTTCGTGGTTCATATCGCCAAGGGCTACACCGGCTACGGCCTGCCCCTTGCGGACCTCATCCAGGAAGGCAACGTCGGCCTGATGAAGGCTGTCAAGCGCTTCGATCCCGAATACGACGTACGTCTCGTCTCCTTCGCGGTGCACTGGATTCGCGCGGAAATTCATGAATTCGTGCTGAAGAACTGGCGCATCGTCAAGGTTGCTACGACCAAGGCGCAGCGCAAACTGTTCTTCAACCTGCGCAAGGCCAAGAAGACCCTGGCATGGCTGACGGCGGCTGAGACCAAGGCCGTTGCCGCGGACCTCGGCGTTTCCGAAAAGGAAGTCACCGAGATGGAGAAGCGGCTGCACTCGCGTGACGCGATCTTCGACCCGACTCCCGACGCTGACGACGAGCGCAACTTTACGCCGGCGGCCTACCTGCCCAGCCCGGCGGCCGACCCGGCAACACTGGTCGAGACGGCGGACTGGAACGAAGACGCATCGACACGCATGCATGCTGCGCTGAATATTCTCGACGACCGGAGTCGCCGCATTCTCGAAGTGCGCTGGCTTACCGAGGACAAGATGACGCTGCATGAGCTGGCCGACGAGTACGGCGTATCTGCAGAACGCATTCGCCAGATCGAGGTCAATGCCATCAACAAACTCAAGAACGCGATGGCCGTCTAGGCACCGCGTCGATACTTCGACAAGTAATGAAGGCCGCTCATCGAGCGGCCTTTTTTTTCAAGTGGAGTTCGGCTACCTGATGCTGTTTGCCGCTGCGGTGCACCCTGGGATCTCGATATCGCGCCGAACTTTGCCGGGCTGCTGGACGATGCGGATCTGCCGTGGCCACCGGCAGACCCGATCCCGAGGCAGCTGAAAGACTGGTAAATCGCACCTAGCGGTAGTCGATCCCGCGAAACCGGACCCACCCGCCATCGTCGATCCCGAGCGGATCGTTGTGCGTCCAGTGCACGAGCCCGCCGAGGTCGTTCCACTCGTACACGCCCCGCACCTGCACGCGGTCGCCCATGCCGACCGGCACGCGCTTCGCGACATCGACATTGTGTGCGATCAGGAGGGTTTGCCGATCGCCGACGTCGATGATGAACCGCTGGTGGCGGGCACCCTCATCGTCGTCGGCAATCAGGCGCGTGACGAAACCCGAGACATCGATCCAGGCACCGTCGTCACGCTTGCCGAGTGTTCGGCTCAACCGGTATCCGGATCTAGCGTGTCAGCGGCACCATCGTGATTTCAACACGACGGTTAAGCTGGCGGCCTTGTGCCGTACTGTTGTCGGCAACCGGGCGACTTTCGCCCATACCGACGACGAGCAGGCGTTCCGGGATAACACCACGGCCCTGCAGGTAATGTGCAACCGCCTGGGCGCGACGTTCCGACAGACCCTGGTTGTACGCATCGGTACCGGTGCTATCGGTGTGGCCGGCGACTTCGACGACGGTCTTGTCGAATTCGTCCAGCACCTTGCCGACGGAATCGAGCACATTGTAGAACGCCGGGCTGAGGTTGGAGCTGTCGGTTGCAAAGGTCACGTTACCCGGCATGTTCAATGTGATGTTATCGCCGATACGGGTCACACTGACGCCGGTGCCCTCCAGTTCGGCACGCAGTTCCGCTTCCTGCTTGTCCTGGTAATAACCAACCGCACCGCCAGCCAGAGCGCCGATGCCGGCACCGATGAGCGCATGCTGGCGTCGCTCGACGGCGTCGTCGCCGCTGATGAGACCGACGACCGCGCCGGCGGCCGCGCCGATCGCAGCGCCCTTCGTCGCACTGCTCGTCTTGGACTCACGCGTATAGGGGTCGAGTGTTTCACAACCGGCCACGAAAACGGCCAGCACTGTAACTACCAGAATGATTCCGGTCGATCTTGAAGTCATGATCCTTCCTCTTGCTTACGGTTGTAAGGCACGTATTGTATGCGCCGCGCACCTGAACGGAGACTTAATGTCTGCCCTTATGTTGAGGCAAGCGGCACAACCGTGCCAATTTGACGACTGCATCACAATTTTCGCCGACGTGTAGAATAGCAGGTCCCCCGATCGAGCATCACAATGAGCGAAATCGAGAACTGGCTGGAGCGCTACGAGCAGGGCCACCGCGACCTGCACAATCCCATCGTGTACTGGGCAGGCGTGCCGATGGTCGTGCTGGGTACGGTCGGTGTCCTCTGGCACCTGCCGACGCCGGTCGAGTTCTTCAGGATTTCGCCGCTCTTGAACTGGGGCAGCGCGTTCCTCATGGCGACCACGATCTACTATTTCATTATCTCGCTGTCGCTGGCGATCGGCATGCTGCCCTTTCTCCTCGGCATCGCTGCACTGCAACTCTGGCTGGCCGGTTCGGGGCTTCCGGCGACCGGCGTGTCCGTTGCACTACTCGCCGCCGGAACGGTCGGCCTTTGGCTCGGGCGGCGCGGCCCCGGCCGCTTGCGTGCCCTGTGGCAGGACCTGCAGCTGATGATGATCGGTCCGGCCTGGCTGCTGGCCGTCATCTACCGGCGCCTGCGTATACCGTACTAGGAACTCTTGCCGGCGACCGCTAGAATCAACGCCCGTTTGGCATATCCCAGGATAATCATCGTGAGCGCACAACACCTCGATCCGCTCGATCTTTTCGATATTCGCTCGGAACTCACCGAAGACGAACTCATGGTCAAGGAATCCGTCGGCCGTTTCGTCGACGACAAGGTCATCCCGCTGATGCAGGAGGCCTTCGAACAACATTCGTTCCCGATGGAGCTGGTCAGGGACGTGGCGGATCTCGGCCTGTTCGGCAGCTCCATCGAGGGCTACGACTGCGCCGGCCTCAACAGTGTCAGCTATGGCCTGATCTGCCAGGAACTGGAGCGTGGCGACAGCGGCCTGCGCAGCTTTGTGTCGGTGCAGAGCAGCCTGGTGATGTTCCCGATTCACGCGTACGGCTCCGAGGAACAGAAACAACGCTGGTTACCGGCGATGGCGCGGGGCGAGGCAATCGGTTGCTTCGGCCTTACCGAACCACAGGGCGGATCCGACCCGGGCAACATGAAGACCCACGCGAAACGCGACGGCGATGACTGGATTCTCAACGGCTCCAAGATGTGGATAACGAATGCAACGCTCGCCGATGTTGCCGTCGTCTGGGCAAAGACCGACGAAGGCGTGAAGGGCTTTCTCGTCGAAAAAGGCACGCCGGGATATGAGACGCAGGAAATCGAGAACAAGTTCTCCCTGCGCGCCTCGGTCACTGGCGCACTGTTCTTCAATAACGTGCGTGTCCCGTCTGCAAACGTGTTGCCGGGCGTTGCCGGCCTCAAGGGTCCGTTAAGCTGCCTCACGCAGGCGCGTTACGGCATCACCTGGGGCGTCATCGGCGCGGCGCAGGCCTGCCTCGACGAAGCCCTCAGATATTCGCAGGAGAGGGTGCTATTCAACCGGCCCGTCTCACACACGCAGTCGATGCAGATTCGGCTGGCGGACATGTGCCGCCGCATCACGACCGCACAGCTCCTGTCTTTGCGTCTCGGTCGCATCAAGGACAAAGGCGAACTGTCGCCGACGCAGGTGTCGCTTGCCAAGTGGAACAACTGCCGCGCCGCGCTCGACATCGCACGCGATGCTCGCGACATCCTCGGTGGTGCCGGCATCAGCGCCGAATACGTGCCCATTCGGCATATGTTGAACCTCGAGAGCGTCATCACCTACGAAGGAACAGAGACCATTCACCAACTCGTCGTTGGCAAGGAGCTGACAGGCGTCAACGCCTTTGGATGAGTAGCGGGTGACACACACCCGTCAGCCGGCGGATCGCGATGTCTGGCGCATTGCGGCGCCGATGATCCTGTCCAACATCTCGGTCCCGCTGCTGGGGATGGTCGATACCGGCGTAACCGGGCACCTCGAGAGCCCCGCGTATCTCGGCGCCGTCGCCATCGGCGCGACGATATTCACGTTCATCTATATGGGCATGAATTTCCTGCGCATGGGCACGACGGGGATTGCAGCACAGAGTTTCGGCAGCGATGACAACGACGGCCTGCGCGTGGCACTCGGCCAGGCGCTCATTGCTGGCCTGTTGATCGCCACCACACTGATCGTGTTGCAGCGACCCATCGGCAACATTGCACTCCAGTTACTGGGCGACGGCGGCGACGCGCAACGCTTTGCCGGGGAGTACTTTTTCATCCGCATCTGGAGCGCGCCAGGCACGCTCGCCAACTTTGCATTGATAGGCTGGTTCCTGGGGTTGCAGAACGCCCGGGTTCCGTTGCTGATCTTCCTGACCATCAACATCACGAACATCCTGTTGGACCTGTTATTCGTCATCGGCCTTGGCATGAAAATCGATGGCGTCGCACTCGCCTCGGTGATTGCCGAATATGCCGGCCTGGCTGTCGGCACGTTCTTCGCGACCCGGGCGCTGCGTCGCCGCGAGGGTAACTGGCCATTGCCGCGGCTGGTGAACCTGTCTGCCTATCGCGCCTTTTTTGCCGTCAACGCGAACCTGTTCCTGCGCACCATGGCATTGATGTTCACGCTGTCATTCATCACGGCCCAGGGTGCGCGCCTCGGTGGCCTGGTGCTCGCGGCGAACGCGGTGCTGATGAATTTCCAGCACCTGACATCCTTCGGTCTCGATGGGCTCGCGCATGCAGCCGAAGCGCTGGTCGGCAAGGCCGTCGGCGAACGTCGCCGTGACGCGCTCGAACATGCCGTCAAACTGACCCTCAAATGGTCGTTGATTTTTGCGCTTGCTTACACGGTCATCTTCCTTTTGGCCGGGACATTCATCATCCGCATCCTGACCGACCTGCCGGAGGTGCGCGCTACCGCCAGCCGTTACCTGCCCTGGTTGATCGCATCACCGCTGGTCTCCGTCTGGTGTTTCCTCTACGACGGCGTCTACGTGGGCATGACGCGCGCCCGCGACATGCGCAACATCATGGTGTTCTCGACGGTCGCGGTGTTTCTGCCTGCCTGGTACCTGCTGCAACCGCTCGGCAATGACGGCCTGTGGCTTGCATTCCTGCTGTTCATGGCGAGCCGGGGCATCGGCATGCATTGGGGCTATCGGGGCAAGGGCGGCGTGAGTGGCGGCTGATGCGCGGCCTGGCAAAGGCGATGCGCCGAGCGTTTCGCCCACAGGTAACCGAGCAGGCCTGACAGCACATTGGCAATCGCATACGCCATGAAAATTCCGGCCACACCGAAAAGATGGCGGCCGAGGAAAGCAAGTGGCACGTACAACGCCAGGATCCGGGTGACGCTGATCACCACGCCAGGCATCGGGTTGCCGAGCCCGTTGAATGAGGCGTTGACCACCATGACGATGCCGTATGCGCCATAGCTGATCGGCGCAATCCAGAGAAACTGCCGCGCCGTGCTGATCACATCCGGACTGTCGCTGAACAAGCGCGGCAGGAACCCGGACAACAGTGCCAGCACCGTCGCGATGACGAGGCCGCTGATCACACAGAACGCGGCGCACAGACGCAGGGCCTCCTGGATGCGACTCTCCTTGCCGGCCGACAGGTTCTGCCCGACGAAAGGCCCGATGGTCGATGACATCGCGTAGTAAATGACCAGTACCAGCGACTCGATGCGGCTCGCCACGCCGAATCCTGCCACGGCTTCCGGACCGAAGCGCGCGATCATCGCGGTGATGACCGCCATGCCGACCGGCACGATCGCATTGGTACCGGCGGCGGGCAGGCCAACATGCAGGATGTCTGTCCAGGAGCTCCTCAGATCGGCCGGAGCGGGCTTCGCGAAACTGACGAGGTCGAGGCGGCCCAACAACAGGTACAGGGCGCCGACGAATACCGTTGCGCGGGCGAGCAGGCCTGCCGTCGCCGCGCCGTTCAGCCCGAGCGCCGGCAGCGGACCGAGGCCGAAAATCAGGATCGGATCGAGAATCACGTTGAGAATGGCACCGCCGATCATCAGCAAGCTCGGCAGGCGCGTATCCCCGGTCGCCCGCATGCTGCTCATACCGACCATGCCGACGACGACAAAGGGCACGCCGCAATAGAGGATGATCATGAACGTCCGGATCATCGGGATCATGTCTTCGGGCGCGCCGAGCAGGCGGAACAGCGGATTGATCGTCAACACACCGATAATTGCGACGATCGCCGTTATCAGGAACGACAGGATCAGGCTGTCGGTCGTAAGGCGCCGCGCACGCTGCTGGTCGTCCTTGCCGAGCGCCCGCGCGACCACCGACGAAGTGCCGGCACCGAGCCCGATCGCCACGCTCATGACGATCATCAGTATCGGGAAGCCGAAGCTGTAGGCAGCCAGCGCACGATCACCGACCAGGCCGAGAAAGTAGGTATCGATGAACGCCTGCGCCATCATCGTCGTGATGCCGAACAGCATCGGCAACGTCATGTCGATCAGGTGGCGACCTACCGGGCCCTCGGTCAGTTTCGCTTTGCGGGAATTCATCAAGGCTCGGTAAGTTATTATCAGCAGCAACGAATACAGGTAATGACCATGAAACTCAAGACCGCAGTGCGACGCACGGGCCCGACCGCGTGAGCTGGCGCAGACTCTCTTCCCGGAGCATCTACGAGAACGACTGGATGCAGGTACTGGAGGACCACGTGATCAACCCGGGCGGCGGCGAAAACCGGTATGGGCACGTGCACTTCAAGAACCGCGCGGTGGCGATCGTTGCGCTCGATGACGATGACAATACCTGGCTGGTAGGACAGGACCGTTACACACTCGGCGAATACTCCTGGGAACTGCCGATGGGCGGGGCGCCCCTGGCAGAGGCGCCGCTGGCCGCGGCGCAGCGCGAGCTGCGGGAAGAAACCGGTCTCGTGGCGGACGACTGGACCGGGTTGATGCGGCTCCATCCCAGCAACTCGATCACCGATGAGATCGGGTTCGTCTACATCGCGAAGCAATTGACCGAAGGCGAACCCGACTTCGAAGAAACCGAAGACCTCGCGATCCGCAAACTGCCGTTCGACGCAGCACTTTCGATGGCGCTCGACGGACAGATCACCGACGCGATCAGCGTCGCCGCACTGTTGCGTGTGGACTACCTCAGGAAATCTTCCGCGCAGTAACGACGTAGCGCAGTGCCCCGCCGGCCTGCCGTGCATCGAACGGGTAACACGTCACCAGGCTGAGCATCGCGGCGTCCGCATCGAGCAACAGGCTGCCCTTGCGCGAGTCGACGATGTCGGTCGAAACCACCTCGTAGCGGTAGCGCTGCCCACCGGGTGATTCGATCCACAACGTCTCACCTGCGTGCAGATCCGCGAGAAACTGAAAGTGCGTATCACGATGCCCTGCGATAATCGCGTTGCCGGTCTCACCGGGCATTGCGCTCGCGGACAGGTGCCCGGGCCCGAAGGCCAGCGTGCGCCCGGACCCGCCCGCCAGCACGATCAGGTCGATGTCGCCCTCTTTCGCGGACAGGCGCGCAACCGGCCAGGTATCGGCCCACGGCCACGGGGCCGGGCGCTCGACATCGCGGCCGGCGCGCAACCAGGCGCGCTGCAATAACTCCTGCGCGAGCCAGGCCTTCGCCGGTATGTACGCGCCTTGGCCGAATTGCCAGAAGCCGAAACAGAGCAGGCAAGCCACGACCCAGCCCCCGCGGTCAAGCCGGCAGAGCATGGCGCTGCCCGCGGCGCAAGATCGACAGCAACAGCAGGGCCGCCAGCACGCTGGCGATGCCGACCAGGCGCAGCAGCGGCGCAGCGGTCGCCGTCGCCGGGAATCCGAAGATGGCATTGGCACTCTGGCCATAGGGCAGCAGGTTCGCCACCTGCTCACTGGCAAGCGGGTCACCGGCGGGCCGCACCGGTGTCTTGTCGACGGCGACGAGGCTCGTGTACTTGCTGACGAGGTGATGACTCAGCGCCGTTTCGAGTACCGCGGCACGCAATTCTCCGGTAT
>Ga0210065_1000205_pt1 | contig 16704 bp, 15 predicted proteins | sample Muzzi_PWB_D1_FD_185533 | JGI IMG/M metagenome (GOLD analysis project Ga0210065, IMG submission 185533) | Wetland microbial communities from San Francisco Bay, California, USA, that impact long-term carbon sequestration - Muzzi_PWB_D1 (SPAdes) | ecosystem: Environmental > Aquatic > Marine >... | reverse complement strand
AAGCCCAGCCGTCCACTCGATGGCGTACCTTCCCGGATCTTTCCCGCCATTCCTGCCGATGCTACCAAATTTGCGAAATACCTTGAAGGTCGTGATGCAGTTGCACGTCAAATACTGAGCCTGGCAGAAGCAGCAGGCATAGATCCTTACCAGCAAAATAATGGATGGGGTCGTACTTTTTCCCGTTGGGTCTGGCCCTTCGGCGATGACGATGTAATCAACCCGGATACAATTCTTACCAATGCCTACGGGACGCCTTCCAGCGAAGACCCTTGGTGGTGGCCCTTCTGGAGCGAATATGTCAAGGACCTCGAGTCCAATCAGGATTCTTCTGAGCCCAAAGCAGTCCAAGCAACTGATGCCGAAACGGCAGTCAACGCAACCGCAACCAACACTGCCAAAGAAACCCCATACGAAAAATCCGCTAAGACCAAAAAAGAATCCGACGCCTCTAAAAAGTCCTGGTCTTGGCCCTTCTAGTTTGAGTTTTTCCTAGTTTAGAACACTCTCTAATACCTAATATTTTTTTATAGCAATGAGTTCCATAACAATACCCTCCGTACTGAACCCAAATCCGCTTCAGAGCATCGACCCTGAGATTGCTGCTGCTATCGCAGCTGAGCGCAAACGACAGGAAAGTCATATCGAGTTAATCGCATCCGAGAACTTTACCTATCCGTCCGTGATGGAAGCACAAGGCAGCGTACTCACAAACAAATACGCTGAAGGCTATCCGGGCAAACGCTACTATGGTGGCTGTGACCACGTGGACGTAGTCGAAGAACTCGCAATCGAACGTGCGAAGACATTGTTTGGCGCCGACCACGCAAATGTTCAGCCACACTCCGGTAGTCAGGCGAATGCCGCGGTTTACTTGGCGGTGCTGCGTCCTGGTGATAAGATTTTAACGATGAGCCTTTCCGACGGTGGTCACCTGACTCACGGCCATCCGATGAATTTCAGCGGCATCTACCACGAGGTCGTCAACTACGGTGTGGGTGTCGAGGACGGCTTGATCGACTATGAAGCTATCGCAGAGACCGCTCGCAAAGAAAAACCAAAGATGATCACCGTTGGTGCATCTGCTTACTCGCGTATTATTGATTTCGCGCGCATGGGTGAAATCGCTCGTGAAGTCGGGGCCTACCTGATGGCTGATATCGCACACATCGCAGGGCTGGTTGCCGCGGGAATCCACCCGTCGCCAATTGCCCATGCTGATTTTGTGACAACTACCACTCACAAGACACTGCGCGGACCACGCGGAGGGCTGATCATGTGTAAAGCGGAGCATGCTAAAAAGATCGATTCTGCCGTATTTCCCGGTATACAAGGAGGCCCTTTAATGCACGTAATCGCCGCAAAAGCGGTGTGCTTTAAAGAAGCCGCAACAGAAGAATTCGTGGCCTATCAAAAGCAAGTTGCGGCTAACGCAAACGCTTTAGCTAAGGCACTCATCGCCAAAGGTCACCACATCATCAGTGGTGGTACCGACAATCATCTGATGATGATTGATCTGCGCGTAAAGGATCCTGAACTCACCGGCAAAGTGGCGCAAATCGCCCTCGACAAAGCCAACATCACCGCAAACAAAAATACAGTTCCCGGTGAAACACGCAGTCCATTCCAAACGAGTGGTATCCGCCTTGGAACGCCAGCGGTCACAAGCCGTGGCTTGGTAGAGGACGATATGCTGCAAATCGCCGAAGCCATCGATCTGGTCTTGAGTGCTCCCGAAGATGATACGATTATCAACCGAGCAAAAGCAATCGCGCTCAGTCTTTGCGCAAAATATCCACTGCCCTACTCGAACTAGCCCGCTCGCTTACTGCTACTAATGGCTCATTATTAAGTTTGCGATCAGGCGACTCATCAGTTGACTGTCAGGGAAATGTAAAAAGAATTGGACTTCACGTGAAGAAAGGTTAGCTTTAATGCATTATAACCTACTGCCTAACCCTCTACACAACACCCTGAGATTTATAGAACTATGAAAATGAAAAACACCCCCCGTTCAGGATTTACCCTGATTGAGCTACTCACTGTTATCGCGATTATCGGTATTCTGGCTGCTATCCTCATTCCTGCCGTCGGCAAGGTAAGAGAAGTAGCGAATAAATCGAAATCCTCTTCAAACATGCGTTCTATCGCTGTTTCTTATGCTACTTATTCCACTTCAGGTGGACGCGTCCGGACACTCACCAAGGCGAAAATGGATGCTGATGCTGACGTCTCGCTCAGCGAAGTTGCCGGTGTTGCCCAATTCCTTGCTAAACAATCCGACCTGACGGACGCATCGATTTGGATTATCGGATCCGACCCGGCAGTGGCCGCATACGCTCAAGAGTTGCCAGCGATCGTTGGCTACAGAGATAGTGATAACGCCTTTCAAACAGCTGAGGACTGGACGCAGGATGTCCCTGTCGGCTACGACTTCGCCATCGGCGTCAGTGGCAATGCCCCGACTTCGACCACACCACTACTTTGGACACGTGCACTCACAACTTCAGGAACATGGGGCAAAGACTCACCTTGGGGCTTAGGTGGCCACATTGCTTACCTCGACGGTCACGTACTGTTCTACAATGAACTTGGCACGGAAGATGGCCAACTGGTTGATCCTGAAAATGGTCAACTAACTGTGAACATTCAGGACATTCATGAGCAGGACAACATCATGGAAGCTCCTGCCTTTACCAATTAACGCAGCGATCAGCGTTCTGCTTAAACCCGGACTCCAAGTGAGTCCGGGTTTTCTTTGCTCCTAACTCGCACTTTGACGTTGTTCTAATTTATGCGCATGCTTTTGTTTTAAACAACATGTCAGACCCAATCTATATACTTGGTCATAAAAACCCCGATGCGGACGCGATCTGCTCTGCAATGGCCTACGAAGCATTCAAGCATGCCATGGGTGAGACACATTACATAGCTGCGCGCTGTGGCAACTCCAACGCCCGCATCGATGCAATCTTGGAACAATTCAATCTCCCGCTGCCTCGCTTCATTGGTGATGTCACGCCACGCATTGGCAACATCATGCAAAAGGAGGTACGCAGCGTAACTAAGCAAAGCACCTGTGCGGAAGCTCTGGAGTTAATAGACAAATACGACGTGCGCGCTCTACCAGTTGTCCGAGATTCCAATCAAGTTGAAGGTATGATCTCGATTTTTCAGTTAGGCGAATTTTTTATACCTAAGCCGAACGAGCCCAAGTCGATGCGTCGGGTTCACACCAGCATCGATGCCATTATTCGTTCTCTAAATGCGAAAATTCTTTTTTCGGACGATTCGACCGAACTTGAGGAGCTCTATGTGCGGATAGGCGCCATGGACATACGCTCATTCGGCGCGCACCATAAAGAAGAGGGAATAATCCCTTCCAACAAGAGTATCATCATCGTCGGTGACCGATGGGACATTCAAGAACGCTGCCTGCAGCTAGGTGTACGATTAATGGTTATTACCGGCGGCCTTGATGTGGACGAGGAAGTCATAGCACGCGCGAAGGAGCGCAAAGTATCTCTCATCGTCAGCCCCTATGATTCTGCAACGACTTCCTGGATTATACGAACCGCAACACACATTGAAAAACTGATCGAACCGGTAGTCCAGTGCTTCACTGTCGAAGATCGAATCTCCTCCGTCAAGCGGCGGATTGCCAACTCTAACGATCCGCTCTACACAGTTGTTAACGACGAAAAACAATTGATTGGCGTCTTCTCAAAAAGCGATATTCTGCGCCCGAGCAATACTCGCATCGCACTGGTGGATCACAATGAATTAGGCCAAGCCGTCAATGGTGCTTCCGAAGTACAAATCGTGGAAATTATTGACCACCACAGGTTAGGCAATGTTCCGACCGAACAGCCCATACTCTTTATTAACCGTCCGGTAGGCTCTACCTGCTCGATCGTAGCCGACCTGTTTCGTACGCAATCGCTGAAACCATCGCCCAGTATCGCGGGAATCATTATGGCCGGAATCGTATCCGACACATTGCTTTTAAATAGCCCGACAACAACACCGCTTGAAGGTGAACTCTTGAAATGGTTGGCCCCCATCGCAGGTATTGAGCCCAAGGCACTGGCCGACATTATCTTTACTGCAGGATCGGTTATTATCAACAGTGCCCCGGATAAAGTGATCAGTTCTGATTGCAAGATCTACGATGAAGGGGAATTTCGTTACTCCGTTTCGCAAATCGAAGAGCTGGGCTTCAATAACTTCTGGAAAAGAGAAGACGATCTCGACAAGGCCCTCGAAGCTTTTCGAGCTGAAGAAAAACTCCTGTTTAGTTTCCTTTTAGTGACCGACATCAATACGCAGGACTCTCTTCTAGTGGTCGCCGGCAACGATGAATTAAAGAGTCAAATTAACTATCCATTGCGCGGACAGAGCAACATCTACGAGTTGACTGGAATTGTTAGCCGCAAAAAGCAGTTGATCCCCTACATTTCGACACTGCTCAAAACAATGGGCGTTTTAGCCTGATCAAAAAGGTCAGAGATCATCGCCCAAGGAAAAGTTAACGGCCTCGATGCCTGCTAACGAGCAGGCGTCCATCGCCTTAACTATTTGGGCGTGCTCGACGCTGTTGGTAGGAGCGATGGTTACAATCGCCTCTATCTGATTCGCACGACTCGCTTCGTTGAAACGCGTCAACATGGCCGCTAATTCCAAAAACCGCTCAGCCTCTGGTGCATCGTAATTGTATTCATTAACCACGACCTGACCATTCTCATGAATTTCAATTATCTGCTCATCTGGTAAATCCAACGCTTGATCCTGCTCCACTGAGCCCGGCAATTGAAATGAAAGATCTGCTTCCTGTCGCTCCAAAGTTGACGATACCATGAAATAAATCAGTAAGAGAAAAACGACATCGATCATCGGAGCGATCGGTATGCCGACCTTTTCTTGCGCTCTCTTCTTGCGTTGCGCCATTCTTAACGGGCCTGGTAGGTTGCGTAAATCACCTCATATGCTCCGACCTCCGCACAGGCTCGCAACACGCTTTTAATTTCCCGATAAGGTGTCGCCTGATCAGCTCGCACATGAATACGCAGTTTCGGATTAAGCGATAAGGATTCTTTAATTTTAGACTGCATGGCCTCAAGACTATGAACAGCCGATCCCAGATATATCTGACCTTCACTGTCCAATGAAATCGTGCCCCTGTCGGCCAGATTTTCCGCTACGTCACTCTCCGACGACTCAGGTAAATCCAATTTGACCCTTCGGTCAGCCTGAGCGAGCGTGCTCACGGTCATGAAAAAAACCAACAACAGAAAGACCATATCAATCATTGGAGTCATCGGAAAATCTTCTTCCGGTGGGTTGGATCTCCGACGGCGTGCCATGCAGCCGATTAAGCGCTGTGCCAGACATGCTGTCTACTAAAAAATTAACGCTTAATAAGTAAGTTAAAAACGTCCACAAAAAGAGGCACTCGACTCACGAGTACCTCTTAAATAAAATCTTAAAAAGAATGGTTACAGCACCGGCTCGAAGAAATTTTTGACCTGAGCTTTCGTGTAATCTCGATTCAGCTGAGCAATCATGTCCAATGAGATGCTCTTCGGGCAAACGGCTTCACACTCCCCGATATTGGTGCAACCGCCAAAGCCTTCGCCATCCATAGTCGTTACCATTGCCAGGGTCCGACGGTTTTTCTCCGCCTTGCCCTGCGGCAAGCTGTTCATGTGCGAAACCTTCGCAGCGGTGAAGAGCATCGCGGAAGCATTTGGGCAGGCCGCTACGCAGGCACCGCAACCAATACAAGCTGCCGCATCCATGGCATAGTCCGCAGTTTGCTTAGCTATCGGCATCGCATTCGCATCGACTGCACTCCCAACGCGACCCGTAATGTATCCGCCAGCCTGAATAATTTTGTCCAGGGGTGAACGGTCCACCACTAAATCCTTCACAACTGGAAAGGGCTTCGCCCGCCAAGGTTCGATGGTAATGGTTTGTCCGTCATTAAAATGCCGCATGTGCAGCTGGCAGGCGGTCGTCGCCTTTTCCGGACCATGCGCAGTGCCGTTAATTGTCATGGAGCACATGCCACAAATTCCTTCGCGGCAATCGTGGTCAAAGGCGACAGGCTCTTCTCCTTTATTGACAAGATCCTCAGAGAGTGAGTCCAGCATCTCCAAGAAGGACGAATCCTTCGAGACATTGTCGACTTGATACTCAATAAATTTACCTGCGCTCTGACTGTTCTTCTGGCGCCAAACTCTCAATTTTAATTTCATAATTCTATCTTCGCTAGAGTGTTTGATTATTTGTAGCTACGAGTGGCCAATTTAACATTATCGTAGATGAGCGGCTCTTTGTGGAGCTGTGGATCCACGTCATCGCCCTTGTACTCCCAGACGCCGGCGAACGCGAAATTTTCGTCATCACGGAGTGCCTCACCATCGTCGGACTGATGCTCGATACGAAAGTGGCCACCACAGGATTCCTCACGCATCAGCGCGTCACGACACATCAGTTCACCAAATTCTATAAAGTCAGCGACGCGCCCAGCCCGCTCTAACTCCGGATTGAGTCCGTCCGCATCGCCCACGACTCGCAGATTACTCCAAAACTCTTTGCGCAAGGCCTGCAGGTCTGCGATCGCCTGCTTTAAACCCGCTTCGCTGCGTGCCATTCCACAATGCTCCCAAATGATATGCCCCAGACGTTTATGAAATGAGCGGGGTGATTCGGTGCCGTTAATCGATAAGAATTTATCGATACGTCCACGTACTTCGGCTTCGACTTCAGCAAAAGCGGCGTCCTCGGTCGTTACCTTGCCGGCGGCTGCAACTCCTTGTTCACCGAGATAATTGCCTACCGTGTAAGGCAAAACAAAATAGCCGTCTGCCAAGCCCTGCATCAAAGCGGAAGCACCGAGGCGGTTGGCACCATGGTCAGAGAAATTCGCTTCCCCCCCAACAAACATACCGGGAATGGTGCTCTCCAAATTGTAATCCACCCATAGGCCGCCCATGGTGTAGTGAACCGCAGGAAAGATCATCATCGGTGTCTTGTAGGGATCATCACCTGTGATGCACTGATACATTTCAAAAAGATTACCGTAGCGCTCCTCAATTGTTTTCTGCCCGTCACGCTCGATCGCATCACGGAAATCCAAGAATACGCCCAACCCGGTCGTGGCTACGCCGCGGCCATCATCACAAGCCTCTTTAGCTGCCCGCGATGAAATGTCACGCGGCGCCAGATTGCCAAAGCTCGGATATTTGCGCTCCAAAAAGTAATCGCGTTGATCATCGGGTAAATCGTTGGGATTCATTTTATGCTCACGAATCAACTTGGCCGTCTCACGATCTTTGGGTGCCCAAACACGACCATCATTACGCAGAGACTCGGACATGAGCGTCAACTTTGACTGCTGATCGCCATGCACCGGGATGCAAGTTGGATGAATCTGCGTGTAACATGGATTCGCGAATCCAGCACCACGCTTGTGTGCCCGATAAGCCGCTGTCACGTTGCAACCCTGCGCATTCGTCGACAGGAAGAAAACATTACCATAGCCGCCGGTGGCCAGCACGACGCAATCTCCTGCATGCCGGGAGATCTCACCCGTCACCATATTTCGCACGATGATACCTTTGGCATGGCCGTCGACTTTCACCACATCCAACATCTCGTGACGATTATACATTTTCACTTTACCTAAACCTATCTGCTTACTGAGTGCCGAATAGGCACCCAGCAGTAGCTGCTGACCAGTTTGACCTCGCGCATAAAAGGTACGGGAAACCTGCGCACCCCCGAATGAGCGGTTAGCCAAATAGCCACCATATTCACGTGCAAAAGGTACTCCCTGCGCCACACACTGATCGATGATGTCCGCGCTCACCTCAGCGAGCCTGTAAACATTGGCTTCGCGGGCACGATAATCGCCACCCTTCACGGTATCATAAAACAAACGGTAAACACTATCACCATCATTCTGATAGTTTTTCGCAGCATTAATACCGCCCTGAGCCGCAATACTGTGAGCACGGCGCGGACTATCCTGATAACAAAAACACGACACATTGTAGCCCTGCTCAGCTAAACTGGCTGCCGCCGCACCGCCCGCAAGGCCGGAACCCACAACAATCACGTTGTATTTACGTCGATTAGCCGGATTGACCAGCTTCATCTTGAACTTGTGCGACGACCATTTTTGAGCAATGGGTCCTTCTGGAATTTTTGAATCAAGATTCATTGTAAGAGTCCTAGTTATGAAGTGATTGAACGACGGCAGCCTCAGCAACGGGTGCGCCACCAGTAGGATCTTTCTTTAAGAAACCGGCCATGGATGCGAGCGGGATGATCGCAAAACCGAGAAAGATGACCCAGCCGTAAATGAGAGCAGCCCGATCCAAGCGAACTCGCCATAGCGCGTTTCTGAATCCCATTGATTGAAACATACTGCTGAAACCATGTGTCAGGTGCAGGCATAACAACCCGGTCGCCAAAATATAAAATGCGGAGACCCACCAGACCTCAAACCCGGCGATCATCATGTCATTCACATTAAATGTCATAACGGGCGCGCCCTCATGGGTGACCACTTCACCGTGTTTAACGAGTGGCACTTCAGTTGGGTTAATCACGCCAGTCTCATTATATTGCATGCCGGGCACAACGCGTGCCGTGTAGTGCGCTATGTGAAAACCAATAAAAGCGAGTAATATCAGCCCGCTCATACGCATGGTGCGCGAGGCAAACGTAGCCTGCACAGGTTGCTTCTTCTCATAATCCTGCGGTCGCGCTTTGCGGTTGTCCAAAGTGAGTGAAATTGCAGCCCAGATATGTACCGCGACACAAGCTAGTAAAAAGATGCGAATGCCCCATAGAGCGGATGTCGGCAAAACATGGTGCAACTTGTAGGCGTAAGCATTGATGACGTCCGCCCCAAGGAATATTTGTAAATTGCCAAGCATGTGGCCCAAGACAAATAAAACCAACACGAGGCCGGTGAGTGCCATAAGAATTTTACGCCCGATAGTGGACTTGAGGAAGCTGCACAGTGAACACATAATCTTTTAAAATTGAACTGTTTACGGCAAACCGAATCTTGTATAAGTTCAAACCACTAGCTAGCAAGCAGACCTTATATAAGCCACAGAGATGTGGGAGATAAGTTTAGCTTACGTAGAAAATTTAAATTTGAGGTTATTACAATACATTAAACGGGAAGCTGTCTTGATTTGATTAATTTAACTTATTTAAACTTGTCAAACAAGTAGACTCACTAATTGAAAAGTTCTCGATTACGTTTTCTCCCAAAAAGGTTTGCCTTCGTCAAACGGCAGCGAATTGAATGCAGGCCCGAAAGCGGCAACTCACTGGTTGGCTTTCGTTTTTTGTTATGACGCAATCCAGCAATATGAAATACATTTTCGTCACAGGTGGCGTTGTCTCATCACTTGGCAAGGGCCTCACTGCCGGCGCGCTAGGAGCCTTGCTGGAACAACGCGGGTTGCGCGTCCGCATGCAGAAATTCGATCCTTACCTTAATGTTGATCCGGGCACTATGAGCCCCTTTCAACATGGCGAAGTATACGTATTGGATGACGGCGCGGAAACTGATCTGGATCTGGGCCACTATGAACGCTTCACTTCAGGCACGCTGAGTCGCTTAAACAATCTGACGTCCGGACAGGTCTACGAGAGTGTTATCCAAAAGGAACGTCGTGGCGACTACCTCGGCGCGACGGTACAAGTGATTCCACATGTAACAAACGAAATCAAAAATCGCATCTACCAAGGCGGCGATGAAGATGTGGATGTACTGATTACAGAATTGGGCGGAACGATCGGCGACATCGAAGGCCTTCCCTTTCTGGAAGCCATGCGTCAATTCGCGCTGGAAGTGGGACGTGAAGATGTCCTCTTCTTACATTGCACCCTGCTGCCTTACCTCAAGGCCGCCGGCGAGCTAAAGACCAAGCCTAGTCAGCAGAGCGTCGCCAAGCTGCGTGAGATTGGTATTCAACCAGACATTCTAGTCTGCCGCACCGAAATGCCGATGAACAACGAAATGCGGCAAAAACTTTCATTGTTCTGTAACGTCCCAGTCAAAGCCGTGATCGAGGAGTGCGATGTGGAAACTTCCATCTACGAACTACCGCTGGCACTCAAAGCCGAAGACTTGGACGATTTGGTGATCAACCATCTTAAACTCGACGCGCCGGACAATGACATGAAGGTCTGGCATGATGTCGTAAGGCGCTTAAAAGCACCAAGCCATAAAGTCGAAATCGGTGTAGTCGGCAAATACATCGAACTCCAAGACGCCTATAAATCGGTTTACGAATCGATTACGCATGCGGGAATCGCCAACGATACTGCAGTACGTATCGTACGTCTGGACGCCGAAGAAATCGAAAAAAATCCCACGAAAGCACTTGGTTCTTTAAATGGCATTCTCATCCCGGGAGGTTTTGGCGACCGCGGAACCGAAGGAAAAATTGCCGCGGCCAAGTACGCCCGCGAAAATGATACTCCCTACTTCGGCCTTTGCTTGGGTATGCAAATCGCCGTGATTGAATATGCGCGCAACGTGACGGGCCTCGAAGATGCGAATAGCACTGAATTTAATGAAAAAACGCCGCACCCGGTCATCGACATCATGCCGGACCAAAAGGAGCTGACGACTAAAGGTGGCAACATGCGCCTCGGAGCCTGCCCTTGTCAGTTGATGAAAGACAGCAACAGCTACCATGCATATGGCAAGGAGCTGGTCAATGAACGCCATCGCCACCGCTTCGAATACAACAACTACTACCGTCAGCAACTGGAAGACAGTGGGCTGCGCGTAGCCGGCATCAATCCTGAGCGTGATCTGGTAGAGATCGTCGAAATCCCGGAACATCCATGGTATGTGGGCGTGCAATTCCACCCAGAGTTTCAATCCAAACCGAACGCAGCCCATCCGCTATTCGCCAACTTCATTGCAGCCGCCCTGAAGTATAAGAAGTAGCGCTGTCAAATTCTGCCGGAAAATTTGATTTATCTCAGATCCCCCCTAGGTTGCTGCCTATGAATAATTTCAATTATCAGACACGCCTCAAAGCCATCTGGAACGAAGCTGTCGCCCAGTACAAAAGCGGCAATCGTGATGCAAATAGCTATTTCGATGCAGAAATGCTAGCGGAGTTGGCGTCCATCGGACTCAACCCAATGGATGTTTACGACCCCGTCGAAGATCATCTGGGCGGGGCAGAAATCGACTTTGAAACCTTCCTTTTAATTTCCAGCGTGCGCCGTGACTATTTCTTCACGGTACAGAATCAAAAGCCCTCAGACAAGCGTCTCGATCCATCCACCCTACCCGCCAAGGATCAGCAACTATCCGGCATCGTATGGCTGCCGCGCATCATTCACAAAGCAGCCAGCAAGCTGCGCGGCGAACTACCTGCGGAAACCATGTATGGCTGCGGCGGTGATCGAAGATTCTTCAAAACAAATGACATCCACCCTTCGGAATTTCTCAGAATGATCTGGGCCTATGAAGAGGATGAGGCAAAAATCATCGACTGGGTGCAGCGCCGAAAAACGATACCAGACTTGGAAGCAGTGTAAACTCCCGCGCGAGTTAAATTCGACGTTTGTTCAAAGCGTCTTGATCTTATCCGCAGAAACGTAATTTTCAAAGGTCCGCCCGGTTCCGCCCGGACGGACTTTTCTTATGGATAAATTAGCTGAAATCATGGCCGCGAAGCGCCATTCTTTACGACATCAGATCCGCCCTGTGCAAGATCTAGAGTTGGAACGTTTGGCAAAGATTCATCATCAGGGTGGCAGCTTTTTGAAAGCATTGGCTCGCAAAGACCGTCTCTCTGTGATCGCAGAAATTAAGCGCAAATCCCCCTCCGCCGGCGAAATCTCCGCTGCCGATCTGGATGCAGTCGACCAAGCGCGCAAGTATGTGAATGCCGAAGCGGACTGTTTTTCGGTACTCACCGATACTGAATATTTCGGCGGCACACTCCGGGACTTGTGGGACGTCGTCGAATTTCTCGAAAGCCATAACCGCAAGACACCTTGCTTGCGCAAAGATTTCATGGTCCATCCAGTGCAAGTCGTCGAAGCTGCTGAGGCAGGCGCGCGTGCCATATTAATCATCGTCCGTGCACTCGCAGATGATGAAATCAAAGCGCTACGCGATGCCGCAGGAATGGCGGGACTGGATGCTCTGTACGAAATTCATGAGGAACGGGAATTGGAAAAAGCTCTCAAATTCAATCCCAAGATTCTGGGCGTCAACAACCGCGACCTCAAACGCTTTAAAACCGACTTGGCCGTATCCGAATACCTAATACCCCAAATCCCGGATAACATCGTGAAAGTCAGCGAAAGCGGCATTTTTGATCCGGAGGACGCTTCACGCGCACGCGCCTGCGGTGCCGACGCAATCCTGGTGGGTGAGGCGCTGATGCGGGCGGAGGATCCGGAAGAATTGGTGCATGCCTTTCACAATGCTTGAACCAATGGCCAAGCTCTAATAGTCTGAGTACGCTTCACTTAAAAATTTCGAAGCCCACGCTACGTGCCATGCCACTCAGTCCCTCCAGCACCCGAGAGCTCCTCAATGAATTGGAGCACATGCCTAATAAAAAACTGGGGCAAAACTTCTTGGTCGACGGAAATATTGTGCGTAAGTCAATTGAGCTGGCGGGCATCAACGAAGGTAGTACAGTGGTCGAAATCGGGCCAGGGCTGGGCACCCTAACCCGTGCCATACTTGCCTCTGGAGCTGAACTCTGGGCAGTGGAACGTGACGCGACCTTAGCGAGTCATCTTCGAACAAAACTCCTACCGCAACATCCTCGCCTACATCTAACCGAGGGTGATTGTCTCGATTTTCCGCTGGCCGACCTACCGCCGGAGAAGGCACGCAGTGGCTATAAAATAGTTGCCAATCTGCCCTATGCGGTTTCCACCCCTTGGATGGACGCCGTGCTCTCCAGTGAACTGCCGGAGCGTATGGTACTGATGCTACAAAAAGAAGCGGGTGATCGCTATGCCGCTCCCCACGGCAGTAAAACATTCGGCGCGATTTCCATCTTCCTACAATCGGCTTACAGCGTACACACGAAACATTTGGTGGCGGCACAATGCTTTCATCCTGCGCCGAAAGTCGATTCAGTACTGCTGCGGCTGGACCGTAAGCCGGATGCGATTCATTTTTCTGCGGCCGCACGCGAATGCATCCGAAGAATCTTTACCCAGCGGCGCAAACAACTCGGTGCACTCTGCAAACGCGACCCCCAGCCACAAGCACGATTGTGGTTCGATTCGCTCGTACAGGCAAAAATAAGCCCCACGATTCGCCCTGAAGAGCTGCCAATCCAACACTGGCAGGCCTTAGCCAAGCGGCTCCCAACATAGTTCACGCACTTTTCGTTCGTCATTGTCCAGCGGCTAACACTTAATCAGCGCATGAATCCGATTAAATGGAAACTGCACTGGCAAATCCTGCTAACGCTCGCATTGGCGGCACTGTTTGGACTCTTAATATTACCCGCATTGAGCGAAGCCGCGAGTGCGCGCATCGAACAGATCTGCCAGTTTTTTGGCACGCTTTTTATGAACGCTCTCAAGATGGTAATCGTACCATTGATAGTTGCCTCAATCATTAGTGGCGTCATGCACCTGGGCGCCGAAAAAGGCGTCGGCCGGATGGGGCTCAAGACCCTGTTGTATTACACCTTCAGCGGAGCCGCAGCGGTCATTATAGGACTGGTTGTGGTGAATCTGATCGGACCTGGGCGAATCGATGCCGAGACTGCGACCGCGATGCTTGGTCGTGGCAGTGACACCGCCTTTAGTGAAGGTTTGATGGGCAAAGTCGAAGGCCGCAGCTCCAGCGATCTCTTCGATATCTTTCTACGAATGTTTCCCTCCAACATCGTGAGTGCGGCAAGTGAAAATGGCCAGTTGTTGGGAGTCATTACTTTTTCCATTCTTTTTGGTGCATTCATCGGCAAACTCAGGCCGGAACAACGCGAGGCACAAATCAAATTCTGGGAAAGTGCTCAGGATGTAATGCTGAAATTAACCGATTTCATCATACGCTTCGCACCGATTGGAGTTTTCGGCCTCGTCACTCCCGTACTCCTTCGAGCACCGTTCGCAGATCTCATTGGTGCCATCTTCTGGTTTTTTATCACTGTGTTGGTCGCCCTGATACTACATTTTTTTGTGAGTCTTGGCCTCGCACTCAAATTAGTCGGTAAGATAAACCCGATCACCCACTACAGGGAGATGGCGCCTGTGCTGCTCACGGCTTTCTCTACCGCCAGCTCCTCGGCCACGCTACCGCTCACAATCGATACCGTCGAAGAACGGGCCGGCGTTTCCAAACAAACCTGTTCCTTTACCCTGCCGCTTGGGGCTACTGTGAATATGGACGGTACCGCGCTGTATGAGTGTGTTGTTGTACTTTTCATAGCTCAATTGTATGCGGCGACAGGACAGGTGTCATTGGATCTAGGGCAACAGCTTCTGGTGGTTTTTCTAGCACTCACCACTAGTATTGGAGTCGCGGGCATACCAGCCGCCAGCTTAGTGGCTATCGCTGTTATTCTGCCGGTAGTGGGACTTCCGGTCGAGGCGATTGGCGTCGTTTGGGTAACTGACCGGATCCTCGATATGTGCCGCACCTCAGTCAATGTCTTCAGCGATACTGTCGGCGCGGTCGTTATCGCCAGTAGCGAGGGAGAACGCCCCTATGCGAACCTAGCGCAGCAAGCTTCCAACGCTGAAAGTTGAATTTCCTAATTTCGATGTTGAACCTTCGACCTTCAATGTTCGATGTTTCCGATCATGACTACTGACCAAAAACTCACCGAGCTCGGCATCGAACTGCCAAGCGCTCCCACACCCGCCGGCAATTATGTCCCCTGCATGCTGGTCGGAAATCTACTCTACATCTCAGGTGCTATCTGTCTGGTAAATGGTCAGATGACCCATACGGGGAAAATCGGAGAACGCCGCGACATTGCTTACGGACAAGAAGCCGCCAGAATATGCGCCCTCAATCTTCTGGCTGTCGCCAGGAAAGAATTGGGCGATCTCGATAAATTAGTGCGCGTCGTGCAGCTTAATGGATTCGTCAACGGCGTGCCCGGATTTGCCGATAGCCCCGCAGTCATCAATGGCGCATCCGATTTGCTGGTTGAAATTCTCGGAGAGCGCGGTCGGCATACCCGCGCGGCAGTGGCGGTTACTGGTTTGCCGAAAGACACCACCGTCGAAATTCAAGCTATCTTCGAAGTCGAAAGCTAACGACCGCCGAAAGCCTTGCCTACAGCTCGAAAGCAACTTCGTTGGCCCAAATGTCAGCGACTTCTTGTCGGCGCCGGATCAACCGAGGCTGTTGCTTCAAATCCAACATTATCTCAGCTGCTTCCGGATAGGAATTGTAATGCTTTGTCGACATGGCAGCGCAGTAAGCGCCGGCTCCGTCGATGACACACAAGTCACCAATGCTGGCAACCGGCAGCTCGCGTGTCGCCAAAAGCTCAGGGTCGCCGGGCGCCGGTGTTAATATATCGCCCGATTCACAGCAATGGCCGGCAATCATGTAGTGTTGCGTCGCGCTGGAAGGCTCAGGCTGAAGCACAAAAATAGGATGCTGCGCTCCATAGATCGATGGACGTAAAATCTCAGTCATGCCGGTATTCAGCTTTAAGAATTCATAGCCATCCGTGCCGGTAGATACAACGTCCTGTATGGTGCAAAGCACCGAACAAGCATTCGCCAGTAGAAAAGTGCCGGGTTCAACTTCAAGGCGAATCTCGCGACCAGTCTCCGCCGCAAATTGCCGAAATTTTTCTGCGACCGGCGCACCGCAAACTTGCAGGTCTGTGCCTACCTCATCCGGCATGCGAGCCACTTTGTAACCGCCCCCGAGATTCAGGGCGACCACGTCTGGAAACTGCCGCACCAAATCGAGGCTCATCCCTGAAACCTTCTGCCAGATCGCGGGATTACTCCCGGAGCCGATATGAGTATGAATACGAACCACTGTTAAATCATAACGGGCAACAATCGCCCGCACTTGATCGATCCATTCGTGCCATATCCCAAAACTGGAAGCAGGACCGCCGACATTTGTACGGTTGTTTCCACCCGACCCTGCCCCGGGATTGAAACGCAAGCCAATCTTACAGCCAGGGCAAGCCTGCCCAAAGCGCTCCAACTGATTCAGCGAGCACGCGTTTATTTCAATTCCAAGCTGGTATAATTGCGCGAAATCCTCCGGGAACTCCTGAGTACTCAAACAAATCTTAGCGGGCTCATAGCCGGCAGCAATTGCGCGGCGCACCTCATAGCCCGAACTGGCATCGATATGGAGTCCCGCCTGATTGAAAATTTTGAGGATCGCCGCGTTGGGAGAAGCCTTCATGGCATAACGCGCAGTCAGTCCAAAAGCATGCGGAAATGCCAACACTGCCGCTGCATTCGCTTCAAGCGTCGCTTGATCATACACGTATACGGGCGAGCCAAAGCGTTCGACAACGTTGCGCGCTGTGGTGTAGTCGAGAAAACGGGGCTGTGAAAGCTGAGACATGCGAGAGAGCAAAACTGCTTCCACCGTGCTGGCAAGTAAGATGTCAATTTCTGATTACTGCGAAACTTGCTTATTTTCCGTGTTGCCGCTCGCAGGATGAAGCAGTAACCTGTATC
>Ga0210065_1000204_pt1 | contig 16843 bp, 19 predicted proteins | sample Muzzi_PWB_D1_FD_185533 | JGI IMG/M metagenome (GOLD analysis project Ga0210065, IMG submission 185533) | Wetland microbial communities from San Francisco Bay, California, USA, that impact long-term carbon sequestration - Muzzi_PWB_D1 (SPAdes) | ecosystem: Environmental > Aquatic > Marine >... | reverse complement strand
TTCCGTGTAATTCCGTGTGCTTCCGTGGCTATTAAATAAATTGGGTGCCCAACTTAATATCGTTCAGCATCCGTTATTATCAGGTTGAAAGAGCACTAGTCACGGTAGCGTTTGAGCAGATCCTGGTAGGCGTCGATACGCCGGTCCCGCAGATACGGCCACACCTGACGCAACTGCTCGGTGCGCGCGAAATCAATTTCGCTCACCAGTACAGCTTCCTGATCGGCACCCGCCTGTGCCAGCAATTCACCCTGAGGACCGATGATGCAGCTGCTGCCCCAGAAATGTATCCCGTCACTGCGAGCGGACGGATCGGCTTCGTGTCCGGTGCGGTTGCACACCATGACCGGCAGGCAGTTGGCCACTGCATGACTGCGCTGTATGGTCAACCAGGCATCCTGCTGTCGTTGCTTCTCCTGCCCGTCATCCCGGTCATCCCAGCCAATTGCCGTGGGGTATAACAGCACATCCGCCCCGGCAAGCGCCATCAAGCGCGCGGCTTCGGGGAACCACTGGTCCCAGCAGACCAGTACACCCAGTTTACCGACTGAAGTAACGACAGGCTCGAAACCAAGGTCACCGGGCGTGAAGTAGTATTTCTCGTAAAAACCGGGGTCGTCGGGAATATGCATCTTGCGATAACGACCGGCCACCCGGCCATCGACATCGAGCACGACTGCGGTATTGTGATAGATGCCGCTGGTACGACGCTCAAACAGCGATGCAACGATCACAATGCCAAGTTCGGCAGCAACCTGGCCAAGCAAGTCGGTGGTTGGACCGGGTATGTCTTCCGCAAGCGTGAAGTAACTGGCATCCTCTGTTTGACAAAAATAGAGGCTGCCGTGCAACTCCTGCAGCAAGACCAGTTGCGCACCTTGCCGGACCGCACGACGTATGCCCTGGATGCTCGTATCGAGGTTTACCTCACGGCTGGTTCCACAGGTCTGTTGAACCAGCCCAACGGTCAATGTGTGATTACTCATGGGTTATTTCTCTTGCCGCTGACGCATCGTTTGAGCAGGAGCGAATTGCAACCGCGATTCAGAATTGCAGTACGCCTTCCGGCAACTGCATTGTAGCGCAATGTAAACTGCCGTACTGCTGAATCAAAGGCAGGCAATTGATTGCCACGACTTCACGCCCGGGAAAGCAGTCCTGCAACACAGTCAGCGCCCGGCTGTCCGCAGGGTCATTATAAACGGGCACCAGCACGGCATCATTAATGATCAGAAAATTTGCGTAACTGGCAGGCAGGCGCTGGCCATCCTCAGTGTAAACCGGCTGCGGCATCGGTAACGGACACAGGGTGTAGGGAACCCCGTCGGGGGTGATGAATTCACGCAGCTGCCGTTCCATGGCACTCAGCGCCTCAAAGTGCTCATCATCGGGATCCGTGCATTGAAGGTAAGCAATGACGTGCGGCGAACAGAACCGGGCCAGCATATCCACATGACCATCGGTATCATCACCACGGAGCATCCCGTGATCAAGCCACAGCGTACGTTCAATACCCAGTATGTCGCGAAAACAGGCTTCAAGCGCTTCCTTGTCCATACCCGGATTGCGTGCAGATTCAAGCTGGCAGCGCGTCGTCGTCAACAGGGTCCCGGCGCCATCGGTATCGATAGAACCACCCTCGAGCACAAGGCGATGGTTGACCAGACCTGGCACATTAAAGACCCCCTCATCAAACAGGATGCGTGATACCTGATTGTCACGTGATGCCGCGTACTTCCCGTTCCAGCCATTGAATGTGAAGTCCAGCAGCTGCAAGCGATTATCGACTGATACGGAGACCGGGCCATAATCGCGTACCCAGGTGTCATTGGTGGGTACAGCCTGACAGTGCACAGCACTTGCCGGGATGCCAGCTTGCCTGAGCTGGTCGTTTACATGCTGCAGGTGAGGAGGGTCAAAACAAATAACCAGTACACGTTCATAACGGCTGATTACGCGTGTTAATTCCAGGTATACCGGTTCGATGTCATCGAGCCGGTCTCGCCAGTCGGAATCAGTGTGTGGCCAGGTAATCATCACCCCTGACTGGGGCGAGAATTCGGGGAGCAATCGGGGTGCAAACATGCGACGGGTACGCTACAGGGTACCCGTCGAAAAAACAATCAGTAAAGTAACCGGGTTGGCTAGTTATTCACTGCGCGATGTACAACAGAATGTAATACCAGGTCGTTTTCAAAGAAGACGGAAAAGCTACCATAATCCCAGCGTGTTATCGGGGGATCACCAACGGCGGGCAATTCAGTTACCGGGTTGCCGTACTGCTGACGTACCTGCGTCATGTTAATACCGTTTTGCGGTGTCTGGATGCCGGGGGCGGATTGAATGCTGTCAACGAGCAGAACATCGGCGAGGGTGGGGGCTGAACCAATCAGGAGGAGAATCAGTAAGGACACTAGCTTCAGGCTGCTTTTCATGGGTAACCCCTTGAATTAAATATTTAATTAAACGTTTCTCTGCTATCCGGCTAACTATATCACTGACGGCAAGTATACAGAAGTAATTGTTAATATAATGTGATATGAATCACTCGCCTGCAGTTACTACCTCTAATCACTATACGGCTATCGGCCATCATCGCGTCAGGTTGAAAACCTGTGTAACCGGAGAGACACGAATTACAATGCCAATTACACATCGATGCTCTGTCGCACCCATGATGGACTGGACGGACAGGCACTGCCGCTACCTGCTGCGCCAGATCAGCAAACAGACCGTGTTGTATACAGAGATGGTAACTGTTGGCGCCATTCTGCATGGCGACCGTGAGCGTTTCCTGCGTTTTGACGAATGTGAACATCCACTGGTACTTCAGCTGGGGGGCAGCGAACCATACAAGCTCGCCGAAGGCAGTCGCATCGGCGAGGATGCAGGTTATGATGAAATCAACTTAAACGTGGGCTGCCCCAGCGATCGGGTCCAGTCGGGGCGATTCGGCGCCTGTCTCATGGCGGAACCCAACCTGGTGGCAGACTGCATTGCGTCCATGAGTGAAGCCGTGTCAGTGCCCGTCACCGTGAAAACACGCATCGGCATTGATGACAGGGATTCATACGAGGAACTCGCGCACTTTGTTGACTGCGTGCGGCAGGCGGGTTGCGAGACCTTTGTCATTCATGCGCGCAAGGCGTACCTTCAGGGACTGAGTCCGAAGGAAAACCGCACATTGCCACCGCTCAATTACGACTTTGCCTATCGAGTCAAGCAGCAATTCCCGGACCTGAGTATCATCATTAATGGCGGGATCGCAAACCTGGAGGCTGCCGAAAGACATTTAATAACCGTGGATGGCGTCATGCTCGGACGCAGCGCCTACCACAACCCCTACTTACTCGCCGCTGTAGACAGCCGACTGTTTCACGACAGGAGTCCTGCACCGAGCCGTGAAGAGGTGGTTGAGCAAATGCTGCCATACATTGAAAGGGAACTGAAACAGGGATCGCCACTCAAACATATCACCCGGCATATGCTGGGTCTGTTCCAGGGCGTGCCCGGTGCACGTCATTGGCGCAGGCATTTAAGCGAACACGGCCCACGGACAGGAGCCGGTATCGAGGTTATCACACAGGCGCTGGAAGACCTGGTCAAAGCCGCCAATAGCCCTTCTACCAAAAGCGCAGACTGCAACATTGATGGATAACTATATCAGCACACATGAAGCAACCATCAGGCTGGGTGTATTCTTCGGTATCTTTGCGCTGATGGCCATGTGGGAACTGCTGGCCCCTCGCCGGGCACTGACACAGCCCAAGTCAGCGCGCTGGCTCAATAACATCGGCCTGGTGGTATTGAATATCGTGGTGGTGCGATTGATCTTTCCAACCGCCGCTGTCGGCGTTGCAGCCTATGCAGGCGAGCGACAGTGGGGTTTATTTAACCAGCTCGACACGCCCGGCTGGTTGGCAATCGTTGCCAGCGTCATACTTCTCGACGGGGTGATTTATCTGCAGCATGTCATGTTCCATGCCGTGCCGGCATTCTGGCGACTGCACCGTGTACACCATGCCGATCTCGATTTTGATGTCACGACCGGCTCGCGATTCCACCCACTGGAAATACTGCTTTCAATGCTCATCAAATTTGCCGCCATTGTCCTGCTGGGACCACCGCTGGTTGCCGTCATCCTCTTCGAGGTACTGTTGAATGCCACCTCGATGTTCAACCACAGTAATGTGCGACTGCCACTGGGACTGGACCGTATCATCCGCCTGTTAATCGTGACCCCGGACATGCACCGGGTACATCACTCGCACCTGGCGCACGAGACCAACAGCAACTTCGGCTTTAACCTGTCCATATGGGATCGACTGTTGGGGACCTACCGTGCCCAGCCGGAAGACGGGCACACAGGCATGACCATCGGCATCGACACCTTTCGCGACAGTGCGCAATGTATACCGCTACCGCGTCTGTTGATGATGCCGTTCACTGGAGTCGTTACCGATTACGCCATCAACAGCCGACGCCGGGAGCCACCCGATGAGTCCTGATGCAAGACGACGCATTATGGCATTAACGCTACTGCTTGCCGGTATTGCCGCCGCTGTTATCTGGCGTGACCAACTGTCTGTTGATGCGGTGATTGCATGGGTTGGACAACTGGGATGGCTGGCACCGCTGGTATTTATTGCCTGCTATGCCGTGTCCGCGGTGTTCTTTATGCCCGGCTTGCTGTTCACGCTTGCCGGTGGCGCACTGTTTGGCCCGTTGTACGGCACGCTCTATAACCTCACCGGCGCCACGATCGGCGCAACTCTGGCATTCCTGACTGCACGCTACATTGCTCATGAATGGGTGGCCCAACGGGCAGGAAACCGCTTGCGGCAACTGGTCAGGGGCGTCGAGGAAGAGGGCTGGCGCTTCGTGGCCTTTACACGTCTGGTACCGCTGTTTCCCTTTAACCTGCTCAATTATGCACTGGGTCTGACAAATATTCGCCTGTCACATTACATCATCACTTCGTTTATCTTTATGGCACCGAGCGGGGCAGCCTATACCTACCTGGGTTATGCCGGTCGTGAAGTCGCCGGCGGTGGTGAAAACGTCATCAAGAAAGTCCTGCTGGCACTGGCCGTGGTTGCAACCATTGCCTTTGCATCGAGGCTATTGATGCGACTGCGACGTAACCGGATTGACATGACATGAAGAAGAGGAAGCAGGACCTGGTCGTCATTGGTGGTGGTCCCGGGGGCCTGGTGGTTGCCAGCGTCGCGGCCCAGGTTGGCCTGCGCGTGACACTCATTGAAAAGTCGGAGCAGCTCGGCGGAGACTGCCTGCATGCCGGCTGCGTGCCGAGCAAGACACTTATTCACATGGCACAAATCGCCCACAGTGCACGCAAGGGAGTCAGTACAGGACTGCTCTCTGCAATGCCCGGGATCGATTTTGGCAAGGCGCTTGATCAGGTTGAGAGCGTTGTCGACAGGATTCAGCAGTATGACGACCCGGAACGCTTTCGCGGCTATGGCTGTGAGGTGCATTTCGGTACGGCCCGGTTCCTCAACCCTCACCAGGTAACGGTGAATGAGGAGATTATTACCGGCAGGCGCTTTGTCATTGCGACCGGTTCCATGCCGGCCATCCCGCCGATACCCCTGCTGGAGCAGACCGGCTTTGACACCAATGAGACAATATTCAAGCGGCGTACGCTGCCTGACCAGCTGGCCGTAATCGGTGGCGGCCCGGTTGGTGTAGAACTGGCGCAGGCATTCTCGCGCCTTGGCAGCGAGGTGACCATCATCGAGACAGCTGACCGCCTGCTGCTCCATGAAGACAGCCAGACCTCGGCAATGCTCCAGCATGCACTGGAGGAAGAGGGAATACACGTCATCACTGCCGCCCAGGTTTCCGGCGTGCGACGTGAGGGCGATGCCCGGCAGGTTGCTCTGGCAGATGGACGCACGGTCGAATGCGAACGTATCCTGGTCGCCACAGGCAGGCGTCCCGTAGTCCACGGGCTGGGGCTGGAAGAAGCAGGTGTGGCGTTTGACAGGCAGGGTATTAGCGTTGACCGGCGCTTGCGCAGCTCGCAAAAACACATCTATGCCGTCGGCGATGTCTGTGGACCCTACCAGTTTACGCATATGGCCGAATACCAGGCAGGTATCGCACTGGCGAATATTGTGTTTCGCACGCCGAGAAAAACCGACTACCGGGTAGTGCCGCGCGTGGTCTACACCGACCCCGAGGTGGCCTCGGTCGGGCTGACTGAAGCCGAGGCAAAAACAAAAGGCATCAAGTATCATGTCGCAGAATTCCCGGTGGCAGAGATTGACCGCGCCATCACTGACGGACACGATACGGGTGCTGCCCGGTTTCTGATCAGCAAAGGACGACTCGCGGGTGCCAGTCTGGTCGGACCACATGCAGGTGAATTAATACACGAACTTGCCCTGGCCATGCAGGTCAATACCAAAGTCAAGGACGTCGCGGCGATGGCACATGCCTATCCGACCTATGCACAGATCCATCGCCGCACAATCAACAAGAGTTATGCGCACTTGCTGCAGTCGAAAAAGGTGCGCTTTCTTGTCTGGATGCTGAATCGATTACTGCCATAAATGTTCTATACTCACACTTATTATCATGCATGCGACCCTGCCATTATTGATTACCAGCGATTTTCCGGCGATCCGGCGTGCCGGTCTGGAAACCCTGCAGGTCAACCTCGGGTACAAATGCAACCAGAGCTGCCTGCACTGCCATGTCAATGCCGGCCCCCGGCGAACGGAAATGATGGACCGCAAGACCATCAAGCAGCTGCTTGCCTTTATTGATGACTCTACTGTCAGGACACTCGATCTAACCGGTGGTGCCCCTGAACTCAATCCACATTTCAGGGAATTCGTGTCTGCCGCGCGTCAACGTGGTCTGGAGGTCATTGATCGCTGTAATCTCACTGTCTTGCTTGAGCCCGACCAGCAGGATACCGCCCGCTTTTTAGCCGACAACGAGGTCAAGGTCGTTGCCTCACTTCCTTGCTATATAAAGGATAATGTCGACAGGCAGCGAGGCGATGGAACCTTCGAACGGAGCCTGGAATCACTGCACCTGTTGAACTCGCTGGGCTACGGGCAGGCCGATTCCGGGCTGCTGCTCGAACTGGTGTATAACCCGCAGGGGGCCAGCTTGCCGCCCTCGCAACAGACCCTTGAGCAGGATTACAAACAGCATCTGGAAGAAGAGTACGGCATTGTCTTCAATCGCCTGCTGACATTGAGCAATATGCCCATCAACCGTTTTGGCAGCACACTCGTCAGTCGTGGAGAGTTTGCCAGTTACATGAGGCTGCTGAAGACGGCGCATCTGGATGATAATACCGCCTCGGTCATGTGCCGATCGTTAATCAGCGTTAACTGGCAGGGGTATGTTTACGATTGTGATTTCAACCAGATGCTGGATATGCCACTGCAGATCGACCACCGGCCGCGATTGCATATTTCCGATCTGGCCGACGTCGATTTAAACAACCAGCCCATCAGGGTAGCCGATCATTGCTATGCCTGTACCGCCGGTGAAGGTTCAAGCTGTGGTGGCGCCTTGAACACATGAATACATGAATACAGAGTACGGGACCGGACAATTGTACTGCCGGGTGTTTATTCGGGTAAACAACCGCGGTAACCGCGGTTGCGGTCCGCTTCTGAAATTTTATCTATTACCATGCAGGAGCGGCGTCCCCGCCGCGATCAGGTAATGCCTGATCGATGCAAGATTAATCGCGGCGAGGACGCCGCTCCTACGCGCTATTCAGAACACAAAGCGTCAGGAGCCAACCATGTCCATTAACATTGAAATCAGCGTCCTCGAACGATACCCGGAAGACGCGAGGGAACAACGGCAGGAGTCGCTGGGCTGCCCGGTATCCTATGGATAGTGACCTGCTGGCCGTGCTGCCGGATGAAATCATTGAAAGGGATCATGGTTGCGGGGATCCCTCGCGTTACGTTCAGGCGGGTGCTGACAACAGACAGCTTTCCGTTATCATACCGGCGCTTAACGAGGCCGGGTGCATTCAGACAACCCTCGAAAGACTTCAGCCACTGCGTTTGCGCGGTCATGAAATCATCCTCGTTGACGGCGGCAGCACTGATGCCACGCTGACGCTGAGCCAGACACTGGTAGACAAAGTACTGCTGTCTCCACCCGGACGGGGGCGCCAGATGCAGGCGGGTGCGGCCATCGCCCGCGGCAGCGTGCTCTGGTTTTTGCACGCCGACAGCAGCATACCGGTGAACGCGGACACCCTGATTCTGGAAACACTGCGGAGAACACATACAGACTGGGGACGATTCGATATTTCATTCATGGACAACCATCCACTGCTGCTGTGTGTGGCCTGGTTCATGAACCAGCGCGCACGCCTTAGCGGCATTGCCACTGGTGATCAGGGCATCTTCGTGCAGCGCACGCTGTATGAAAGGATTGGCGGCTTTCCTTCCATCCCGTTGATGGAAGACATCCGCTTCAGTCGCTCGCTAAAACAATATGGCCGTCCTTGTCGTGTCACACAGACGCTTGGCTCCTCACCACGACGCTGGTATGCGCACGGTATTCTGCGAACAATCGTGACCATGTGGGGACTGCGTCTCGCCTATTTTGCAGGCGTCAGTCCTGAACGTCTGGCAAAATACTATTCGGTGACGGGCGGTTGAAATACCCGCGTGCACGGTTGTTGCTCCTGAGCAAGGCCCCGGAACCCGGCCGGGTGAAAACACGGCTTGTGCCGCTGCTCGGTGAAATCGCTGCAGCGGATTTATATTCAAAACTGTTATACGACTGCCTGGCAATGTGCTCTGACGCGGCGCTGTGCCCGATACAACTCTGGTGCAGCCCGTCGGCCGGGCATCCTTTTTTTCTGCAGTGCCAGCAGCGCTACCCGGTGACCCTGCACACACAGGAAACTGGCAACCTCGGACAACGCATGTCACAGGCAATACGCTCTGCACTGGCTGTTGCCGACTACGTCGTCCTGATCGGGGCGGATTGCCCAACGCTCACCGCAGACGATCTCGCCAGCGCATTCGATGCGTTAAACGCGGGTACCGATGTGGTCATCGGTCCCGCTGAAGATGGCGGCTACTACCTCATAGGCATGCGCGACAATCATGTTTCAATTTTCAGCAACATACCCTGGAGCACTCCCGGGGTATTGACCGCCACGGAGGAGCGGACTCGTAGACTTAATCTGCGCCTGTTCAAACTGCCAGTACGCAAAGACCTTGATACACCTGAGGATTATGCGGTATATAGGGGTTGAATTAAAATACCGCTATTCGGTCAAAGCAGATAGCAACTGGCAAAAACCGGAAAAGTGTCCTAGAAATCAAATATAATCGTCATGAGATGACTTGCAGTAGTGCAGGCTTCATGACAACCTGTATCAGAACCAGGAGAGAGTATATGAGACGGCTGTATTTCTTGATCCCCAACATAGACAGCGCAAAAACCATCGTCGATGAGTTGTTACTGGCGCGCATAGAGCAGCGCCATATCCATATTGCTGCCGCAGACCACCACGCGCTGATCGAGGCCAATTTACCTGAAGCCAACCTGCTCCAGGAGAGTGATTTTGTACCGGCGGTAGAGCGGGGACTGGCCATTGGTGGTGCGACCGGGATACTTGCCGGTATCGCGGCCGTTGCATTACCGGGTGTCGGCCTGGTGCTGGGTGGCGGCGCCATACTCGGTATTGGTCTCGCAGGTGCCGGTCTGGGTGCGTGGACATCCGGCATGATTGGTATCTCTGCACCCAGTTCACGCCTGAAGGAGTTTGAAGACGCCATCAAGCAGGGCAGTTTGTTGATGATGCTGGATGTCCCGAAGAGTCGGGTTGAAGAAGTTTCCGAGTTAATCAAGACACACCATCCGGAAGCACACATCGAGGGAACCGAACCCGTCATTCCGGCGTTCCCATAGACGAATCGCGCCGCGGGGACGACGCTCCTGTACCAATACACACACCGGCAGGAGCGGTGTCCTCGCCGCGATGGGTCTGTATCAACCGTAATCCCGAATCGCGCCGGGGACGGCGCGGCGCTCCTGCAACAAACAGATACCGCTACCTATACGTGCAGCACCCGCATCTCGCTGTCAGGCTCGCCTCGATCCCAGAGTTCCATGAAATATTTTTTCAGCCTCGCGACCTCACCCGGGTTATTGAAATTGGCCGTTCCTTCGTAGCGGCTCGCCAGCGGTCTGAAGAAATAACCGGCATCATCACCTAGCAGAAAGGTCTTGCCGGTATTTTGATAGTCAGGGGGAGGGCGCCTGAACTGTATGTTCGAGCCCAGTCTGCGTGACAACTCAATCAAACGGTGGCCACTTTGCAGGGTCTTGCGACTGTCAAGAATCAGGACCTTCAAACAGGTCCCTTTATGCTGCCGGGCCAGTGCGCTGATGGCTTCCAGAAACGGCAACTGGTCATAAATGGCGGGCTCCAGGTCCGGGCTCAGTAGCAACAGGCCGCGCCGAGCCTGTTCCGCCAGTGTCTGTGCCATCACTCGGGCATCTTCACGGCTCTGCAGCCTGAACTCGAGCCGGTCTATACCAAGTTGCATACTGGCTATATCCAGCTCCCTGGCAGGTACCGGATCGTCTGTGGTGGTATTCATTTGCACCCTCTGGTTGCCAAACGAACACTCCTTGTCAGCTATCATTATAACCGCGATGTGAATAATTGTATTGACCTCCCATAGACTTTAGTCCAATTGCCGGACAGGGAAGTCTGGCACATGATACGAGTAGGGATTTAAAAACAGACAGCAGGCCAGTCATGAACGAGAGAAGAACAACGACCGAGAGACGCGCCAATGACCAACAGCAGGATCGATTGTTCAAATGTAACCGGCGCGTACAGCCAGATCGCCGCCTGAACAACATCAAGGTGGAATGGATACCGATCCGACACATCAACATTCACCCGGCGACACGACTGGTATTCAGAAAGCCCTGACGACTGCATGTCCCGCTTGCAGCGAGTCGCTCAGTAGCCCAGCAAGCGAGCGCCCTGATAAAAACTGAAACTGGCCAACCAGGCAAGGCCCAGCGACCAGGAAAGACTGACGCCGGTGAACTGCCAGCTACGTGATTCACTCAACTGGGTAGCCAGCGTCGACAGGCAGGGGGTATACAGCAGTATAAACAGCATGAAGCTGATCGCCTGAACACCATCCATCTGCGTGGCAAGATAACCATTCAGCGCCGCACCCTCCAGCCCCGTCATGGCGACGATTGCACCAATCACAATTTCCTTCGCCACAAAACCAAACAGCAGGACAACAGACATCACCGCACTGATACCGATGGGTTCAAGCACCGGCTTTAGCCACTCGCCCATCATGCTGGCATAGGTCCCCGCACCGCCGGGCGTCGCGCCTTCCGGGTAGTGCGTCAACCACCATACCAGCACTACACCGGTAACGATAAAGGTGCTGGCCCGACGCAGAAAATGTGATATCTCATGCCAGCCGCGCATCAACACCTGGAACAGAACAGGTGTCCGGTAAGGTGGCAGCTCCAGAACAAACGGCTCATCACTTTTCAATCGCCTGCCAAACAGCAACGCCGTGAGAAATGCTGCGGCAAAACTGGCCATGTACATAAAAAACAGGATGAAAGGAGCCTGCCGGGGCGTGAACAGTGCCGTGATGATGAAGATAAATACCTGCAGTCGTGCAGAACAGAGAGAGAAGGGGATCACCAGCATGCTCAGCAGTCGCAGTGGCCTGCTGCGCATGACACGGGTGCCCATCAAGGCCGGCACATTGCAGCCAAAACCCATCAGTAACATAACAAAGCCCCTGCCATCGAGCCCCAGGCGCGCCATCAGTGCATCCGTCAGGTAGGCGGCACGTGCAAGATAGCCGCTGTCTTCAACAATCGCCATGAGGAAGAAGAACAGAATAATGACCGGCACAAATGAGGCGACCGTACCGATGCCGTCATACAAGCCATCGACGAGGAAACCGTACCATGTCGCAGGCATTACACTGGCAAGCGGTGCCAGTGCCCAGTCCCGAAACGACTGAAGCAGGTACGCGACCGCATCCTGCAAGGGTGCCCCCAGTGTATAAACCGCCTGAAAGACCAGAAACATGGTGAGAAAAAACAGCGGCAGGCCATATAACGGGTGAAGTAATACCCGATCAATTCGCTCCGTCATCTTGCGAACCAGGCGGCTCGGTGAAGAGACATGCCGGCTTATGAGTGTCTCGGCCTGTGCGACCAGTTCATCATCCGCATGCAGATAAGCCTTGAGTTCATTTGGCTTCACCGTATCGCCGGAGCGGAGCCTGTTAATCAGGGTTTCCCGCACCTCATTCATGCCAGAACCATTGCGTGCACTGATCAGAATGACCGGGCAATCCAGTGATTTCGACAATGCCGAGGCATCGATTCGGATACCCAGCTGGTCTGCTTCATCAATCATGTTGGCGAGCAGGACCGGTTTCATGCCAAGCCTGTGAATTTGTAGCGCCAGCGGTAACTGGTGATCCAGTTGAGCCGCATTCAGTACCATGACGACCTGGTCTACCAGATTATTCTCAAGGAACGAACGGACGATCTGCTCATCATCCGAGAACCCGTGCAGATCATAGATACCGGGTAAATCGACCACCTCGACAGCCTCGCTGCCAAGAATAGTGCGGGCACTGAGTAGCTCAACGGTAACACCGGGCCAGTTACCAACGCGAGAGGAAGAGCCGGTTAAGCGATTAAAGAATGTCGACTTGCCCGTATTGGGCATGCCGACAATAGCAATTCGTTTCACTTCTTCGCAGCAATGGTTACGCGTGCTGCATCGCAACGACGCATGATGAGGTCAATACTGCCCACGCGAATCTGCATGGGTCCCAGACGGGTGCAACGAATAACCTCGGCTTCACGCCCGGTGCGCAATCCCATTGCCTGCAAACGTTGTCGTATGTCATCCGGCGCATGGATGCCTGTTATGTGGGCGGTTTCACCGATACCGAGCCTGGACAGGTCGGTCAAATCGATTTCTGGTTGCTTCATGCGCGTGCGCCGTCAGTACATTGAGATTGACCATGATTATCACCTCTTTGGCAAGTACACGTCAATACTAATGCCAGAGATAAACTGAAAAGTAGTATTAATCTTAGTGATAATGATTTGCATTTCTTTCTATATTATCTAGAATATAGCATCTTCAACACATAGACACCCACTCAGGAGAGATGCATGAAATTCGCGTACCTACGCGCCACCTTATTGGCAATCCTGCTACCCGTGTCTGCCCAGGCCGCAGATAAATCCCCACCGACAATTGAAGACCTCTGGGAGATTATCCAGAAGCAACAGGCGGAGATAGATGCCCTCAAGAGTCAGCAAAGGGAAACGGCCAAACAGGCTGCTACTGCTGATGAAAAGGCCGAGGCTGCCGTGGTAGCCATCGAGGACTCCAGCTCGGGCAAAAACACCGGGGCTAGCTGGGCGGACAAAACAACTATCGGTGGTTACGGTGAATTACACTACAACAACATTAATAACGACGGGATAGATAATAAAAATGAAATCGATTTCCACCGTTTCGTGTTGTTTTTCGGACACGAGTTTACCGACAGGATGCGATTTTTCTCTGAATTTGAACTCGAGCACGCACTGGCAGGTGACGATGCAAAGGGCGAAGTTGAGCTTGAACAGGCTTACATTGAGTATGATATCCGTGACAATCTGCAGACCAAAGGGGGCCTTTTCCTGATGCCGGTCGGCATTTTGAACGAAACCCATGAACCCACGACCTTTTATGGCGTTGAGCGCAACGATGTCGAGACTATCATCGTTCCAACGACCTGGTGGGAAGCCGGTGCGGCACTGAATGGCTACTTTGACAATGGCATCAGCTGGAATCTGGCACTGACCTCCGGACTGGCGATCCCGACAACCGGAGACAATGCCTTCGTGGTTCGCAGTGGTCGGCAAAAAGTCTCCGAAGCCATTGCCAACGATTTTGCCTATACCGGTCGTTTGAAATACACCGGTATCCAGGGTCTGGAACTCGCCGCAGCAGTGAATTACCAGACAGATGCCTCGCAGGAACCCGATGATGGTCTGGGCTCGGGCACCCTGTATGAAACCCATGCCATCTATCAAAAGGGCCCGTTCCAGTTGCGCGCGCTGTATGCCGGCTGGAACTTCGAAGGATCGGCAGTGAAGGCAGCCGATGCGAACCGACAGCACGGCTGGTACATCGAGCCGAGTGTCAGGCCCTGGCAACAGCTTGGTTTCTACGCCCGTTACGAAGACCTGTATGGCGCCCGTACCCGCGATAGATTCAACCAGTGGGAAATTGGAGCCAACTACTGGCCCTATGAGGATGTCGTCCTGAAGGTGGATTATCGCGACCGCTCTGTTGACACCGTTGATGTCGCAGCAAAATCCGTGGACTTCACTGCGTTCGACCTGGGCATTGGCTACCAGTTCTAAACAGACAGACTGCCGGGTGCGTCGCATGAGTACCATCACTCGGCTGGATTGCACACCTTCTTCATCTCCCTCTCCCTCCGGGAGAGGGTTGGGGAGAGGGGATACAATGGACTCAACCACTTCTGCTACCCTGTCAGTAATGGTAACAAGACCATATTTCTTATTATTAATCCTGCTTCAAACCGTCACTGTGTTTGCTGACGAGGCCTACCAGAGCCAGGAGGAATTTCTGCTGGAAGCCTTCAACGGCGCCACACCCGAAACCGGGGTCATCTGGCTGAAAGGTGACATCAAGGACACCGCTGCTGAAATCCTGGGACACCCGTACCCGGGGCTGCGTATTCGCTACTGGAGCAAGGACGGTCGCACCGCCTGGGTACTGGAGGAAACAGGCAAGGTCAAGCCCATTACCGTCGGACTGGTGATTAATGACAAGGGCCTGGAGAAGATCCGGGTACTGGCATTTCGTGAAAGTCGTGGCTGGGAAGTCCGCTATCCCTTTTTCACAGATCAATTTACCGGCATCGGTCTGAACGATGACAATGACCTGAATCGATCAATCGATGGAATTTCCGGTGCGACCTTGTCGGTACGGGCCATGGAAAAACTGGCACGACTCGCCCTTTATCTGCACCAACAGACGCGCCTGCCCGATGACACGACACCCTAAAGCCAGGACCCGCTTCAAACTGCTGAGCTCGTTGTATGTCTGGCACCGCTACATTGGTCTGAGCGCGGCATTCTTTGTCATTATATTGTCAGCCACAGGACTGGCACTGAATCATACCGAATCACTGCATCTGGACTCCAGTCACATCCAGTCAGAACGGTTGCTTGACTGGTATGGAATACATGCTCCAAACGATCTCAAAAGTTATTCAGCAGGTTCAGTTTATTTTACCGAGGTAAATAATCAGGTATTTCGAGACTCCGAACTCCTTGAAGGGTTCTCTGCACCCCTTGTTGGTGCCATACTTTACCAGGGCTTCATTATTGTCGCATCTTCCGACACTTTGACGCTGCTTAACCAGGATGGAGAACTGATCGAAAGCGTTGGCAATGCCGCCGGCGTACCACCCGATGTTCAGGCCATTGGAGCGACCACAAACGGCGTGATAGCGCTCAAGGCTGCCAATGGCTCCTACCAGACCGATGAAAGTTTCCTGGCATGGACAGAAGCTGAGACAGTCGAGGCCACATGGTCGACACCCTCAGACACACCCGCCGAACTGCTACCGAAATTACAGGCAGCCTACCGTGGCAATGGCTTGACACTGGAACGCATTCTGCTGGATCTCCACAGTGGGCGTATACTTGGAAGTGCCGGTGTACTGATGGTCGATGTTGCTGCCTGCCTGTTCCTGCTGCTCGCCATCAGCGGCATCTGGTTATGGAGTAGACGTCGCGCAAGCGCCAGAGCGCACAGACGCAAGCTGGAACAGCATGATCAGGCAAGGCGTAAAATTATATAGTCGTACCCTGGTGGCTGCATTGCTCTGGACAGCCAGTCCGGTCGTGCCGGCTGAAATCTATGACATCACGGAGCTGCAGCAACCGGACACATCGAGCTCCGCGATGACAGGCTTTTACGCGGTGACGCCGGATGGCAAGACAACTCCTGAAGACCCGCTGGCGTCCGGATTCGCAACAAGTGCCGGCAGCGACTTCGATCCGGAACGGTCTGCTGTTGAGGAAACTGAATCGGCGCCCGCAGGCAATGATTCAGATGAGGCGACTGACACGAAGAAGAAAAAGCCGGAAACCCGGACGATTCGCATAAGAGTCAAACCCAACCGACCCGAACGCAACCTGGCGGATCAGTTTCAATGTGAACGCCATGGCCTCTATTACACTAACGATGGTCGTTGCATCGTACCTGCCTTTGGCTACTACACACAGCCCTTACCACACCCACGGACTGGCCCCGGTATGCCACCCATGGATGCCAGATCAAGGGTAAAATCTTCCAGGTGAACGTTTCTCGTGTATAAAAGCGGCTACAATATACAAGGAGAGAATGCTTGAATATATTCTTGAAAATCCTACAGGCTGCTGAGAAACAATGAGCTATTCATTAAAGAAATACAGTGCATTCTTTTTAGGTCCGATAGCCGCCATGTTTTTTATTGTCGCAGTCTTTCAAGGGCCCTTTGTACTTCAAAGTATCGACTCTTTAACCAGTCTCAGCCAGGCATTCCTTGTATTTGCCGAATACCTGCTCACGCTGGCGCCTGCCACCGGCTTGGCGATCATTATCGGCTTACCGGTTTTCTATTTGTTGCGCTGGATAATTCACTGGAAACTGTGGTCGTGCGTGCTGGGCGCCTTACTGGTCATCGGTTCGGTGTCACTGCTCATCATGAACCAGGTTGCCAAC
>Ga0210065_1000203_pt1 | contig 16869 bp, 13 predicted proteins | sample Muzzi_PWB_D1_FD_185533 | JGI IMG/M metagenome (GOLD analysis project Ga0210065, IMG submission 185533) | Wetland microbial communities from San Francisco Bay, California, USA, that impact long-term carbon sequestration - Muzzi_PWB_D1 (SPAdes) | ecosystem: Environmental > Aquatic > Marine >... | reverse complement strand
CGGCGATGGTTTCGGCGAAAGCCTCGGCCTTCGGTTGGTCGAATTGCGTTTCGTATTCGAATGCGAGTGACATGGTTGTCTCCTGTGATGATTGTCCCCCACGGGGACGTTGCGGTTATTCGGCCGGATGCAGGACGATATCCGGCGTCCCGGTTTGACGGTCGGGCGTTGCAGGCCGCGGCGACTCATCGAGGGCTTCGCGGATCGCCGCGGCCGTCGGTCTGCTGCCCATCTACGCCGCCAGCGAGGCGCCGTTTCCCGGGGTGGACAGCGGCCTCATCGCCGGACACCTCAGGGACAAGGGCCTGGACCGGGTGCGATTGCTGGCCGGGCACGAGGGGATCGCCGCCTGGCTGGATGCCGAAGCGCCCGCCGGCACCCTTGTGCTGACCCTGGGGGCGGGGGACATCGGCCGGCAGGTGACCGACATCTGCCATCATCTGGACCAGAGGGATTCAAGGTGAACCAGTTCGCGGTCAGGAAAGGCCCCCGCCGGTCCCGCCGTAAAACGGTGCTGAAAGTCGCCGCGGCCGTGACGGTGGTCGGCCTGCTGACCGGTGCGGTCTGGTGGCTGATGACCGCCACCGCCTTCACCGTGGAAAGGGTGGAGTCCGGATCCTACCGCTTCACGTCCCAGGCCGAACTCGAAGAGGCCCTGGGCGAGTTCCTGGGCCGGAACATCTGGACCCTGTCCACCACCGACATATCCGACCGGTTGAGCCGGTTGCCCTGGGTGCGGGACCTGCGGGTCCGGCGCTCGCTGCCCGCCACGGTGGAAATCGATTTCCGCGAGTGGCGGCCCCTGTGGCAGGTGTCCGAATTGCAGGGCGTGCACGTGGCCACCCGCCGCCCGCTGGTCCTGGTCGAGGACGGACGCATCCTGGAGTTTCCCGCCCATGTGGTGATGGCCGGACTCCCGGTGCTGGTCGGGGTGCCCGCCGTCCGCGAGGGGCCCGACGAGGTGCTGCGCGTGGAAGACAAGCACCTGGCGGAAATAATGGAACTGGCGTCGGCAATGGAGGATGCGGGTCTCGAATCGGTGTGCCCGGTGGATTTTATTGTTGCCCGTGACGAGGGATACGCTATCGTCCTTCAGGACAGGCGGGGCACCCTGATGGTCGGGCGGAAGGATTTCGCCGATCGTCTGAACCGCTACATGACGGCCCGTGACCATCTCGAACCCGGACTGGAAATCGATCTTCGCTTCGAAGACCGGCTGGTCGTCCGCGATCCTGCCCGCTGAGAGGGCGTCCCTTGCCCCCAGCGGTTGTGAATAGGGAAGGCCGGGCAAGCCCGCGAAAAGCACTTATGAAGGAGCCGGCATGAGTCAGGGAAGACTGATTGTCGCTTGCGACCTGGGGACGAGCACCTTCCGCGCCCTGGTCACCGAGATCAGGGAAGACGGCCACCTCGAGGTGGTCGGGTTCTCCCAGGAAGCGGCGGAAGGTTTTCTGGACGGGGATTTCATCGATCAGGGCAAGGGCAGTCGCTGCATTGCCCGCACCCTGCGCCAACTCGAAGCCAACACGGAAATCTACGTCACCGGCTTCACCTACAATATCTCCGGTTCCCACCTGCACAGTGTCAGGGCCACGGCCCAGCTTCCGATCGGACCCGGGCCCCGACCCATCCGCGAATCCGACCTGGCCGAAGCGAGGAACCGCGCCCGCTCGATGTCCATCCCCTTCGACCACAAGATCCTGACCGTGACCCCGGTGGAATACGCCGTGGACCGGGTGCGGGGCATCGTCGATCCGGTGGGACGGGTCGGCAGCCAGCTGGAGATGCAGGCGCATCTGATCACCGGTTCGCGGAGCGTCCTGCACAACCTCGAGAACGCCATCGAAACCGCCAAGTACAAACCCCTCGGGGAAGAGGTCGACATCCTGGCCGCGGGGCGCGCGCTGCTGCGGCCGGGGGAACTCGAGCAAGGGGTCATCCTTATCGACGTCGGCGGTCTGGCCACCAACTGGGCGGTCTATCGCAAGGGGGCCATCGTCGCCAACGGCATGGTTCCCCTGGGCGGGGAAAACCTTACCGCCGACCTGGCCCACGGCCTGCGCATCAGCAGGGACCTGGCCGATACGGTGAAGACCGAACGCGGCGTCGTGCTGCGCAGCCTGGTCGATGAAATCTCCATCGAGGTTCTGTTCGAGGAGGAGCGTCCCGAAGAAACCCCGGGCCTGATCGCGGCCATCCTCGAGCCTCGGGTCGAGGAAATCTTCACCTATGTCAAAAACGATTTCGGGGACCTGCGTGAACTGGCGTCCCTGGGGGCGGGCGTGGTGCTGACCGGCGGGGGCAGCCGTTGCCGGGGCACCCGGCAGCTGTGCGAAGAGGTGTTTGACCTGCCGGTCCAGCGTCGTCACCTGCCCGACGGTCTGGTGGGGGCCGAAAAGCTTCCGGACGGCCAGTGGGCCACGGTCCTGGGCTTGAGCATGTGGGCGGCCCATGACGCCGAGGGGGTTGCCGAACCCGAGGATCGCGGCGGGAACAGGGGACTGTTCAACAAGTTGCGAAATTTTTTCAAGGGCCCGGACGAAGATGAGGCCATGGCGGCCGAGGCCTGAGCGAGGCGGAAAGGGTCCAAATGGCCTGGAAACCCGAAATAATGTTAATTTCGAGCAAAATAGTGCTTGGCTGCACGAGATTCATGTGCTAGTTAAGTGATAGACGAAATTTTTGCAGGGTCGGTTGCCCAACTCAAGGAGGAGGCGGGTATCATGATGTTTGAATACGCCGAAGAAATCGAACGTTTGGCTGATATCAAGGTTGCGGGAGTCGGAGGAGCCGGCGGCAACGCGGTCGGACGCATGATCGAAGCCGGGCTCACCGGCGTTGAATTCCTCGCCATCAATACAGATCTCCAGGCTCTCAAGGATTCCCAGGCGCACCAGTCCATGCAGATCGGGGCCCAGCTCACCAAGGGTCTGGGCTCGGGCGGCAATCCGTCCCAGGGCAAAGGTGCCGCCGAAGAGGACAAGGAAATGATCGCCGCGGCCCTGGAAGGGGCCGACATGGTTTTCGTGACCGCGGGCATGGGCGGCGGCACCGGGACCGGCGCCGCTCCGGTCATCGCCGACATCGCCCGGAAGCAGGGCGCCCTGACCGTCGGCATCGTGACCAAGCCCTTCAATTTCGAAGGCCGCGTGCGCATGGACCAGGCCCTCGAGGGCATCGAGGAACTCAAGGCCTCCGTCGACACCCTCATCATGATCCCCAACCAGCGCCTGCTCGAAGTGGTGCCGCCGAACACCTCGATGGCCGAGGCGTTCCGTATCGCCGACAACGTGCTTTACGAGGCGACGCGCGGCATCTATGAAATCATTTCCCGTCACGACCATGTGAACCTCGATTTCGCCGACGTGCGTTCGGTGATGAAGGGCATGGGCGAGGCGATGATGGGCACCGGCCGCGCCGAGGGCGAAGACCGGGCCATCGAGGCCGCCAAGGCGGCCATCAGTTCGCCACTGCTCGAGAACGTGGATATCCACGGCAGCAAGGCCGTCCTGGTCAACGTGCTGGGACGCGAGGTCGGTCTGCAGGACACCGCCGCGGCCATGCAGTACATCCAGGATGCCGCCGGCCCCGACGCCCACGTGATCTTCGGGTACGGCAACGACGAATCGATGGGGGATACCCTGCAGGTGACGGTCATCGCCACGGGATTCAATCCCGAATCGATGGAGCGCCGCCACCCCGCGGCCGTGGTCGCGACCGCGCCCCAACCGGTGGCCGAGCAGCCCGAGATTCTCGAGACCCCCGACATTTTCGCGGCCTCCTCCGACCGGGAAGAAGAACAACGGATCGCCTCGTTGACCGAGGATCTTGACCAGGCTCTCGATACCTCAGAGGCGTCCGCCCCTGAAAAGGTCGCCTCCGAATGGTCGGAAGGTCCCCTGGAAATTCCCGCGGCGGCCCCTGCCCAGGTGGCCGAGGCCCCGGGCGAGTTCCTGACCCGTGCCGCCGCCGGCGGTGGCGCCGACGTGGTGTCTTCGGTCTCCCGTCCCAGCCACCAGCCTGAAGCGGTGTCGGCTTCCCTTGCCGAGGAAAGCTCCCAATCGTTCCTGCGGCCGGTGGGGATTCGCGACATCGGCGAAGTGGAAGCGCCCGAGTGGCCGACCCGTCCGGCGCCCATGAATCGCTCGACCGCCTCGGGCATCGGACCGGACAATCCCGCGGATGATCTCAAGGCCCCGGCGTACACCAGGAAGTATATGGACTGATATGTCTCTGTGGGGACGATTCCTCGGCAATCGGCGCAACCGGGAATGCGCTGAGGGTGTGGCTCTTCTTGAGCAGGGCCGCTACGCCGAGGCGGTGGCCCTTCTGCGGGATGCGGCCCTCGATTCCTCGGAACATCCCACCGGATCCCTGGTCTCCTTCCATTTTCGGCAGGCCCTGGTCACCCAGGGCCGCCATCATTTAAGGAACGGCGCTTACCCCGAGGCCATTGTCAGTTTCGACGAGGCCGCCCGGCTGTGGGACCAGTATCCCGATCTGCATTGCCTGCTGGGAGCCGCCCGCGGTCTGGCCGGCGACTGGGAGGACAGCCTGGGCAGCGCCCGCACCGCCCTGCGGCGCAATCCCGACTATGCCGAAGCCCGGCTCCTTGAAGCCCTGGCGCTTCAGAAACTGGACCGTCTGGTCGAGGCCGCCGACAGCCTTAATTCCCTGGTGGAATCGGGCCGGCGGGTCGAGCACTGGCTGATCGAGGGTTTGGCGGAGCAACCGGATTTCACGCCCACCAGTCTCCCGGCCGATCTCGAGTCTCTTCTGGTCACCTCCCTCAGCGGACAATCGGAAAAGGAAGAGGTCGCCGCCGCGGTGGCCCAATGCCGGGCGGGCTATTGGCAGGAGGGGCTGGACCGTTTCGCCGCCCTGGTCAGGAAACGGCCCCGCTACCCGGATTACCGGACCCGCCACTCCGCCGCCCTGTTTCACCTGGGCCGCCACGAAGAGGCCCTGGCCGAGGTGGAGGCCGCCCTGGCCCTGAATGAAGGCTATCGCACGGCCATCAACCTCAAGGGCCTGATCCTGGCCGATGAAGGACGTCTGCACGAGGCCCGGCTGTTCCTGGAGGCTACCGACGCGGCCAACGCGGCAGGCAAGCAAGCGGGGTCCCACGAGGAACTATTCGGCTCCTACCTGCGGGGGGTGGTGACCCTGCTGACGGGGGACCCTGCCAGGGTCCATGAAATGCTCGAGGGCTGGGGGGATCTGGTTCGAAATTTCGCCCGCGCCGAACTGTTGCTGGCCGGGGCGGACGATCTGCTGGACCGTCCGGTAAGTTGCGGCCGGCGTCTGGCGGGCCTGGCGGCCGAATGGACAGCGGAACCCATCTATTTCCATCTTCTGACCAGCCATCATCTGGCCGGCGGCAACTACGAGGATGCCGCCGGAGTGTTGAGCCGCTGGCCCGCCCATTCCAGGGACAATGATTGGCGCCCGCTGTATCTGGAGGCCGGCATCGCCCTGGGGCAGAACCGGATTCCCGACCTGCCGGAGGTCCATGACCCGGGCGCGGGTCAAAATCCGGAATCGGCCGACGAACAGCCCCGTCCCGAGGCCTGGCAATACCTGGCCGCGAGGGTGGCCCTGCACAGGGGAGATGCGGGGCAGTGCTGGAAAATCACCCGCAAGTTGATGGCCAACGGTTTCGACACCGAACCGGTGGCCCACCTTCAGGCTCTGGCGGCCGCCCGGGCGGTGGCGACCATCCCGCAGAACTGGACTCCCGAAAAAATCCTGCCCTTGTCCTGCCTGCCGCCCCTGGTCTACCTGGGGATTGGCCGCGGCGACACCGCTTCCGCGAGTGCCGAGCTGGAAAAATATCGGTCTGTTCATCCGGAGTTCAATGGGGCCCGTTGGCTGAGCCCCGCCTTCTGGTTGGATCCGGTCCGCAGCTGGATAGCCTGACCTTCGCCCGGTTTCAGACGGGCTGTTTCTCCCGCGCCGCCTCGACCAGTTTTTCGACCTGGACCGTCAATTCCTCCAGGTCATAGGGTTTGCTCATGTAGGCGTCGGCCTGGTACTGGAAGCCGCGGACCTTGTTGCGCTCGTCCTCGCTGGCGGTGAGGATAAGAACGGGAAGGTCCTGGGTGGCCAGGATGCTGCGCAGACGCTTGAGGAAACCGAATCCATCCATGACGGGCATCATCAGATCCAGGATGACACAATCGGGGGGTTCGGCCTGGACGGCCCGGAATCCTTCCGCGCCGTTTTCCGCCTCATGGATGTCGAAACCCCGGCTGACCAACTGGAGTTTGAGGATACGGCGCAGATCCGGATCGTCTTCGACGACCAGGATTCGAGGTTTCGCGACTTCGGTCATGGCAGTATCTTTACCCTTCACTGTATCGGGAGGCGCCCGGCGCAATTTCGAACTGCCGGGAACTCCCGGCCCCCTTGGCTGTTTTCCCTCTTGTTTTTTCGGCACTCGGCCGGGCAACTTGAATCCATTCATTTTTCGCGATGGGATCCTTCACGCATGGCTGCAAATATCAATAGGGTTTGGCGGATTTTGGCCGGTGTTATCCTGGTGACGGCCGCTCTGGCGGCCCGTGCGGGCACGATCGCCGCCCAGACCACCGAGGATCCCTGCGAACAGGGCCCCAGCCTGTACCGGGCCGCCAAGTTCGCCGAAGCCCGGGCCGCTTTCCGGGCCTGCCTGGACCAGGGCACCGAATCGGTGGAAATCCTTCTGCCCCTGGTGGTCATGGCCGTCCGCGAGGAAAGATTCCCCGAGGGGATGGAATACGGAAAACGGGCGGTGGAGATCGCCCCGGAAAACTCCGAAGCCCGCTACTGGTACGGCCGGGCCCTGCTGGGCAACGACATGGTCACCGAAGCCCGGGCGCAGTGGGAACTTGGCCTGCAGCAAACGGTGGGGCACAAGGGCATCCTCGAGGGGCTGGCCAGGCTGGCCCTGGCCGATAATGAACAGTCCAAGGCCTACCAGCTGTTCAGCCAACTGCAGCTCCAGGGCGTCGACGAGCCGTGGCTGAACCGTATCATGGCCGACATCGCCGCCGGCAAGGGGCTGTGGCGGCAGTCTTTGACCCACCTGCAGGACGCGATGGCCCAGGAACCGCCCAGCCTCCAGGACTACATGAGCGCCAGCGAGCTGAGCATCATGGTCGGCGACAAGCAGGGCGCCGTCGACTACTGCCGCAGCGCCGTGGCCCTGGAACCCGGTGCGGAGTCCTACGGGGGACTGGGCGAGGCCTATTTCGCCGTCGAGGAAATCGATTCGGCCCTGGTCTATCTGCGGTTGGCGGTGGAGCAGGGGCCCGACCAGGCCGTTTACCGCTTCAACCTGGCCAACGCCCTGGAGGTGGCCGGGATGATCGAAGAGGCGGACCTTCATTTCCGGACCTTCCTGGAAATGGTTCCCGACGATCCGGTGGGGCACTTCAACTACGGCATCCACCTGGACAAGATGGGCCTGTCCGAGGAAGCCCTGGCCGAAGTGACCAGGGCCGTGGACCTGAACCCCAACATGCTCACCGCGCGCGTGGTGCGGGCCCAGATCCTGGAGGAGCTGGGACGTTGGGACGAGGCCCTGGAGGTCGTGACCGGGCTGAACCAGATCGATGAGGCGAACACCGCGGAATTGACGATGTGGGAGAACAGGATCATCGCCGAACGCGAGGTCTCCCTAAAGGCGATGAGCGAGGGAAAAATCCACCTGCTGCACATGATCCTCGGCAACCCGGAGATCGTGGAGCGGGTGACCTCCGAATTGGCCACCGGGACGCCGTTTACCTCCCTGGCGGTGCAGTATTCGTCAGGGGCGGCGGCGGCCAAGGGGGGGGACATCGGCTGGATCAACCCCGAAGACATGATGGAACCCATGCGGTCGGCGATCATCGAACTGTCCATCAATGAAACAAGCCCGCCGGTGGAAACCGGAGGGCTGTATCATATCTTCAAGAGGATTCCTTAGAATCCCGGACGCCGTGGGCGCGGCCGCGGGGCGGCAAAGAGGGGTCAGACGACCTTCTTGACCGTTCCGGCGCGGATGCAACGGGTGCACACGTAGCCGCGGGTCACCTTGCCGTCCCTCTCGAATCTGATTTTCTGCAGATTGGGCATCCAACGATGACGGGTCTGATTGTGAGCGTGGCTCACGCGATTCCCGTACTGGGGCCCTTTGTCGCAGACAGAGCATTTCCTGCTCATGGGATTCCTCCTAGGAGTTGAATTCACAGGTGCGGCAATTTAACATCTGATCCGTTGCTCAGCAAGGAAATATCTATTCCCAGGAAGGGACGGCGGACCGGATGGAGTCCAGGAAACCAACTTTCAGCCAGGACACCCCGGTTCAGTTCCTCAAAACCGTCGGTCCGGCACGGGTCCGGGCCCTGACCCGCCTGGGGATCGAAACGGTGGGCGACCTGCTGGCCCATTATCCCCGGCGCTATTTCGACCGCAGCAGCGCCGTGCCCATCCGCAGCCTGGCCGCGGGTCAGGACGTCACCGTCCAGGGCGAGATCATGACCGCCAGCGAGCGGCGGACCCGGCGGGGCGGCAGCGTCCTGACCGTTACCGTAAGTGACGACACCGGTGTGCTTTTCTGTGTCTGGTTCAACCAGAAGTTCCTCCTGAAACATTTCAAGTCCGGGCGGCGGATCATGGCCAGCGGCGTGGTCCAGATGCATGCGGGCCGTCCCCAGTTGGCCCATCCCGATTACGAGGTGGCCGATCCTTCGGACAAGAAGGACGGCCCGGGGCTTCACACCGGCAGGATGGTCCCGGTCTACAGCCTGACTTCCGGGGTGGGGCAGCATTGGCTGCGCGGCCTGGTGCGCCAGGCCCTCGACCGGATGGTAGACCTGCACGTCGATCCCCTGCCGACCTCCTTGAGGTCGCGGCACAACCTGCCCGACCGCAGGCAGGCCCTCGAGGACATCCATTTTCCCGCCGATGCCCGGGCCCAGCAGGCCGCGCGCCGCCGCCTGGTGTACGAGGAACTGTTCACCATCCAGGTCCTGATGGCGCTGCGCCGCGAGTCCCGGCGCGGCACCGAGGGCGTGGTGCTGAACAAGCCCGGTGACCTGACCACCCGGCTGGTGTCGAGCCTGCCCTTCCAGTTGACGGGAGCCCAGCGGCGCGTGCTCAGGGAGATTTTGGCGGACATGCGGTCCGGCCGGGCCATGCACCGGTTGCTGCAGGGGGACGTGGGGTCGGGCAAGACGCTGGTGGCCCTGATCGCGGCCCTGTTCGTGGTCGAGCAGGGGCACCAGGCGGTGATCATGGCGCCCACGGAGGTCCTGGCCCGCCAGCACGGACATTCGCTGAAAAAATGGTGCGATCCGCTGGGTGTGACCCTCGAGACCCTGACCGGTTCGACCCCGGCCGGCGAACGCCGCGCCATCCTGGCCGGGGTGGCCGCCGGTGAGATCGACCTGCTGGTCGGCACCCACGCGGTCATCCAGGAGGACGTCCGCATTCCCAGGCTGGCCCTGTCGGTGGTCGATGAACAGCACCGGTTCGGGGTCCGGCAAAGGGGCCGCACCGGCGCGGCCGGTGATTCGGCCGAACCGGTCCACGTGCTGGTCATGAGCGCCACGCCGATCCCGCGCAGCCTGTCCCTGACCCTTTACGGGGATCTCGACCTGTCCCTCATCGACGAACTGCCGGCGGGCCGGCAGCCGATCACCACGGCCATCGTCAGGGAAAAGGACGAGGCCGCGGTGTGGGACGCCTGCCGGCGTGAAATCGCCGCCGGGCGCCAGGCCTACGTCATCTACCCGGTCATCGAGGAAACCGAGGGCCAGGATCTCAAGGCCGCCACCGTGGAATTCGAACGCCTGCGGGCGGAGGTCTTTCCCGGCAGCCGCGTGGCCCTGCTTCATGGCCGCATGAAGGCCTCGGAAAAGGACCAGGTGATGAGGGCCTTCTCCGGGGGCGAGGTCCAGGTCCTGGTGGCCACGACGGTCGTCGAGGTGGGGGTCGATGTCCCCAACGCCACGGCCATGGTCATCCACAATCCCGAACGGTTCGGCCTGGCCCAGCTGCACCAGCTGCGGGGGCGCATCGGCCGGGGACGTCACGCCTCTTCCTGCTGGCTGCTGTGCGACCGCTACCTGGCCGAGGAGTCCTTCCAGCGGATACGGTTTTTCGCCGAACACACCGACGGGTTCGCCCTGGCCGAGGAGGACCTGCGGCTGCGGGGCCCCGGCGACGCCTGGGGCATTCGCCAGCACGGCGCGCCCGGCTTCAGATTGGCCAATCCCATCCGGGACGCCGAACTGGTGGCCCTGTGTCGGCAGGATGCCCGCGAGCTTCTGGAGGCGGATCCTGGGCTTGATGGTCAAGTGGGGGGGGTGGTCAGGCGGGGACTGGCTTCCAATTTCGGCAAATACCTGCCTATTCTGGCCGGATAGGTTGTGCCTATGAAATTGTGTCCAACGGAATGAAATATCAAAAAATCAAAAACACGCGGCCATCTTGCTTCTGTATTTTCTATTTGGTAATTTCTGAAGCCCCTGGATACCTGTCGAAAACAGGCCCTGGAGCACAGACACAATTTCAAAGCCACAGGTGGCCGGCCGGGCCGCAACCCGTGGTCGTATTCGATTTTAAGCTTGCAACAAACCCACCTTCAAGGTATATTGGCGCGGTCTCGAAGTCCCCCCTACGGGTGGACCGTTTGAGGTGGGCGCAAGTCCATCTCTTTTTGTACCGGGAGGAATGGTGTGGCCGAAGGCAACCGTCCCGATTTGAAGCAGATGGCCGACCGCATCATCGACCTCCTGGAACCCGAACTGGTCGCCGACGGGTTTGACCTGTTGGATGTCCGCATTTTCCGCGGCGGTGGTCGTCATCAGCTGCGGATCTACGTGGATCTGCTGGATGGGAAAATCTCCCTCGAGCAGGTCACCGCGGCTTCGCGGACGATCGGTATGCTTCTCGAAGAGGCCGATCCGTTTCCCGGCGAGTACGTCATCGAAGTTTCCTCACCCGGCATCCGACGGCCCCTGCGCAAGCCCGAACATTATCTGGCGGCTGTCGGCGAACGCGTCGACCTGAAAGCGGCCGGACCGGGGCCCAAGCGTGTGCGTGGCGTTCTGGAAAAGGTGGACGGGACCGACCTGGTCATCCAGGGCGAGGGCGAGGACGGGTCTCCCGAGGAAACGCGCGTCGCGATTTCCGGCATCCTGGAAGGCAGTCTGGATCCGGAATTCGATGTCCAGGCCCTGATCAACGCCGACCGTCGCGAGCGGAAGGAAGCCCGCCGCCAAGAGCGCGCGGCCAAGAAGAAACGCACCCGGAAAAGCCGGCCGCGTGCCCAGAAAAAGCAGGAGTAGAGTCCGCATGGATCACAATATTCTGAATGCCCTGAGTGAGATCACCAGGGAGAAAAACATCGACAAGTCCGTCATCATCGAGTCGCTCGAGGCCGGCCTGCAGTCCGCCGCCCGCAAGAAGCTGGGCGCCGAGGCCAACATCGATGCCCGGGTGGACCCCGACACGGCCGAAATGGTCGTCGAGCAGGTCAAGACGGTGGTCGAGGAAATCGACGATCCCGATACGGACATCTCCCTGGAAGAGGCCCAGATCGAATTCGGCGACGAGGTCGAGGTCGGCGACGAGGTGCGCTGGGAACTGCCGCTGGCCGATTTCGGCCGCAACGCCATCCTGGTGGCCAAGCAGATCCTCGTCCAGAAGGTCCGCGAGGCCGAAAGGGCCCAGATCTTCGAGGAGTACAAGGACCGGGTCAACGAGATCATCGTCGGCACGGTGCAGCAGGTGGACCGGGGCAACGTCCTGGTCAACCTGGGTCGGACCGAAGCGCTGATGCCCTACCGGGAACAGATCCGCGGCGAAAAGCTGCACCAGGGCAAGACCGTGCGCGCGTTCATCACCGAGGTCCTCGACAGCGCCAAGGGGCCGCAGGTCATCCTGTCGCGCAGTCATCCCGGATTTCTCAAGGCCCTCTTCAGCCAGGAAGTGCCCGAGATCCAGGAGGGCATCGTCGAGATCAAGGCCGTGGCCCGCGAGCCGGGAACCCGGTCGAAGATCGCCGTGACCAGCAACGACGAGCGGGTCGATCCCGTGGGGTCGTGCGTGGGCATGAAAGGCAGCCGCGTGCAGGCCGTGACGCGCGAACTGGCCGGCGAGCGGGTGGACATCGTGCCCTGGAGCGCCGAGCCCAGCCTGCTTATCAGTCGCGCCCTGAGCCCGGCCATCGTCAGCAACATCATCCTGCACCGCGAACGCAACGAGGCGACCGTGGTGGTGGGCGAGGACCAGCTGAGCAAGGCCATCGGCAAGGAGGGCAAGAACGTCCGCCTGGCCGCCAAGCTCACCGAGTGGAAGATCGATCTGGTCAGCGGGCGCGAGTACGCCGTGCGCCAGCGGGTCATCGACGAGATGAGCATGAACCTGGCCGAGATGGAGGGTGTCAGCGAGGAGATGCTCATCCTGCTGGAGGCCATCGGCATTTCCACCATCGAAACGCTGGCCGACGCCAGCCTGGAGAAACTCCAGGAAGTGCCCGGACTGGATGAAGAGGCCGCGGACAGCCTGCTGGCCACCGCCCAGGTCACCCGGGACGAGCTGCGCAAGATGATCGAAAAGACCATCGCCGAGGAGATGGAGCGGGAAGCCGCCGATGAGCGCCCGCTCTTCGACGAGGAAGCGCTCAACGAAGAGGAAATCGGGGACGGGGACGTCGACGAGGCCGTGAAGGAGACTCCCGAGCCCAAGACCGACATCTTCAAGGATTTCCCCGACGGCACCGAGGACGGCGATGAAGCCGCCGCTGCCGGCGAGGCCGACGAAGAGAAAAAAGTGGATCCGTTCGCCAATACCGAACTCGAGGATTGACCTGGTCCCATGACTGAGGAAACTACTCGCGAAATGGCGGATAAACTGTTGGGATTGCTCGGATTGGCGCGCAAGGCGGGAAAGCTCGGCCTGGGATTCAGCGCCGTCGAGAAGATGGTCGCCAAGGGGGAGAATCCCCTGGTGATCACGGCCGTGGACATCGGCGACAGCCTCAAGGGGAAAGTTTCCCGGTGGCAGCCCGTCCGCGGCGTGGTGGCCGATGTCCTTTCCGGCGAGGACTTGGCCAGGGCCCTGGGCCGCGACAAGCTCGCGGTGGTCGGGGTGAGTGATTCCGGATTCGTCAAAGGAATCCGGAAATTGGGTTTCTGAGGCCCGGTCGTCATACGGACGGCTCGCGCCACGGACCCGAATTGATGTCGGTGGAGGTTACCGGTTTTGGTGAGGAAGCTTAGAGTTTACGAACTCGGTCGGCACTACGGGGTCGACAGCAAGCAGATCATGACTCTCCTTCAGAAGATGAAGGTGACAGTGAAGAGTCATATGAGCACCGTCGAGGACGACGAGGTCGATCGGGTCCATTCCGTATTCCAGCGCAAGCGCCAGCTGGCCCGGGAGAACTACGCCAAGGCCCACAACCTCAATCCCGACCAGCTGAAAAACGTGGCCGCGCTCAAGCCGCTGGAAAAACCGGTCGCCCCGGACGAGCCGGAGCCCAAGAAGGCCACGAAGAAGAAGACGTCCAAGAAGAAGAAGGCCCCCGCCAAGCCCAAGGTCGTGGTCATCACCAAGGCCGGCCAGAAAACGCAGGTGGCGCAGAAGGCGCAGGAGGCCAAGGAAGCGGCCCAGAAGGCCCGCGATGCCGAAAAGGCCAAGGTGGTCGAGGAGCAGGAGCGTCGCGAGGCCGAACTGGCCGCCAAGCGTGAAGAGCACTCGAAAGCCCGCATCGTCGGCGGGACCGCGGCCAAACTGGTGAAGAAGGCCGACGTCAAGGCGCGCGAAGCCGACGAGGCCAAGGCCGCTGAAGTGACCGAAGCCGCCGAAAAAGCGGCGGAGAAGGCGGATGCTCCCGACGAGCTCGATGTCTTCGATGAAGTGGCCACCGAAACCGAGGCTCCGGCCGGGACCCAGCCCGACACCGAGACCGCCGAGCCCGCGGCCGAGGACGGCAAGCCGGAAGAGTCCGACGAGGAATCCCGGCCCAAGAAAGCCGACCCCCTGGACAAGGTCGGCACCAAGAAGAACGACGGGTACAAGCTGGGCGACATCATCAAGCCCGCGCCCAAGGCCAAGCGGTCCCGCCCCGAGCCGGGCGAAAAGCCGCAGACCGAGGTCAGCAGCGCCTCGGTGCGCGATTCGATCAAGGCCGCCATCCAGCGCCGCCAGGACGAAGCCGCCGCCCGTGAGGAAACCTCCTCGAGGCGGAAACGGACCCGCAAGAAGAAGAAGAAGGTCGACCAGGCCGAGGTCGATCGCGCCCTCAAGCAGACCATGGCGCAGATGGAAGGCGCCGGTGCCAAGAAGAAACGCCGCAAGGGCGAGAAGGTTGGAGACGACGAGGTGGCCGTTGAAACCCCCCTGCTCAGGCTCACTGAGTTCATCACGGTGCAGGAACTGGCCGACAAGCTGGGCGTCAAATCCCAGGAACTGATCGCCAATCTGTTCTCGCTGGGCATCATGGCGACCATCAACCAGCGGCTGGAAAAGGACAACATCGAACTGCTGGCCGCCGAATTCGAGCGTGAAGTCGAATTCCTGACCGAGGCCGGCGAGGATGTCCTGGAGACCGAAGAGGTCAAGGAAGAGGACAAGAGCGACCGTCCGCCGGTCGTGACGGTCATGGGCCACGTGGACCACGGCAAGACCTCGCTCCTGGACAGCATCCGCAAGACCAACGTCATCGCGGGCGAGGCCGGCGGCATCACCCAGCACATCGGCGCCTACACCGTCCAGACCGACGGGGGCCCCATCACCTTCCTGGACACGCCCGGGCACGCGGCCTTCACGGCCATGCGCGCGCGCGGCGCCCAGGTCACGGACATCGTGATCCTGATCGTGGCGGCCAACGACGGCGTCATGCCGCAGACGGTCGAGGCCATCAGCCACGCCAAGAGCGCGGGTGTGCCCATCATCGTGGCGGTCAACAAGATCGACCTGCCCGACGCCCATCCCGAAAAGGTGAAGCAGGAACTGCTGCAGCACCAGATCGTGGTCGAGGAATTCGGGGGCGACGTGCTTTGCGCCGAGATTTCGGCCAAGCAGGGCCTGGGCATCGACAAGCTGATGACCCAGATCCACCTGCAGGCCGAGGTGCTCGAGCTCAGGGCCGGGGCCGGCGGTCCCGCGCGCGGGATCGTGATCGAAGCCAAGAAAGAGCCCGGCCGCGGGGTCGTGTTCACCGTGCTGGTGGACCAGGGCACCATTAAAAAGGGCGACAACTTCCTGGTCGGCATGACCGACGGCAAGGTTCGCGCCCTGCTGGACGAGCGGGGCCAGACCCTGGATGAGGTCAAGCCCGGCGAGCCCTGCGAGGTCTTGGGCGCCAACGCCGTGCCCCAGGCGGGCGACCGTTTCTACGTGGTGGAGAACGAACGCCAGGCCCGCGAACTGTCGGACAAGCGTCGCCGCCTGCAGCGTCAGCAGCAGATCGTCGGGCCCAAGCAGGTCATCGACCTGGACAACCTGGCCGCGCTGATGACCACCGGCGAGTTGAAGGAACTCCCCATCATCATCAAGGGTGACGTGGCGGGTTCCGTCGAGGCCCTGGCCGACCAGCTCATGGAACTGAACACCGAAGAGGTCCAGGTCAAGATCGTGCACCGGGCCGTGGGCGCGGTCAGCGAATCGGACGTCCTGCTGGCCTCCAACACCGGGGCCATGATCATCGGTTTCCACATGCGTCCGGGTCCGTCCATCCTCGAGATGGCCAAGTCCAACAACGTGACCATCGAGGTCTTCGACATCATCTACGAGGCCGTCGACACCCTGAAGAAGGCCATGGCCGGCCTGCTGGGCTCGATCAAGCGCGAGGTTTCCACGGGCAAGGCTTCGGTCCGCCAGGTGTTCACCATTCCCAAGGTGGGGTCGGTGGCCGGTTCGATGGTCATCGACGGCGTCATCAAGCGCAACAGCCGGGCCCGCCTGGTCCGCGACGAAATCATGATCTGGGAGGGCAAGGTCAACTCGCTCAAACGGTTCAAGGATGACGTCAAGGAGGTCAAGGAAGGCTACGAGTGCGGCATCGGGCTCGAGAACTTCTACGAGATCAAGGAAGGCGACATCCTGGAGTGTTACGAGATCGAGGAGATCGAGCGCACCGAGCTGTGAGGAGCGTGACTCTTGCGGCCTGATCATTCCCGCCCTCGGGGACGCCGGCCAGGAACATCCTGTTCCTGGCCGGCTTGACTTTCGGCGTCCTCCGCCATCCTGGCTGCGGACGCCTCCAGACACCCCGCTGGCGGGAATGATCAGGCCGCAAGAGTCAATCACCCTCGCAAGCTTCACAGCCAGGGGCGGCTTGAGGGTTTACCTGGTGCGCGTCCGGACTTATTCTGTGGTTGAACTTCTAACTGATTGAAGGATGGAAATGGATCCGTATCGCACGAATAAATTGAACCAGTCGATCCTGGAAGTGCTCAGCCAGCTGCTGCAGGTCTCGGTGAAGGATCCGCGGGTGGGCTTCGTCACCCTCAAGAGCGTGGAGCTGAACCGGGACCACTCGGTGGCCAAGGTCTACTACGCGGTCATCGGGGACGAAGAGGACCGCAAGAAGAGCTTCCAGGGCCTGAAGAAGGCCAAGGGTTTCATGCAGAGCAAGCTGGTCCGGACCCTGGGGATGCGGCAGGCTCCCGAACTGCGGTTCACCTACGACGACTCGGTGGAAAAGGGGCTGGAGATGGATGAATTGCTGGACGGGCTGGCGAGCAAGGGCGAGTTCCTGACCGACGAGGAGAGGAAACGCCGCATGACCCTGGACGACCTGCTGCCGCCTCCGGCACTCATCCGCGGCCTGCGGGAAGCCAAGTCCATCTGGGTGGTGCCGCATCACAATCCCGATCCCGACGCCATCGGCAG
>Ga0210065_1000202_pt1 | contig 16935 bp, 10 predicted proteins | sample Muzzi_PWB_D1_FD_185533 | JGI IMG/M metagenome (GOLD analysis project Ga0210065, IMG submission 185533) | Wetland microbial communities from San Francisco Bay, California, USA, that impact long-term carbon sequestration - Muzzi_PWB_D1 (SPAdes) | ecosystem: Environmental > Aquatic > Marine >... | reverse complement strand
CACCTTCAGCAGGCGCTCCTGCCAGGAGGAAGTGTCGCCCCGGCCCCTGAATACCACCGCCGCGGCCAGAAGGGGGGCGAGAAACAGGGCGTTGAGATGGAAAAACAGGCCGATGGCCCAGACCGCCGCCACGTTCAGGAGTTTTGTCCGGCCTTCGCGGTAAAGGCACAGGAGCGTCATGAATACCAGCATGGCCACCGTCTCGGGGGCGTAGACTTCCATGTAGCCGAAAAACAGCAGCAGCGGGGCCGAGAGAATCAGCAGCAGGTAAAGGAGGATACCGTCGGCGGGGTCGGCGGTCAGACGCCGGGCCGACCAGGCTGCGGCGGCCAGGTAGGCCGCCCCGGAAAAGCATCCCAGGACCGCGGTGATCAGAAAGGCTGCCTCTTCCCCGCCGGAACCGGTCACCTGGTAGGCGCGGGCCAGCAGGTGGTAGGTCATGAAATCGAAGCCGTGGTGCAGGTGACCGTCGGCGAGTTTGACCGCGAGGGTCTGCCCGTCGCCAAGCATATGGGTCGTTTCGCGCCGAAACCAGAAAGCCGCCCCGCCCAGGACCGGAACGAGACCGTAAACCAACAGGGGACGGTTCCACAGCCAAACGGCTGCAGATCCGGTCAGACCACCGCCGAACACGGCGCCCGCGGGCGTCCAGACCAACAACAGACCGACCAGGGGGAATCCCAGGCCCAGGAGGCGCGGCAGCCAGATGGCGTGGTTGATTCCCCACAACCACGGGGCGGGGAGCCACAAACTGACCAGCATGAGGATCAAAAGGGCGGAAAGGCCGCCCTTGAGCAGAAAGGGATTATCTGACAAGGATTTAGATTTCATCTGCCTGCATTTTCAAAAAGTCCCGGATTCCTGCACCCAATTCAATTCACCGTAAAGGATGGGGGGGGAAACGTCCATAAGAGCCTTAAATCAATAGTTTAACGTAAATTATCATTTGAAACAATAAAAGTGCCATTGAATCTGTCCAGATTTCGTGATACTGTGCCCTTCCCGGCTGGAGAGGAGAGGCTCCTCCCGGGGTGTGCTGTACGAGCCTTGGGGGAAAGGCCGCTACCAGACCCCCAGGTGATTTTCCACCCAGACGTCCTAGGGGGTAGGGCCATGAAATCAGGCCGAACACAAGTGCTTATTCTCGCCTCGCTGATCATCCTTCTTTTTATACCAACGGCCGCCTCCTGGGCCGACACGATTACCCAGCCCCACAAACTCGACGAAGTCATCATCAAGTTCAAGGACACCGCCTCCCAGGCGCAGAAGGACGCCATCCTGGCCGACCTTTCCGCGACCCAGGTCAAGCATTTCAAGAAGATCAAGGCGGATCAGAAAAAGATCAGCGGCCTCTCGGTGGGCAACGCCATCGGCCGGTACAAGAACAATCCCGCCGTGGAATTCATCGAGCCCAACTACATCCTCGAGGCGTTGGAAATTCCCACCGATCCGCGCTTCGCGGAACTCTGGGGCATGTACAACACCGGCCAGACCGGCGGCACGCCCGGGGCCGACATCGACGCCACGGTGGCCTGGGACGTGTTCACCGGGTCCCGGAACATCATCGTTGGTGTGATCGACACCGGTGTCGATTACAACCATCCCGATCTGGCGGCGAACATCTGGACCAACCCCGGGGAGATTCCCGGCAACGGTATCGATGACGACAACAACGGATTCATCGACGATATCCATGGTTGGGACTTCATCAACAACGACAATGACCCCATGGACGACAACGGCCACGGGACCCACTGTTCGGGGACCATCGGCGCCCTGGCCAACAACGGCCTGGGCGTGGTGGGCGTCAGCCCCAACGTGTCGATCATGGCGCTGAAGTTCCTGAGCTCCGGCGGGTCCGGCAGCTCGGCCGACGCCATCGAGTGTCTGGAATACGCCACCATGATGGGCGCGAACCTGACCAGCAACAGCTGGGGCGGGGGCGGCTCGTCCGAGGCCATGCGCCTGGCGATCCTGGACGCCGGCAACAACAACAGCCTGTTCGTGGCCGCGGCCGGCAACTCGAGCTCCAACACCGACGTCAGTCCCCATTATCCGTCCAGCTACGACCTGGACAACGTGGTGGCCGTGGCGTCCACCGACCACAACGACGAGCTTTCCAGCTTCTCCAGCTATGGGGCGACTTCGGTGGACATCGCCGCCCCCGGCAGCTCCATCCTGAGCACCCTGCCCGGCAACTCCTATGGCGTGCTGAGCGGGACCTCCATGGCCACGCCCCACGTCTCGGGCGCCCTGGCCCTGATCTACGGTCGCTTCCCGGCCATCGATGCCCTCGATGCCAAGGCGTTGCTTCTGAATTTCGCCGACCCGCTGCCGAACCTGGACGGCGTGGTCCTCAGCGGGGCGCGGTTGAACGCCTTCTGGCCGATCGCCGAACCGGACAGCATCCCGCCGGGGCAGGTCATGGATCTGGCCATCGTGGAAGCCGGTTCCAACTGGCTGGATGCCCAGTGGACGGCCGTCGGTGACGACGACAACACGGGCAAGGCCAGCCGTTACGACCTGCGCTACGCCACCTTCCCCATCGACGATGCCAACTTCGAGACGGCCACCCGGGTGGCGTCCACGCCCAAGCCGGGCGATCCCGGCACCCTGGAGTCCGCCCGGGTCAGCGGCCTCGATTTCAACACGACCTACTACGTGGCCGTCCGGGCCCTGGATGAGTTCGGCAACGCGGGGGCCTCGTCCCCCTCGGCCAGCGGAACCACCCTGGGCATTCCGGATATCGCCGCGACACCCCTGTCCCTGGCCGACGCCCTGCTGACGGGGGGGACCTCCCAGCAGACCCTTACCCTGAGCAACGTCGGGCAGGGGACCCTCGATTTCGAGATCCCCAAGCCCATGCTGCTGGGCAACCCCGTGGTGGCGAACGCCTACGCCGCCTTCCCCAAGGGAACCGTCGATCCGCGTGAAGGCGCCCCGGTGATCGAAGGCGCGGGCGGGCCGGACAACTTCGGCTACCGCTGGGTCGACAGCAACGATCCCTTCGGTCCGACCTTCGCCTGGATGGACATCTCGGGCGTGGGCAACGTGGCCATGACCAGCGGCGACGACGCCACGGCCGGGCCGTTCCCCATCGGTTTCGACTTTCCCTTCTATGAGGGGGATTTCAACCAGTTCTACGTCTGCTCCAACGGGTTCATCAGCCTGTCGAGCAACAGCGTCGATTACAACAACCAGCCGCTGCCATCGGCCGGCGCGCCCGGTAACCTCATCGCTCCGTTCTGGGACGATCTGGTGGCCGACGGGGCCGCGGTCTACTTCCACAACGACGGCAACCGCCTGATCGTCCAGTGGGAAGGCGTTTCCCATTACGACAGCGGCGGGCCCTACACCTTCCAGGCCCTGATCTACCCCGACGGGACCATCGAGTACCAGTACAACACGATGGGCGCGCCGACCGCCGAGTGCACCGTGGGCGTCCAGAACGGCACCGGGTCCGACGGTCTCACCGTGGCGTTCAACACCGCCTACGTCACCGACGGTCTCGCGGTGCAGATCCGCGCCATCCCGCAGTGGGTGACGGTGGCTCCCGCGTCGGGCACCATCTATGCCCCCAACAGCACGTCCCTGGACGTGAACTTCGACGCCTCCGGCCTGATCGGCGGCACCTATGACGGGGTCATCCGGATCCTCAGCAATGACCCGGACGAGAGTGAATTCCAGATTCCGGTGCAGCTGGTCGTGACCGGCGCCCCGGACATCACGGTCTCCCCCCTCTCGTACGTGTTCTCCGACCTGTTCCTCGGCGCCAGCGAGACCACCCAGATTCTGGTGCGCAACGCCGGCACGGACGTGTTGACCATCTCGAGCATCGCGATCGACGACGCGGTCTTCACCATGGGCCCGACGCCCACGGTCCTGGGCCCGGGAGAGGCCCAGCCGGTGGACGTGACCTTCACGCCCGCGGCGGCCCAGCCGTACTCGGCCACGATGACCATCATGAGCGATGATCCGCTCGAACCGGTGGTCACCGTCGCGCTGTCGGGCGCGGGTCTTGTCCCGCCCGAATTCGCGGTCGATCCGACGTCGCTGGCCAGCGACCTCATGACCGGCGAGTCCGAGCAGCAGGCCTTGACCTTCACCAACAGCGGCGGGGCGGATTTCGAATTCGACCTCAACATCGATTTCCACGCCAACGTGACCGTCCACGACTACGTGGAAGTGGGCAAGGAGGAGATCGACGCCAACGTTGGCCAGCCTGTCCTGGAAGGCTCGGGCGGACCCGACATCTATGGCTACCGCTGGATCGACAGCGACGAACCGGGCGGTCCCACCTATGACTGGACCGACATTTCGACCACCGGCACGGCGGTGTTCTCCGGAGCCAACGACGACCGCAACGTCGGTCCGTTCCCCGTGGGCTTCGACTTCCCGTTCTACGGCAACAGTTTCGCCGATTTCCGGGTGTGCTCCAACGGTTGGCTCAGCTTCACCTCGACGAGCACGTCGCTCTCGAACCAGATGCTGCCCAACAGCGGCGCCCCCGAGAACCTGCTGGCCCCCTTCTGGGACGACCTGCGCCCGGACACGGCCGACGGCGCCAACGTCTACTATCTGTACGACGGCACGCGGCTGATCGTGCAGTACGACAACGTGCTGCGTTACAGCTCGGGCGGGCCGTACACCTTCCAGGTGCTGCTCTATCCCGACGGCACCATCGTCTACCAGTACGCCGACATGCAGGGCACGCGGCTGGACGAGGCTACCATCGGCATCCAGAACGATCTGCGCGACGACGGACTGACCGTCGCCTACAACACCGACTACGTGCATGACGGCCTGGCGATCCGTTTCCAGGCGTTCCCCGAGTGGCTGACGGTCAACCCGTCCTCGGGCGTCATTCCTCCCGGAGGTTCGCTGCCGGTGACGGCCCGTTTCAACTCGACCGGACTGTTCGGCGGGACCTACCAGGCCGATGTCGTGGTCAACAGCAACGATCCCTCGGCCCCGATGCTGCCGATCCCCGCGACGATGAACGTCACCGGGGCTCCGGACATCGCCGTCAGTGTGGCGGCGATCGACTTCGGCAACGTCTTCGTCGGCACCCCGACGCTGCAGGACCTGGTGATCTCCAACGTCGGTACCGACCAGCTCATCATTTCCGGCTGGAGTCTCGACAACCCGGACTTCAACAACAACCTGACAATTCCGGAAATCCTCGGCCCCACCCAGAGCCTTATCGTCACGGTTGGCTTCACACCCTCGGCGGTGGGTCTGCGGGAAGGCGTCTACACGATCTCCAGCAACGATCCCGACCAGCCGACTGTCACCGTCGACCTTTCCGGCATGGGTCTGCTTCCGCCGGATGCCTCGGTCGATCCGACCAGTCTGGCGGCCGACCTGTTCACCGGCGAGAGCGAAATGCAGTCCCTGACCGTGTCCAACGCGGGGGCCAGTGATCTCATCTGGACGGCCAACACCCTGCTCGGCGCCTCGGAAGTCGTGGTCTACGCCGATGACCTGGACCTCGGCAAGGAGGAGGTCGATCCCCGGCCGGGTATCCTGGGTTCGGGCGGCCCCGACCTCTATGGCTACCGTTGGACCGACAGTGACGAACCGGGCGGACCGGTCTTCGCCTGGACCGATATCAGCGCGACCGGCACCCCGGTGTTCTCCGGTGTGGCGGACGACCAGAACGCCGGTCCCTTCGCGATCGGGTTCACCTTCCCGTTCTACGGGAACCCGTTCACGGAATTCCGGGTCAGTTCCAACGGCTTCATCAGCTTCACCAGCACGTCGAGCGACCTGAGCAACGCCCCGTTGCCGGGAACCGGCGCGCCGGAGAACCTGCTGGCCATCTTCCATGACGACCTGCGCGTCGACACCTCGGCGGGCAGCAACGTCTATTACCAGTACGACGGAACGAAGCTGATCGTGCAATGGGACCAGGTGCCCAAGTACTTCGCCTCGGGCGCTCTCACCTTCCAGGCGCACCTGTACCCCAACGGCGCGATCTTCTACTACTACCTGTCGATGACCGACGCCGCCCTCAACTCGGCGACCATCGGCATCCAGAACGCCACCCGGGACGACGGTCTGACGGTGGTCTACAATGACGACTATGTTCACGACAACATGGCGGTCAGGCTCGCGCCGCTTTCCGACTGGCTGACGGTCACCCCGAATGCGGGCTCCGTTCCTCCGGGCGGAGCGGACGTCCTGAACGTCGTCTTCAGCGCGGAACAGATGTTCGGCGGCACCTACGAGGGGGCCGTGCGGCTCGAGACCAACGACCCGCAGGCGGGCGTCATCGAGGTTCCCGCGACCCTGAACGTTACCGGCGTGCCGGTGGCCTCGGTCGATCCGGTGGCGATGAACTTCGGCGACGTCTTCATCGGTTACATGGAGACCCAGGTCATGACGGTGACCAACACGGGTACGGACGTGCTGACGGTGACGGGCATGAGCTCGACCCTCGGCGACTTCACCGCCGACCCGCACTCGTTCACCCTGGATCCGTTCGAGAGTCAGGAAGTGGCGATGACCTTCATGCCCTCGGAGGCCGGACCGCGGCACGCGGACATGGCCATCGCGAGCAACGACGCGTCATCTCCGACGATGTGCACCCTCGACGGTGTGGGCGTGGTCGCGCCTGTGGCCACCTGGACGCCCGAGCCCATGGTCGGCGCGGCCATGCCGGGCGGTTCCAAGACCAAGACCCTGACCATTTGCAACGAGGGCGGCAGCGATCTGGTCTGGAGCCTCAACGGTTCCGAGAGCATCGCCGCCGACATGGTTGTCCACTCCGAACTGGTGCTGGGCAAGGAGGAGGAGGACCCGCGTCCGGGCATCCTGGGTTCGGGCGGACCGGACACCTTCGGGCACACCTGGATCGACAGTGACGATCCGGGCGGCCCGGCGTTCATGTGGACGGACATCAGCGCCACCGGGACGCCGGTCTTCGGGGCCTACGCGGACGACGGCAACGAGGGTCCGGTGCCGGTCGGGTTCGATTTCCCGTTCTACGGCAACGACTTCAGTGAGTTTTACGTTTGTTCCAACGGGTGGTTGAGCTTCACCAACAGCGCCTTGACCACGTACACGAACCAGCCGCTGCCCAACACGGGTTCCACGGTGCCTGAAAACCTGATCGCCCCGTTCTGGGACGACATGGTGGTCGATCCGATCACCCGCGGCCTGGATGTCCATTACCTGTTCGACGGCGAGAAGACGATCGTGCAGTACGACATCAGGCGTATCGCAACTTTCGACCCGCCGTACTACAGCTTCCAGGTGCTGCTGTATCCCAACGGCGACATCAAGATGCAGTACAACACCCTGGGCACCACGACCAACAGCGCCACCATCGGCATCCAGAACGGCACCGGTGATGACGGGTTGATGATGACCTTCAACGCGGACTACGTCCACGAAGGCCTGGCGATCCTGATCACCTCGGCTCCCAGCTGGCTGTCGGTGGGCACCGAAAGCGGTGTGCTGCCGGCCGGTGAATGCACCGACATCGACGTGGTCATGAACGCGGCCGATCTGGAGGCCGGCGACTACTTCGGGACGTTGACGATGACGAGCAACGATCCGGCGGACCCGACCAAGACGATGGATGTCGTCTTCCACGTCGGGACGGTGGACGCGACCGACTCGGACATCGACCCCAACACCCTGAACGTCGCCAGCAACGGCAAGTGGATGACCAGCTATGTCGAACTTCCGGTCGAGTACGATCCCGCGGACGTGGTCCTGGAAACGGTCATGTTCAACGGGGTGGTCCTGGCCGACGACAAGTTCTTCGTCTACGACGGGGACTTCAACGGCAACGGTATTCCCGATCTCATGTTCAAGTTCTCCCGTTCGGAGATCGAGGACATCCTCACCGAGGGAGAAGAGGTCGCCGTGACCGTCACGGGTGAAATCAGGGACACGACCTACTTCGTGGCCACGGACATCATCCGGGTCATCAATCCTCGCATGGTCACGCCCAACGGCGGCGAATTCCTGGCTCCGGGAAGTCCCTACACCCTGGTGTGGGACAACCCCGCGGAGTGGCACGTGGAATACGCCGACCTGTACTACACCATCGATGATGGTGAGAACTGGGTCGAGATGGCCACGAACGTCACCGGCACGACCTTCACCTGGACGACGCCGGAGACCCCCACCGAAAAGGCCCGGGTCCGGGTCCTGATCTACGACCGTGACGGTCTGCTGGGATACGACTCCAGCGACGAGACGTTCCTGCTGACCAGTGGCGCCAGCCCGGTGGAACCGACCATCCCGTTGGTCTACGGCCTGGCCCAGAACTTCCCGAACCCGTTCAACCCGCAGACCGAGATCCGGTTTGAACTGCCGCATCCGAACAACACGCGCCTGAGCATCTATGACATCAGGGGACGTCTGGTCAAGGACCTCGTCACCGGTCACATGAATGCCGGACATCATCGCGTCATCTGGATGGGCCGGGACAACGGCGGGCGGCAGGTTGCGTCCGGCGTGTACTACTACAGGATCACTTCGGGGACCTTTACCGACACCAAGCGGATGACGCTGGTGAAGTAGTTTCTCCACCGCCTGCCGGCGGGATCCCGGGATCCCGCCGGCAGGTCGACACTTCCAAAAAAAAGGGCGCTCCGAGGAGCGCCCTTTGTTTTTATCGAACAGCTACGCGAATGGTGCGGTTTACTCGTCCACCATGCTGATGGCCTCTTCGGGGCAGGCATCGACGCAGGCTTCGCAATCGATGCATTCCTCGGTGTTAACCCAGGCTTTGCCGTCGACCATCGAGATCACTTCCGTGGGGCAGGCTTCCACGCATTCTTCACAGGCGTTGCACATGCTTTTATCAACGAGGGCAGGCATTGGTTATCCTCCTGGAGGCACGAATCGTTTTTTCCTTGGGCACCGCCCAAGGCGGCACGAACTCATAAATAGTAACCTTTTGGGATGTTTTGTCAAATTTGAAACGATTGTCAATATCATCTTAAGTGTCATATATAATAAATAGTTAACTGACCACCCAATGCCTGTTGCAAAGTTTATTTACGGAAAATCCCGCCAAGGCCGAATCCCGGGTTCCGGGCCAGCAGGATCCACAGGCACATCAGGAGGAGGATTCCGTCCCGCCACAGAAGATCCAGCCCCACGCCGTGCCCGCCGTCGGTATTGAAGCAGCCGCAGGAAATGTCCAGGCCGCGAACCAGGGCCGAGGTGATGGCGGCCATGAAAACAGTCGTCAGAAAAGCGGCCACCAGGGCGGCTCCGCGGCGCCAGATCCCCAGGACGAGGGCCAGGCCGACGACCATTTCGGTCACCGGCAGCAGGTGGGCGCTCGCATGAAGCAGGCTGAACGGGACGAGGCGATAGTGGCTGATGGCGGTGGCGAAGGCGCCGGGGTGGGCCAGCTTGTCCAGGGACGCGTAGATGAAAACGCCGCCGACGACCAGACGCAGCGCGAGGGTCAGGACGCCGCTCATGAATCGCCTCCGGTTCTGCTGGAAATATCGCCGCCGGCCTTCCGCCAGGCCGTCAGGCCTCCCTTGAGGATCAGGACGTTGGGGTACCCGCGCCCGGTCATGCGGGCGGCGATGTTGGAAACCGACTGGAGGTTCCCGTCCCCGAACAGGATGAAATTGTCCCTGGGGGTCATGAAGTCGAAGTATGCGAGCAGGTCGTCGTCGAACGAATCGCTCCTGATGAAGAAGGCGCCCGGAATCGTATCGAACGCGCCTTCGGGATGGTCCCGGGTGTCGATGAAGATGTATTCCCCTTCGTCGTACAGGGCCAGGGCTTCGTCGATGTCCACCAGGGGGGCGGCCAGTTCCAGCTCATAGGCCACCGGGTCGGCCCGCAGGGGCAGCCCGTCGCCGCGCAGCAGCCAGGAAACGGCGGTGACCAGAACGGCCGTCAACAGCAGCAGGCCGGCCTCCCTCAGGGAGGCCGGCATGAGGAACGTCATCGCCGATTCGCCGCGGGTTTTGGCCATGATGCCTACAACCGGACCATGTAGGTCACCGGGACCTTGATGACCGGAGTCTCGGGGCGATCGGTGAAGATGGTCAGGGTGCCCTTGATCTGGCCCTTGTTCTCCTGGGCGCGCGGGTCGGTGCTCGGGATGGGCTCCCCGGTCAGGATGACCTTGGTCTCGGCGTTTGGAATGGTTTCCAGGACCTCCAGGGAGATCTCGGGAAGATCGATTTCCGCGCCGGTGACCTTGAATTCCATTCCCTGCTCGAAGGGAGCGACACGAACGGTCTGCATGAACTGCTTCTTGTACCGGAAACTGATCTCCTCGGGGCTGGCGGTCAGCGACTGGGTGACCCAGGCCTGCATCTCGATGTCGACGGTGGGCATCTCCTCGATGTTGGTCGTGACACGCACATGATCGCGGTGGCGCCCGGGCTCCATGTCCGCCGGCACGGTGATCTCCAGAACGGCCTTCTTCGGATCACCTTCGAAATTATTGACCGCCTTGACCTCGAACAGGTCCTGGCGGGTCTTGTCGGTGCCTATTTCCAGCTGGTCGATGTCCATGGCGGTGAACGTGACTTCCTTGGTGAAGGTCTCGCCCTGCAGGGAGCGGGAGAACCCGACACGCTGGTTGACCGGGCTGATCACCAGGGGTGTGTGGACATCGGCCTTGATGACCACGTCGACGGTCCCGTTGATCGGGTCGTTGGAAGTGATGTTGACCGCCTTGATCACCGGGCCGTGGAATTTCTTGCTGTTGAACTGGATCTCGATCTGGGTCGACTCGCCCGGGGCCAGGTTCTCCTTGGCCAGGGTGGGAACGGTGCAGCCGCAATCGGCCTTGACGTCCAGGATCTGCAGCTCGGCGGCCCCCTCGTTGGTCACCGTCACGTAGACGGTTTTCTGCTCCTGCTGCTTCATGCTTCCGAAGTCGAAACTCAAGGGATCGACGGAAATGACCTGGGCGGCGGCCGACCCCGCGGTCAGGATCACGGCCGCAATAAGAACAAGACCAGCTTTGGCGTGTCGCATTTATCTACCTGCCTGGGTTTTTCGGGATAGGCATTTTCTCAACCGGGTATTCTAACAGAACCCGGGATGTAACTGCAAGTTCCCTCCAATTTTGTTCCTTTTCCTCCCCGAGGCAAGGCCTTAGGATGTTTGCAGCAGGCAGGGAGGCGCCCATGTTCGATTCGGATCTCAGTTTTCGCAGCGTGACCCGGGGGATGATCTTCCTGGTCATGGTGCTTGCCGTGGGAACAGGCTGGTTCATCCTGGTGGAGGGTTATTCCCTGCTGGATGGACTGTACATGACCGTGATTACCGTCAGCACGGTGGGTTTCCGGGAGGTCAGGACCCTGGACGGTTCGGGCCGCCTGTTCACCGTATTTTTGATCATCGCGGGATTGACGGTGCTGACCTACACCCTCGGGTCCCTGGGCAGGGTCATCGTCGAGGGGTCCATTGAACGTTATGTCGGGAGGAAGCGGATGCTGCGCGATATCGACAACCTCAGGGGCCATTATATCATTTGCGGCCACGGGCGCATGGGGCAGATCCTCTGTGAGGAACTGGGCAAGGAGAAAGTTCCGTTCGTGGTCGTCGAGGGTGACCCGGCCAGCGCCGAACAGCTCCTGGAAAAGGGCTATCTGGTGGTCCAGGGGGACGCCACCGAGGACGACGTGCTGCGCAAGGCCGGGATCCTGAACGCCAAGGGGCTGGTGGCGGTGGTCTCCAGCGACGTGGCCAACCTCTACATCACCCTTTCGGCGCGGGTCATTTGCCGAGAGGACAATCCCCATCTGTACATCCTGTCCCGGGCGACCGACTCGCAGGCCGGCGAAAAGATCCGGCGGGCGGGCGCGGACCGGGTGGTTTCGCCCTATGTCATCGGGGGCATGCGCATCGTCCAGGCGTTGCTGCGGCCCACGGTCAGTGATTTCCTGGAAATCGCGACCAGGACGAGTGAACTGGAGCTCATGTTCGAGGAACTGGCCATCGGCAGCGATTCCGCACTGGACGGGGTGGCCCTCAAGGATTCGGGCATCCGGGCCAGCTACGACATCGTGGTCATCGCCATCAAGAAGAAATCCGGGAACATGGTCTTCAATCCGGGCCCCGAGGCCATTCTGCACAACGGGGACATGCTGGTCACCCTCGGGGACCGCAACCAGTTGGATCGCCTGGGGGCCGCCCTGGCCTGATTCCGTCCGACCCGGTTGCCATAACCCCTACCGTTTCTATCATGTATTGTGATCGAGGCCTGGAAATGCCCGGCCCGGGACCGGCTTTATTTTTCACTTCGGAGGGGCGCGGGGCGCCGTCCGGGGGAGGTAGTCAGATGAGCGGCAGGATCCACGACAACATCACCGACCTGATCGGGGCCACTCCGCTGGTGCGGATCCGGCACCTTTCCGATGGCCCGGGGGAGATCGTGGCCAAACTCGAGTCCTTCAATCCCATGAGCAGCGTCAAGGACAGGATCGGTCTGGCGATGATTGTCGCCGCGGAAAAGGATGGACGCCTGTCTCCCGGCGGGGAGATCATCGAGCCCACCAGCGGAAATACGGGCATCGCCCTGGCGTTCGTGGGCGCGGCCCGGGGGTACAAGGTGACCCTGGTGATGCCCGAAACCATGTCGATGGAACGCCGGGCCACCATTCGCGCCCTGGGGGCCGAACTGGTGCTGACCGAGGCGTCCCTGGGACTGAAAGGGAGCATCGACAAGGCGGACGCCCTGCTGGCCGAACGGCCGGGCGCCTTCAAGCCCGACCAGTTTTCCAATCCCGCCAACCCGGACATCCATTTCCGGACGACCGCGGAGGAGATTTGGGCCGACACCGACGGCCGGGTGGACGTCCTGGTCGCGGGTGTGGGCACCGGCGGCACCCTGACGGGGACCTCCCGCCGCCTGAAGGAGCTGAACCCCGGCCTGCTGACGGTGGCCGTCGAACCCGAGGCGTCCCCGGTCCTGGCCGGCGGCCAGCCGGGGCCCCACAAGATCCAGGGCATCGGGGCGGGGTTCGTCCCGGAAATCCTGGACACCGGTCAGATCGACGAGATCATCGGGGTAAGCAACGACGACGCCATGGCCATGGCGCGCCGCGCCGCCAAGCAGGAGGCCCTGTTCGTGGGGATTTCCTCGGGGGCCGCGCTGGTGGCGGCTGTCCAGGTGGCCCAGCGGCCCGAGATGGCCGGCCGACGGATCGTGGCTATCATTCCCTCGTTCGGGGAGCGTTACCTGTCCTCGGACCTTTTCAAGGAATTCATCTACTGAGCCGGTCAGGGGAGATCATGTCCAGCGAGGATCCGACCCGGAAGTTGCGCGAGGTCGCCAGGGAGATCGTGGCGGCCTACGAGACGACCGGCGGCATCAACCGCATCGGCGGCAAGAACCTGCCCAACCAGCCGGCAATCGTGGAAATCCTCGAGCAGCTGCTGGCGGTCGTTTTTCCCGGTTATCACGGCGCGCCTATTTCCCGGAACGCCGACCTGGAACTGCTGGTGGGATCCCGCCTGGATACCATCAGCGATCTCCTGTCGGGCGTCATCGAACGCACCCTGGTCTTCTGCCAGAAGATGGACGGCGAGTGCGACCGGATCTGGAAACTGACCGACGTGGCTCTCGACGAGAGTCGCTTCGCGGCGGCGGCCCGGCAGGTGACCATGGCCTACCTCGAACAGCTTCCGGCCATCCGGCGCCTGCTGGACAAGGATGTCCAGGCGGCCTTCGAGGGCGATCCGGCGGCCACCAACATCGAGGAGATCATCCTCTGCTATCCGGGGGTGCAGGCCATCGCCATCCACCGGTTGGCCCACCCCCTGTACCGCCTGGGCGTTCCCCTGTTGCCCCGGATCATGGGCGAATGGGCCCATCAACTTTCCGGCGTGGACATTCACCCGGGGGCCGAGATAGGGGAGTATTTCTTCATCGACCACGGCACCGGGGTGGTGATCGGCGAAACGACCAGGATCGGCCGCCGCGTCAAGATCTATCAGGGCGTGACCCTGGGCGCGTTGAGCTTTCCCCGGCACGAGGACGGTTCGCTGGTCAAGGGGGGCAAGCGGCACCCGACCATCGGGGACGGGGTGACCATCTACGCCAACGCCACCATCCTGGGCGGGGAGACGGTCATCGGCGAAGGGGCCGTCATCGGGGGCGGGACCTGGATCACCGGACCGGTCGCCCCGGGCGGACGGGTGACCCTGCCCAGGACCGACCCCATTCCGGAAGCTGATTTTTGACGGGGCGTGTGTTAACATTGGCGGCATGAACATACCCTTGGGCAACCCCCGGCATCGTCATCTGCGAACCCTGTCGGCCATCCTGTTGTTGGCGGTCGCTTCGGCGTCCCATGCCGGCGACGAATTTCCCCACGGCCGCATGACCAGGCAGGACTTCGAGATGGCCAAGACGGTTCCGTCCGCCTTCGGGGGCGACAAGGACGGGGAGCTGGGGGACGCCGCGGCCGGCAGCGACCGGTACGACGTCCAGCGCTATGACCTGGATCTGAAGATCGACCCCGGAAACCGTTTCATCGAAGGAACGGTGAAGATGGTTTTCACCAGCGTGGCCTCCGGCTGGGACGATTTCGTCTTCGACCTGCGGTACAACCTGAACGTCGATTCGGTGACCCACCTGTCCGGCCCGTTGACCGCCACCCATGACGCGGATTCCGTTTCGGTCGTCCTGCCCGAGACCATGGAAATCGGCAAGGTCGATTCGGTGATCGTGGCCTACAGCGGATTCCCCCGCGAGCAGATGGTGATCAACCGCGGCCTCATGTTCAAGACCCATCGGCGGCTTCCGGACGGCCCGATCGATGACACCTCGCCCATCATCGCCAACATGAGCCAGCCCGGTTACGCGCAGAGCTGGTGGCCCTGCAAGGACAAGCCGGGGGACAAATTCCTGGTGTCCACGAAATTCACCGTTCCGGACACCCTCATTGCCGTTTCCAACGGCACGCTGGAATCCGAAACCCCGGCCGAACCCGGCTGGAGGACCTGGTCCTGGCGGGAGGCCTACCCCATCGCCACCTACCTGGTCTCGGTCGCGGCCAGTGATTACATGCTGCTGGAGGAAAGCTGCCTCACCTCAGGATTGGGGTCGGACGTACCCCTGAAGCACTGGGTCTTCCTGGCGGATGTCGAGGCCGCGCGGCTGGAATTCGCGCCCATGTGCGACATGATCGATTTCTGTGAGACGCGCTACGGCGTCTATCCCTTCCTGGGCGAAAAGTACGGGCATGCCGAAATCCTCTGGCCCGGGGCGATGGAGCACCAGACGGTGACCAGCATCGGTTCGGCCTCCCTGGACGGCCAGGGCACCCATGACTGGCTGGTCATGCACGAACTGGCCCACCAGTGGTTCGGGGACAGCCTGACCCCCGAAACCTGGGCCGACATCTGGCTCAACGAAGGGTTCGCGACCTACGCCGAATCCCTCTGGTTTGATTATACCGAGGGGTTCCAGGCGTACCTGCGCCACCTGGTGGACAACCGGAACGAGGACGAATGGGCCAGCCAGGGGCCGGTCTACGATCCCATGCCGGTTTTCCCAGGCCGGGTGATCTACGACAAGGGGGCCTGGATCCTCCACTCCCTGCGGGGCCGGATAGGCGATGCCGCGTTTTTCAGCCTCATGGAGGATTGGGCCACCGGCCCCTCCCGCCGGGACGGCACGGTCGTGACCCAGGAATTCATCGACCTGGCCGGGGTGTACGGGGGCGAGCCCCTGGACGCCTTCTTCTGGCCCTACCTCAAGGAAACGGTCCTGCCCCAGATCGTGTTCGACTACGAAATCCGCGACGGCAACGCGGGCGCAGGCACGGGTCTGACGGTGACCTTGCGCCAGAACCAGGGTCCCCTGTTCGACAATGTTTTTCCCCTGGTCGTGGAAACGGTCGGCGGCAGCGCCATCAGGAAAATCCCTTTGAGCACGCGCGGCACCACCGTGGAATTCGAGTTTCCCGAGGCGGTGACCGGGGTCCAGCTTGATCCGGACATGTGGGTGATCTGGCAGGAATACGCGCCCGGCGAGGCTCCGCAGGGTTTGACGAACATCTATCCCAATCCTTCCCAGGGCAACTACGTCGTGTTCGCCTACCAACTGGCCCAGGCCGCCCAGGTGGAAGTCATGGTGATGGACGCCCGGGGAGCCCGGATCTTTCACCAGGATCTCGGGACCGTCGGCCCCGTCACCGAGGGCAATGAATTCGGGTGGAACGTCCAGACCAACGCCGGGGCGAGGGTCCCCAGCGGCGTCTATTGGGTGACGGTGCTGATCGACGGTCAGCGCCATGTCGGGAAGTTCGCGGTGATTCGATAGGGGGGAGCCTGGTGGAACTGTCTCTGGGGGAGTGCCGGATTCGGGATCTGGTGCAGAATGACGCGCCGGCCCTTGCCAGGTACGCGGACAACCGCAACATCGCCCGCGTGCTGCGGGACCTGTTCCCCAGTCCCTATTCGGAAGCCGACGCGCGGAACTTCATCGGGCGCATCACCCGTGAAGAGCCCCACCTGGCCTTCGCCATCGCCAACGAGGATGAGGCGTTCGGCGTCATCGGCTACATTCCGGGCCAGGATGTCTACCGCTATTCCGCGGAAATCGGCTACTGGATAGGCGAGGAATACTGGGGCCGCGGCATCATGTCCCGCGCGGTTGACGCATTCTCGGTCTACCTCTTCGACACCTTCGCCTTCAACCGGCTTTTCGCCGGCATCTTCTCCTCGAATCCCGCCTCGGCCCGTGTTCTCCAGAAGGCCGGCTATTGCCGTGAGGGCATACTGAAGGCCCACGTCTTAAAGGACGGGAAACTCCAGGACGAGCTCCTGTATGCCAGGCTGCGTCCCGGGCTGTCCGACGGTTGATCGCCTCCCGCTATTAGCAGGCATCCGTTCGTGATCCGCGGGCGTGGGAATAATCCGCAGGGCCGAAGGCCCGAGGACATTTCCCACGCCCGCGGATCACGAACGGATGCCTACTTC
>Ga0210065_1000201_pt1 | contig 17025 bp, 10 predicted proteins | sample Muzzi_PWB_D1_FD_185533 | JGI IMG/M metagenome (GOLD analysis project Ga0210065, IMG submission 185533) | Wetland microbial communities from San Francisco Bay, California, USA, that impact long-term carbon sequestration - Muzzi_PWB_D1 (SPAdes) | ecosystem: Environmental > Aquatic > Marine >... | reverse complement strand
GTGACGGGGGACCTGCGCGACGCCCTTTCCGTCGCCCGGGCGGTCCGGGGCGCGGCGATGTCCAGCAGCGTCACCCCGGCACGGGGAGAGACTCCCTTGAGCCTGCCGATTTCCCTGATCAGACCGGTGAACATGACAGCCTTCCTAGATCGTGACCGCGGCGAGCAGGTCGGTGAATTTTCGGCGGTCGTGGACGATCAGCAGGTCGTCCTCCAACTGCCGGTGGCTGGTCAGCGAGAATCGCGCGGACCTGGCCGGGGTTTCGGCGCCCTGGGGCCACCCCACGCCGCCGCCCAGGATCACCGGAGCCAGATAACGGACCCAGCGGTCCACCAGGCCCGCTTCCAGGAACGACCAGGCCAGGCGGGGACCGCCTTCGACCATGACCGTCGCCACCCCTCGACCGGCCGCGGCCTCGATCAGGCCCGCGGGGTCGACGCGGCCGTTTTTTTCACGGCAAAAAACGATGTCCCCGCCGTCGGCTTCGATTCCGGCCCGCCGGGCCGAATCCTTGGCTCCTTCACCCGCGAAAACCAGATAGCGCTCGCGTTCGAAGCCCCCGTCCCAGCTCAGGTCGGTGTCCACGTATCCGGCCAGGGGATCGGTGCCGGGGACATCGGCCGCGCCGGTGACCAGACGTCCGTCGAGCCGGGGGCGGTCCGCCCGGACGGTCCCCTCCCCGACCAGGACCAGATCCACCCGGCGGCGGCGGGCGTGGACATCCCGGCGGGCGGCCTTTCCGGTCAGGTAGACCGGCCCGGTATCGCCGCGCGAGGCGTCCGACGGGGCGAACATGCCGTCCAGGCTGTGGGCCGTCTTCAGCTCGATGTAGGGATGGGTGAAATTGTCGGTGGCCGCGAAGGGCCAGACCAGTTCGAGGGCTTCTTCGGCCAGGACACCGCAGGTGACGTCGAGTCCCCGGTCCCGCAGGTAGCGGCACCCGCCCCCGGTGACGCGGGGATTCGGATCCCTCATGGCGACGACCACCCGCTTGATGCCCGCGGCGATGACCGCCGGCGCGCAGGGCGGCGTCCGGCCCTGATGGTTGCACGGTTCGAGGGTGACATAAAGGGTGGCCCCCCGGGCCTTGTCGCCGGCATCGGCCAGGGCCACGGGTTCGGCGTGGGGCCTGCCGGGTCCTTCATGGGCCCCGCGCCCCACGACCACACCCTTGGCGACGACAACGGCGCCGACGGGCGGGTTGGGCCAGGTCCGGACGCCCACGCCGCGCGCGAGGGCCACCGCTTCGGCCATGAAGCACCGGTCGACGGCAAGCTTGTCGCCGTCGTAACGTCGGGTGCAATCCACTACATCCATGATGGCGCCGGCGGGGATCGATTGATGGCGGAAAAATAGGCGGACTGGCCCTGGGCAGGACGGCATGGGCCACCGCACGGGACAGCAAGGGACCGCCAACTTCTACCATCCAGACTTTCACTGTCGGCCCTGGATTTCCACCAGGTCAGCTTCCGCCGAAGGCGAAAGGTCGCGGGCTGTGACCGCCGGTGGGGAATTTCACCCCGCCCCGAAGTTGAGGTTCGGTTCCGGGTGGGATCCACCCGGATGATATTGGGTTTTCTGATACAAACCTAGGCGGCCTGGCCTATTTCGTCAAGATTCCCCTGAGGCCGGCGGCTCCCACAGTTCGACCTTGTTGCCCTCGGGATCGAGGAACCAGCCGAACCGGCCGAATTCGCCGTCCTCCCTCTGGTCCATGACCGTGGCCCCGCCCGCCGCGACCCGGGACAGACATCCGTCCAGGTCGTCCACGATCAGGTTGACCATGAACGTCTTCGCCGAGGGCTCGAAGTAGGTGGTGTCGCTGCTGAAGGGCGACCACACGGTCAAGGATCCCGCGGGCAGGGCTTCGTGTTTCATGCTGGCGCCGTAGGGATGTGCGACCGGCAAACCCAGCCACTCCTTGTACCAGGCCCCCAGCTTTTCAGGATCATCCGATTTGAAAAAAACGCCGCCAATTCCCAGGACTCTTGCCATGTTCAGCCTCCCTCCCTGACCCGGTACCGGTCCGGTTCGTCGAACACGATGACCGCCCGGTAACCCTTGTAGACCGTGGCCGAGTGGGGCTGGCCCGCCGGCACGAAAAAATTGTCGCCGGCGCCGAAGATCTCCGTCACCTCCGGCCGATGAAGTTCCACCCGACCGCTGATCACCAGTTCCCACTGGTCGGCGTGCGCGTGTTCGGGAACCTCGACATCCTGTGAGAAATGGACAAACACGGTCTGCTGATGGCCGTTGGCGATCATCCACCCCCGGACCCCGGGCAAGGGGACCTCGATCTCGGGATTGCCCCTGATGAACGCGGGAAATTCGCCAAGTCCCATGGTCAATTCCTTCCTGCGGATTCGTCGGTCCCGCCCTTGAAGAACCGGGGCGGCAGGACCGGAAGCCCCACCGCGGCCAATCTCTTCTCGGCCACCTCGTAGAACTGCCGGGCCGGCACCCGGCTGAACCCCAGCTTGATGTCATACAAAAGCTCGCCCTGCAGGAAATGCCAGTGGTTCAGCAGGGTGGGCGCCTTCGCCCCCTGTTCGAACTGGATGAGGCGGCGGTGCGAACTGCTCAGGTTGATGCTCGGTTCGTTGCGCTTGGCCGCGAAATGGATCAGGGAAAAAATCTCGCGGTCGTCGACCAGCTGCTGGTCCTCGCGGTCGCGGAAATGCCGCTGGAGACGACGGGCCAGGGCCGCGTCGAATCCGCCCCAGGTCAAATCCAGCAGGAACTTGTCGTAGGTATCGATGGCATCCATCACGAAAGCCCCCAGCATGGCGTCGTAACCGTGCTGGGCCCCGACGTATATCAGGGCGAGATCGTCGCAGACCCCGTCCCCCATGCGGCGCCGGAAAAAGGCCTGGTCGTGCTCCGGAAAACGGTAGGCCCCCCGGGGGTCCCTGCACAGGACGCCCAGGTCGCTGAGGGTCCGCAGCTGCTGGTTGTCGAACAGGACCGAACCGGTGTCGCCCAGGCCGCACATCTCGAATTTTTCCCGGTCCACGATGAGGATTTCCCCGCCCCCGATGTGAAAAGGCGTGCCGCCGAAGGTGCGGCGATGTTCGAGCATGGAGGTTTCCCGATAGGACCAGTCGTCCATGAATCCGGCCAGGACAAGCCCGGTCAAAAAGGCCCGGGTCTCCACCTTGCGGTCCGCCAGGAAATCGATGCCGAACAGGGGCGCCCCGTCGACGACCAGTTCCAGTTCCGGCTTTTCCAGGTTGTCGAACAGCCAGTCCCCGAAACGGGACAGCATCCGCCCGCGGCGCTGCCGGACCAGCGGCCCCTTCAGGTTGGGGTCGCCGGTCTCCAGGACGCTCAGCACCCGGTCGAAGGTGGCGTCGGGAAAGCGGAGGGCCGTTCCGAACTCGTCGGTGAACCAACCGTGGCCGTTCTGGGCCCGGCCCAGGACGGACTGGGGCAGCAGGTCGGCCAGGACCCCGGGAGCGGCGGCGAATTTTCGCGAAAAGAGGAAGTCGAAGTCGCTGGCGACCAGGCGTTCGAAGGTTTCCTTGTGGCGGACGATATCCAGGGTGCGGAAGCCCGGGCCGTAGGATGAGGCAGGGTCACGCCGGCCCTGGCGTTCCGGACGATCGCCTTTCCGCTTTTTCACCCGGTCCAGCAGGGCCTCCACCCGGCTGGGCACCCGGCGTTTCGGCCCGCGGCGCCTGCGCCCGTTATATGCCAAGAAAGCTCCTGTCGATGGGTCGGTCAGTCCGCGCCCGCGGCCGCTTCGGGGTCGGTTTCGGTTCCGTCACCGGACCAGTCGGCGAACAGGGCGTCCACGAAGAGATCGGCGTCGAAGACGGCCAGGTCCTCGACCTTTTCCCCCATCCCGACGTAGAGCACGGGCAGCCCCAGGGTTTCGGCGATCGCCACGACGATGCCGCCCTTGGACGTGCCGTCCAGCTTGGTGAGGATCAGTCCCTGGACCGGAATGGTTTCGGCGAACACCCGGGCCTGGGACAGGCCGTTCTGGCCGGTGTTGCCGTCCACCACCAGCAGGGTCTCGGGGTCGCGGCCGGTCTTCTTGCGGATGACCCGGGCCACCTTGCCCAGTTCGTCCATCAGGTTGGACTTGGTGTGGAGTCGGCCGGCGGTGTCGACGATCACGGTGTCCACGCCGCGGGCCTCGGCCGCGTTCAGGGCATCGAAGACCACCGCGGCGGGGTCGGCGCCGGCGCCCTGGCGCACGCAGTCCACACCCACGCGGTCGGCCCATATCTCCAACTGCTCCACGGCGGCCGCGCGGAAGGTGTCGCCGGCGGCCAGCAGGACCTTCTGGCCCTCGTTTTTCAGCAGGTAGGCCAGTTTGGCGATGCTCGTGGTCTTGCCCGTGCCGTTGACCCCCACCACGAAAATGACCCGCGGGAACCGGGAGGCGGCTTCCGCGGCCCCTTCGGGCACCGGTTCGTTCCGGGCCTCGACCTTCCCCTTCTTGTTCTTCTTCTTTTTGGAGCCCTCGTCCGGCTCCCAGGACACGGGTTTGATGCGCGGCTTGGCGGTCAGGAGGATGTCTTTCACATCCGCGCGAATGACCTCCAGGACACTTTCCAGGGTGGCTTCGCCGCCCTCCTCCTTCAGCCGCGTTTCGATGTTGCGGGTGATGGCCACGGCTGACTTGACGCCCATGTCGGCGCTGATCAAAAGCTCCTCGATGGTGTCCAGGGTATCGGTGTCCAGCTTGATCCGCCGGCCGAACATGGACCGCAGGCCGCCGACCACGCCTTCACGGGTCTTGCGCAGTCCCGCGCGGAATCTGCCCAGGGCGCCCTTGATCACTCGCTCGCCTCCATCGTCCCTGCCTGGACATCCTCTTCCACGTCCGAATCGACTTCCTCCCCGGCGGCCTCCACCGGCTCGGCCTCCTCCTCATCGAAAGCGTCGATCTGGACGGGCTCGTTCTTGTCCAGATTCTGGCGACGCTCGGCGATGGCCCGGCTGAGCTCCTGGTCGCTCTGGGTTTCGGCCACGTCGTGGAAGCTGACCGAGACGATGCTGCTGCAGCCCGGCTCCATCATGGTCACGCCGTACAGGTGGTTCGCCGTTTCCATGGTCAGCTTGTTGTGCGTGATGACCAGGAACTGGGTGTTGCGGCTGAACTCGCGCAGCATGTTGACGAAGCGCCCGATGTTCACGTCATCCAGGGGCGCGTCGGCCTCGTCCAACATGCAGAAGGGCGACGGCTTGACCAGGTAAACCGCGAACAGCAGGGACAGGGCCGTCAGGCACCGCTCCCCGCCGGACAGCAGCGACACCGTGTCGATGACCTTCCCCGTGGGCTGGGCCTTGACGTGGATGTTGCTTTCCAGGGGATCGTCCGTGCGCTCCATCTGCAGGTCGGCCTTGCCGCCCTTGAACAGGGTCTGGAAAACCGCGATGTAGTTGCGGCGGACCTCTTCGAAGGTCTCGGCGAACCGTTTCTTGGCCGTGCGGTTGATCTCGCTGATGGCCTTGACCAGATCGTCGCGGGCCTTCTCGACGTCGTCCCGCTGCTTCTCCAGGAAATCCAGACGCTCTTTCTTGGTCTCGTATTCCTCGAGGGCCAGATGGTTGATGGGACCCAGCGAACTGATCTTGGACCGCTTGTCCTCCAGAAGGAATTCGGCCTGCTCCATCTGGAAGACGTCGCCTTCGCGCTCCAGTTCACCGGGCAGGTCCTCCTCGTTGATCGACGCGATCAGGTCCTGGAAGTTGCCCTGATACTGCTCCTCCAACCTCTCTTCGAGGTTGTTGCGCTTGATGTCCAGGGTGGCCAGAAGGGTTTCCATCTCGTGGGCCTGGTCACGGAAACCGCCGCGCTGCTTCTCGATGATCTGCACCCGGTCGTGCCAGGCGGAGGTTTCCTCGTGCAGGGCCTGGATCCCCTCGGCGGCCGCCCGCACCACCTGGCGGCGGCGTCCGCGTTCGTCCATGGCCTTGCCCAGCACTTCCCGCTTGCCTTCGAGTTCTTCGGTCAGGACGGTCATCGCTTCCCGGCCCACCTCGATTTCCTGGGCCAGGCGTTCGCGCCGCGCGAACTGCTCGGCCACGTTGTCGCGCAGGTGGACCAGGGCCGTTTCGGTTTCCCGTTTCCGGCTTTCCAGGCGCTGATGGGTCAGGCGCAGCTCCTCGACCTCGCCCCGGGCCTCGTCGCGGGCCATTTCCGCATCCTCGACCTGGGAACGCAGGTCGTCCCGGTGGGTGGTGCTGTCTTCCCGCTGCTTGCCGCTGGCGGCCAGCAGGCCGGTCATGGCCTGCTCCTCCAGGGCGAACCCGGCGGCCTCGCTTTCGAGCCGCTCCTTTTCGGTGTCGATTTCCTGGGCCCGCGACCCCGCGGTGTCACGCTGGTGTCGCAGCTGGGCGATTTCCACCTGGAGTTGACCCAGTTCGTCATCCAGCGCGGACAGGGATCCGCGCCCGGCGATCAGCTCTTCACGCAGGTCTTCGCGCCGACGCTTGTTGTCGGCCACCTTGGCCTGCGCGACGGTGATCTCCTTGTCCAACCGCTCGATTTCCCGGGAAATCTCGTCCAGCTTTTCCTTCCGGCCGATCAGCCCGGTGTCGGTGCCTTCCCCGCGGCCCCCGCGGACATTGCCGTCACTGCTGACCAGCAGCCCGGTGCGGCTGACGCAGACCACCACGCCCGGACCCCGGTAACCCGAAGCGGCCGCGGCCGCCTCCTCGTCCGTGGCGAAGATGACCGTGCGGGCCAGCAGGTTTTTCAGGGCCGGGATTTCGGCACCCGGCCCGGTGATGACATCCTTGGCACGGCGGCCGCCCGGGACATCGGGCATGCTGTCGGGATCCCCGTTGGCGAACCCGTCCCCGCACAGGAAATTCGCCCGCCCGATTTCCTCGGCGCGCAGTTCCTTCACCAGGTCCACGGCGGTGTTCCAACCGTCGACCACCACCGCATCAAGTGTCTCGGCCAGCAGGACCTCCAGGGCCGGCGCGTCCTCGGCCGGCACCTGCAGCAGGTCGGCCAGACCGCCGGTGACCCGGTCCTCGCCGCCATGGCGCTTGAGAATCTCGCGCGGCCCCTGGCCGTAGCCTTCGTATTCGTCGTGCAGCTTGGCCAGCAGGTCGCAGGTCGACCGGGCGGCCTCCCGCCGGCCGGACAGGGCGGAAACCTTTTCCTGAAGATCGCCCGAGTCGACCTCGAGCTGGGTTTCCTGGCGTTCGGTAGCGGCCAGGGTCTCCAGCATTCCCGAGCGTCGCGCGGCTCCCTCTTCACGTTTGGCCGAAAGGTCGGCCAGCTTCGCTTCCGCGTCCCGACCCGCCCCCAGGATCCGCTCCCGGTCGGCGGCCAGGGTCTCGATCCGTTCGCGCCGGTTCTCCTGCTTGACCTGCAGTTCCCGCAGACGACTGCGGGCCGTGGCGTCGTTCTCGATGAATTCCAGGTTGCGGCTGGTCGCATCGTCCAGGGCGGCCCGGTCATGACTGAGCTTGCTGTCCATGATCTGCAGGGCTTCGGATTTTTCCTCCAGCAGACGACCGGAGGTTTCCAGTTCATTTTCGATGGTCACCAGGTTCTCGGTCAGGCGGGCGATCTGTCCCTCGATCTCCTGCTGGCGAACCTGGGTTTCCTCGATGGACTCGGAGTTCTCGTCGATCCGGCGCTTGTGCTCTTCCAGGCGGTGCTCCAGGACCAGGACCTGGCGTTCGGTCTCCTGAAGCTCCTCGTCGAAGGCGATCAGGGCCTCCTCGAGTTGCCGTCGTTCGGCTTCACGCTCGTCGATGGTCGGGCGGGCCGCGGCGATCCTGGCCTGCAGTTCGGCCAGTTCGCCCACGCCGGCCTCGGCCTGGGTGCGGAATTCCTCGAGTTTTTCCTTCGCTTCGATTTCCTGGCGATCCATGGCGCCGTGGCGACGGGCGGCCACCAGCAGGTCCAGGTTGCGGATCTCCTTGTAGAGTTTCTGGTGACGGCGCGCCTTGCCCACCTGCCGCTGCAGCGAGCGGACTTCCCGGCCGATCTCCTCGATGATGTCGTACAGGCGCACCAGGTCGTTCTGGGTACGGTCCAGCTTGCGCTGGGTCTCCTTGCGGCGGGCCTTGTACTTGGTGATGCCCGACCCCTCTTCCAGGAGCCGGCGGAGTTCGTAGTTGTTCTCGTTGAGGATGAGCTTGATCATCGATTCCTCGATGATCGAATAGGAGGTGTTGTTCACGCCGCTGTTGTAGAACAGGTCGCGCAGATCCTTCAACCGGCACAGGGAGCCGTTCAGGTAGTAGTCGCTTCCCCCGTCGCGGGTGGCCTTGCGCTTGATGGCCACCTCGTTGAAGTCGATGGGCAGGCCGCGGTCCTCGTTCTCGAAGACCAGGGTCACCTCGCACATGCCGACGGGCCGGCGCTTGGTGGTTCCCTTGAAGATGACGTCGTCCATCTTGCCGCCGCGAAGCTGCTTGGCCGACTGCTCCCCCAGCACCCAGCGGACGGCATCGACGACATTGGACTTGCCGCAGCCGTTGGGGCCCAGGATGGCGGTGATGCCCTCGTCGAAATCCAGACGGGTCCGGTCGACGAAGGACTTGAATCCCTGCAGTTCAATCGATTTGAGTTTCACGGGTAAAACCTTTCCGCAGCACTCCGTTGCCTTCCGGTGCGTTCAAAGCTGGTTGTCATTCAACCGGACTTCAGGCCGGCCGCCGGGGCGGCCGTCTATTCCGGCGCGGAAGTCGAAAACCGTTCGGGCTTGGCCCAGTCGACCCGCAATTTCTCCAGCAGAAGGGGCATGGCCGCCTTCGCCTCGGTGCGGGACGCGAAGCTTCCCAGATAGACCCTTTGCCAGCGGCCTTTTTCCCCCAGGTCGAAAGTCCGGACCGCGCTGCGGAATCCCCGCCGGTCGAGTTCGGCCTCTTCCCTCAAGGTGCTGGCGCTGTCGGGGAACGAGTAGACATGAAGGGCCCAACCCTTTTGTCCCACGGGCTCCTCATAGGGACCCATGTCGAAGACCGGGGCGGGCGCGGGCTGCTCGTCAGCCAGGGTGGCGCCGGCCTCCTCTTGGGCCAGGATGGTTTCCTCGGCCTGTTGTTCCGCAAGTTGGGCCGCGTCAACCGGGGTTTGATCCCGGCCTTCGGTTTCGGTCATGGCCTCGGCGCTCGCGATCACCGAATCTGCAGCGGTGGCGGAATCGCCCAAGGAGAAGGCATCCGGATTCTCCGCCGAGGAAGCCTGGTCCACCGCCTCCTGGCCTGGGCCAGGATCAGGCGCGGCGGTTTCGGCGGCGATTTCGATCGGTCCGAAATGGCCTTCGGGGGGCACCCTCACGAATTTAAAATAATAGACCGAGACCGCGGCGATCACGACCAGGGCGGCCACCGCCCCGATCCAGAAGACCTTCGAAGACCCGCGCGGCGTTTCCGGCGCCGGAACCGGGAGGGGATCCTTCCAGGGATCGACCTCGGATTCCTCACCGACGGCCTCCTGTTCCAGGGGAAGGCCGCGCCAGCCCTCATCACCCTCATCGCCCGCCTGGTCTTCCTGGCCGTCTTCCTGGCTGTCTTCCTGGCTGTCTTCCTGCTCTAGGTCCGCTTCGTCCCCTTGCGGAACTTCATCCGTGGGTTCCTCGTCCAGGTCCGGAAGGTCGCTTGCGGACATGATCAGGGTTTCGTCCTCGGGACCGGCGACGGCCACCGGTTTGGCGGCCGGCGGCGGCGCCACTTCCGTCAACACATCCTCCACCAGTTCCTCGGCCGATGCCCCGGAATCCTCGAAACTCACCACCGCGGTAACCGGGCAATCGGCCTCGGCAAATCCCGCGGCCACCTCGGCCGCATCGGCGGGACTCATGGTGTGGCGGTCCCAGCAAAGGACGCGAATGCCCGCGGCGGGGGCCCACAGCCGGCCCAGGGAATCGGCCGGGGCCACGATCAACAGGTCGTCGGCCTGCCGACGCAACCGCGTCACCAGGGTGTCGACCTCCGGCCCGGTCACGTCCGTCGGCGCGAAGGACCCCACACCCAGCAGATAACCCCGCCGGCCCACGAAAGGCATGGGCACCCCCGAGGTCAGCACCGATGTCCCGTAACGGGCCAGATCGATCCAACCCTCGGCCTCGACCCGACCCGCCCAGCGCGTGAGCGCCAGGTTCCGGTCGTCCCCGTCGAGCACCAGGGCGGCCTGGTCGCGGAAGGCCAGTTCCCTGGCGAAACTCATGGCCACCGCCGCGCTCAGTTCTCCCCGACCGGGCGGATGCAGGAACAGCCAGATGCGCGGGGACGAATGGCCCTTCATCGCCAGGTCAAGTCCCCGGGTCATCTCTCCCTTGATGGCGATTTCTTCCACGCGCTTCCAGAACCCCTCACCAGGCAGAAGGTCCAGCTGCTCGGCCGACCAACCGGCTGGGATTTCAGGAAGGGCGCCGGGAAATTCATGTGGGGTTTCCATGACCGTCAATCCTTCGCGAAAGAGGTTGTCGCATCCCACGCGGCCTTGAAGGCCGCCACGACCAGGGGCATTTCCTCGGCGGTGATGGTCCGCACATCGACAGCCAGGCCGTCCTGGTTCATCCGCCCCACCAGGGCGGGGTCGCCCATCCGCAACCGTTGGTGACAGGTCTCAAGCTCGGCCTTGGGCGCCTGCCACAGTACCAGCCGCGAGGCGATGCTGGTGGTCGAAAACGATCCTCCGCCCACGCTCGATTCCCCGCCGGTGACGGCCCCGCTCCAGCCCGCCGGCGCCAGCGGCGTCAACATGTCCAGCAGGGAGGCGGCCCTGGATTCCAATTCCTCCAGCGGGCAGGCCAGTTGGTCCAGGGTCGGCAGCGGGGGCCGGTCCGCGGCGTTCAGGTACTCGGTCAGAACGGCATCCAGCGCGGCCAGGGTCGTCTTGTCCACCCTCAGGGCCCGACGCATGGGGTGCTTCCGCAGGCCGGCCACCAGATCCCGGCTTCCGAAGATGATGCCCGCCTGGCATCCTCCCAGGAGCTTGTCCCCGCTGCAGGTCACCAGGTCCGGGCCGGCGGCGACATCATCAGCGAGCAGGGTTTCGCCTTCGGGCAGCCCCAGTTCCCCGCAGGGAAACAGGATGCCGCTGCCCGCGTCGTAGACCAGGGGGCAGCTGGCCTCGCGGCACATTTCGGCCAGGTCGGCCACCGACACGTCCTCGGTGAATCCCTCGACCGTGAAATTGCTGCGGTGAACCTTCAGGACGGTGGTCCCCGGTTCCAGGGCCCGGCGATAATCATCCAGGCTCGTGCGATTGGTCGTGCCGACCTCGACCAGGGTGCAGCCGGTTTCGGCCAGGATCTCGTGCATCCGGAACGACCCGCCGATGGCCACCACTTCCCCGCGCGACAGGACCACGCGCCCACCCCGGCTGAGATGCCGGACGGCCAGCCAGACCGCCGCGGCGTTGTTGTTGACCACCAGGGCGTCGTCGGCCGCAGCCAGCAGGGCGGCCTTTTCCTCGACCTGGCGGCCGCGGTGTCCCCGGGTTCCCGAAGCCAGGTCGAACTCCAGGTCCGAATTGTAGAGGGCCACCTGCCGGGCCGCCTCGGCCGCGACGGCCGGAAAGCAGGACCGTCCGAGATTGGTGTGCACCACCACCCCGGTCCCGTTCAGAACCCGCGTCCAGGATTTTCCGGTCAGGGCCCGGTGTTTGGCCAGGACCCGGTCCACGGCAATCTCGAGAAGCGCCGCGCGCGCGCGGACGGGCCCCGTGTCCTGCCGCAGTTCCCCCCGCAGGTCATCGACCACCCCCTGGATGACCCGGGTCATCCACTGGCGGCGGCGCCCCGCCAAGAGCGGGCCCAGGCGCGCCTCTTCGAACAGGGCGCTGACCTGGGGAAGTTCCCTGAGGCGGGACTGGAGATCGGACATATCGTAAATGGCCCTCGGTACCCAATCGGCACCCAATTAGGGAAAATTCGGAATGATCCGGAATGATCCGGAAAGTAAAGACGGGCCGCATGCCAGCGGCCCGGAAATCCGGTCTTGGCCCGGATATCCACGCGGGTCATAAGGTATCAGAAGGTTTCCCCCGTGTCCAGATGAAGGGGGCCGCCCGGGCCAGGATCCACCCAGCCGTTCCGGGGTTTCCAGGCCCAGGGACATGAGGTACCATTCCAGGAGGCGACAACAGGAACCCCCGCGGCCATTTGGACCGGATCGGCGACCACCCAGGCAGGGATGCACCACCTTGAAAAGATTTTTTCTTCTGACCCTCTTGACCGCCTTCGGCGGGTTATGCGGCGGCTGCGGCGGCTCGGCTCCCCAAACCGCGACGGTCGAAGTGCCGGGCTATCAGGCTCTTCGGGAACAATTCCGCAATCAGGACCTGTCCCCCCTCATGGGACGGCGCGTCGTGCTGGATCCGGGACACGGCGGGCATTTCCAGGGAGCCGTGGGCTCCGGCGGCCTGACGGAGGCCGAGGTGAACCTGGGGGTCGCCCTCTACCTGCGCGGCCTGCTCGAGTGGGCAGGCACCGAAGTCTTCATGACCAGGACGGCGGACTACGATTACCTGAGCCCCGCCGACTCGACCCTGGCCGCGGATCTCGCCTTCAGGGTCAGCTTTACAGATTCCCTGCAACCCGATGTGTTTTTGTCAATTCACCACAACAGCGTGGCATCCCTTGACCGCACCGTGAATGAAACCCAGACCTATTATCCCCTGGGGGACGACGGGGCCTCCCTGGACCTGGCCCAGGCGGTCCACCGCCACCTGGTGATCAATCTCGAAATCAGCCCGGCCCGCATCCTTCCCGGCAATTTTTACGTCCTGCGGAACGCCACCGTCCCGGCCGTGCTGGGCGAGCCGGCCATGATCTCCCATCCGGTGATGGAAGGCCGCCTGAGCATGGCCGCCAGCCAGCGGCTGGAGGCCGAGGCCTATTTCCTGGGCCTGCTGGACTATTTTTCCCAGGGATCGCCCCGCTGGCTGGGCGCCCCGGTGGACACCCTGTTGGTGGCCGAGGACCAGGAGTCCGTGGAGGCGTCCTGGGTGTTCCTGACCGATGGTGACAGCCTGACCACCCCGGCCCCGACCGGTCCGGGGCCCGATCCGGGAACCTTCACCCTGACCCTCGACGGGAACGACGCGCCGTTCCATGTCACCGGCCAGGGCCGGATCGTCGACTGGCGTTTGGCCGCGCCGGAGCTCCGGTTTCCCGCCGTCCTCGAGCTGAAGGGGCGCAACCTCTCCGGCCGCGCCGCTCCGGTCCGGCGCACGGTCCTGGTTTCGGGGCAGCCCCGCCAGGTGGACATCCTGCTGCTGCCCGAGTCGTCCCGGGAAACCGATGCCCCGGCCATGGGGCTGCGCTGGCAGGTATGGGGTGACACGCCCCTGCCCCCCGGCCGGCTGGTGTTGACCGACGGCCGGGAGGTGCCCGTCGCCGGAGGGACCCGCGGGACCGGACTGACGCCCATGCCCCCGTCGCTTCCCGAAGGGATCGTCTTCCAACCCGATGGCCCGGAAGCAACCGCCCTGCCTTGCGACATCACCGTCAGGGATTTACCCGCGCCCTGGACCTGGCGCCTGCTGGAATCGGTGGCGGGCCGCTCCCCCACCGGCTGGTCCCTGCGAACAGGGAACCTCCAGGGCGTGCCCACCGGGCTGGCCGACCAGGCGGTCCCCCTGGTCCCCCATCTTGCCGGCAACCCGGTATTTGTCGCGGTGCCCGGCATGCTGCCGCTGGTGGATCCCGATCCCGCCAGCCCCGACACCGCCAGGACGGTCCGCGCCGGGGATCGCCGGTGGATCACCGAGCCCCTCGCGGCGGACCTTCTGGGCAAGGTCATCGTCCTGGACCCCGCCGGGGGCAACAGCGATCCCGATGGAACCGGTCCCCTGGGGACCCGCGGGGCCACGCTCAACCTGGAGGCCGCCCTGCTGGCCAAGCGCCTGCTCGAAGGCTGCGGGGCCACCGTCCACCTGACCCGCGAGGCCGAGACGGCGCCCCTGCCCGAGGAGAAGGTCCTGCTGGCCAACGCCGTGCGGGCCGACCTGTTCCTGACCGTCGGGCGCGCCGCCGATCCTCCGCGGTGGGGCGCGCTGTATCACCCCGGCAGCGAGGCGGGGGAAACCTGGGCGAATTTTTTCGTGGCGTGTTTCCGGGGTTTGGCACCCGCGGACACGGCCGCCTTCGTCAGTCCCTCCTACGATTTCCTGTTGCGCCACACCGCCTGCCCGGCGGTGGAACTGCGTCTTCCGGCCCCCCACACGCCGGCCCGGGAAATGTACCTTTCCAGCCGGGGATCCCTCAGGTCCGAAGCCCGGGCCATCCTGGTCTCCGTTCTTTCCCTGTTGCGCGGACAGGAGGAGCTGATCCCGACCCTCGATGTGGCCGGGGTGATCGACGGCCTGCCCGGCGCGCCGCGACCGGTGGACGTGGAATGGGCCGAGCTCGACGGCAACCTCGACTGGTCCCCGCGGCTCGAACCGTTGGGCGAAACGGGAGTACCTTCCTTAAATTCAGGGAGCGACCCCGGCCTTCCGGACCTGGTCTCCAGGCACACGCTGGAGATCCGGGCCGGCGGCAGCTGGCAGCTTTGGCTGCTGGAAAAATCCGGTTCCGAACCGGCCGCCCGCTTGATGATGCACAATCCCTGAGGTGACCTTGGCCCGAACCCGCGACAAGACCATCCCGGACCCCGGGCCCTCCGCCTTCACCACGGAGGTGCAGGCGAAGTCCCATCACGGCGGACGTCGGCGGTTTCTGTGGGCCGCCGCCGTGGCCGTGCTCGGGCTGGTGGCCCTGGTTTTGTTTGGCCCCGACGAGCAGGCGGTCAAGGAGCGCTTCGAGTACTACGGAGCGCCGGGGGAAATGCAGATCATGCCGGAAATATCGATCGTGGAAGGAAACCAGAGCCTTCAGCAGCTGCCCCGCTCCCTGCAGGTCCAGCCGCCCCCGGCCAACATCGAGGTCGAGCTCGAGGAGCCGGACGACAACGGCACCGTCGAGATTCCCCCGAAAAACATCCAGGAGCCCAACCAGGTCGACGTCGCCAGCGAATTTCCCCGCGAGGACGCGGAGATGTCCGAGGACCAGCAGGTCGAGATGGCCATGCCCCTGCAATCCAACGCCGACTATTTCCTACTGACTCATGTCCCGCTCGAGTATCCCCTCGGAGTCAGCGAAACCGAACGCCGGATTCCGGTCATCACCGTGACGGTCAATGTTTTCGTGGGGATCGACGGGGTGGTGACGGACGTCTGGCTGAACAGCACCAACGGCAGCCGGTTGTTTGTCGAAGCAACGATCAAAGCTCTCAAACAGTGGAAATTCGGTTGGCGGGTTCCCCAGGAGAAGGGGAGAATCCTGGTCATCACCCACAATTTCAAGAGCCCCTACTTCACGCCGAACCCCGGGAACCGCTGACCTGGCCCGCTAGTTCCCGGCATCCTGCAGGCCGGAAGCGGTATCCCCCAAGGCGGGCTCCATACCCAGCGAATCGGCCGCCGCCCCTTCGGTGAGCGCCCAGCCTTCGGCAAAAAGCCCTCCCGGGAACGGAACGATTTCCTGGCCCCGGAACATGCGGGCCGTGCGGGAGAACGATTCGGGACCTTCGGCGTCGAAATCCCGGTTGGCCATTCGATTTTTCAGTTCGAGGGACAGCTCCCGCCGGCTGGTCATGCCCTCGCGTCCCAGGGTGTCCAGAAGCATGCGGGTGGCCTGGTAGGTCTTCAGCGCCAGGCTGGTGGCTTCCCGGGGATAGTTCTCTCCGTTCCAGCGGGCATCGAATTCGGCGGCCCACTGGGCCGGAAACAGGGCCAGGTCGTTGGGAAAGGTCGCCCGTTCCAGAACCGTACCGGACCGCTCCCGGAGTTTTTCGCTGTTCCAGTTGCTGAGACCCAGGACCAGCGAACCCGAGCGGTAGAAATCGAGCTGGGGTCCGATCAGGACCATCTGGTCCACCGACGCGGGCACGAAGAGGACTTCGGGACGCTCATGGCGCACTTCGAGGATGGGATCCTTGTAATCGGTGCCGCGGGTCGAAATAGCCACCTCGGCCACGATCTCCCCCCCCAGTGCTTCGACCTCGCTGCGGAAGACATCGGCATAACCCTGGCCTTCGGGAGTGTCGGGATACAGGATGGCGAACCGCTTTTTGAGCATGACGGTGGTGGCCAGGGCCGCGAGCATCCTTGTTTCGTAGTACCCGGTCAGGTTGGTCTGGAATATTCCGGGCCCGAGCTCCCAGATCCGTTCATTGGTGGCCGTCGGCGAGACCAGCGGCACCTGCCAGTTGTCGGCCACCACCGCCACGGCGGCCGTGGGATCACTCATCATCGCGCCCAACAAGGCGGCGCTGCCCTCTTCCCGGCACAAACGCCGCGCGGCCAGGGCGGCGGCCACCGGATCGCCCTCACTGTCTTCGGCGATCAATTCGAAGGTCGTGCCCAGATCCTCATTCGTGGCCTGGGTCGCCAGCAGGGCCGCATCGTAAAAGGCGTTCCCCAGCACCGCGTAGCGGCCGGTCAAGGGACAGATGACGCCCACCCGGTCCATGCGCACCTCGGCGGCCGACACCAGGGTGGCCAGTCCGGGCCTGCCCATCAGCAGATCCCGGGCGCCCTGGGTCCAGACATTGTCGGGGGCCTGGTTCTCCAGTTCGGCCACGAGGGGTTCGGCGACGGTTTCCTGTCCGGCGGTCATCAGGTCCCCGACCCGCAACATCACCAGGTAGGGATAGAGGGCACTTTTTCGGTTGGGGCCGATCAGGGCGGCCCGTTCGGTCGGGTCCAGGCCCTCGAAATAGAGGGAGGACACAGGCAGGCCCCCGGGCCCGGTCTGGCCGGCGGGATCGCGGTCGAAAGCCTTCACCAGATATCCGGCCCCGCGCAGGGAATCCCCCTGGGCGGCCGCTATCTGGGCCCCTCGGTCCAGGGCGGGGCCCACCCGGGAGCTTTGCGGATAGGCGGACACCAGCTGGTCGGTCAACTGGAGGGCCTTCCCCGGTTCACCGAGCCTGCCGGCGGCCTCGACGGCCAGATCCAGCGCCGCGTCGTTTTCCGGGAAGGTGGGGTAGTTGGTCACCAGGGCATCCACGGTTTCCAGTGCCCCGGCATCCTGGTGCTGGGCGTATTCCTGG
>Ga0210065_1000200_pt1 | contig 17063 bp, 19 predicted proteins | sample Muzzi_PWB_D1_FD_185533 | JGI IMG/M metagenome (GOLD analysis project Ga0210065, IMG submission 185533) | Wetland microbial communities from San Francisco Bay, California, USA, that impact long-term carbon sequestration - Muzzi_PWB_D1 (SPAdes) | ecosystem: Environmental > Aquatic > Marine >... | reverse complement strand
CGCGCTGTAGCGGCCGTGGGCGTCGAATGGTGGGAGCTACAGAATTCGAATCTGCGACCTCATCCATGTCAAGGATGCGCTCTAACCAACTGAGCTAAGCCCCCGTTCCATTCAAGAGAGCGGGAATAAAGGTATCCCCTCCTGGCAAAGCAAGAAAAAATTTGAAGAAGTCGGAAACATCGCGATGGTGCCAATATGGAAATTGTAAGAGTGCAAAATGCGGATGGCAGTATTCACTACGGATATGAAGCTGGTAACAAAGTATTCCGTATCGATGGCGATCTTTATGGCGATTATGTCGCCACCCAAGAACAGCTGAAACCCGTACGTCGATTGGCTCCAGTCGTACCTACTGCAATTTATGGCATCGGCCTCAACTACCGACAACACGCCACCGAAATGAACGTGCAGGCGCCGGACATGCCAGTCGTCTTCATGAAGAGCACCTCTTCCGTACTCGACCCTGGCATGCCAATTCAGCTCCCGCGTCATCTACACAGCGATCAGGTCGATTACGAATGTGAGTTAGCCGTCGTCATTGGAAAGCGCTGTAAAAATGTTTCTGCGGAGCACGCGCTTCAATACGTTCTCGGTTACACCTGTGCCAACGATGTCAGCGCGCGCGATTGGCAGAAAGTGTATTCCGGTGGCCAATGGAGCAAGGGCAAGAGTTTCGATACCTTCTGTCCACTCGGCCCTATCCTAGTCACAGCCGACTGCATCCCGAATCCCCAGATCCTTCCGATTCGCACAATTCTGAATGGGCAGATTCGGCAAGAATCTTTTACCGGCGATATGATTTTCAGCATTGCTGAGATTATCGCATTTCTGAGCGGTAGCACCACGCTCGAACCCGGCACCGTCATTCTAACTGGCACACCGCCCGGCGTCGGTTATGCAGCCGATCCGCCACACTTTCTGAAAATGGGCGACGAGGTCACCATCGAAATAACTGGCATTGGCAGCTTGCGCAATCCGGTCGAAGCCGAGGTGACGGCATGAGACATTTCCCAGACCTCACAGCTCCGATAAAATACGGTCCTTCTGCTCCTCAAAGTCATCAGCATTGATCAGGCCGGATTGCAGCATCGCTTCGAGTTTACGGATTCGCTGCTCAATGCTGTCACTTGCCGCCTCCACCTTGCCGGAATGAAATGCTTCAGAAACATCGGCAACGCCTGACTGCGTTCCAGCAGCCAGGTAGTTGAAACTATCCTTGCCCACTGGCGCCAGTTCTCCCGCGGCATAACGCGCAACTTTCCCCATGTACCCGAATTTGGTCAGAACTGCACCGACAAACAGCACAGGCATCCCTACAAAAACACACCAGAATTTATCCGGTCGTCCATTGCCGGAAAATGCAGCGAAAAAGCTAACGAAGCCAATCACTACAAAACACAGACCCACCAATAAAAGGGCCGGCCCAATAATACGCAGCACCTTGCGTTGATTTTTGTGATTGGGATTAATTTGCTGCATAACAATAAAGGGGTAATACGCATACAATGCTCAAATCAAAGGTGATAATTATACAATTCAAAAACCGCTGAATGACACATTTTCAATGATGAGGGCGGAAACTCGAAACCTCAATAACGTGCTCTTGGGTTCGAATTGAAAAATCAATTGGCGCACTAGCATAGCTTCTTACACCGGCACATTGGTTGGGCGTAGGCGATAGCGCCGCTCGATCTGGGCCTTACAAGCGTAGTGATGGTTCGATGTTGACCTCCGTCGCAACTGTGCCGGGACGATCCACAAAGGCAGCGAATGCAATCATTGCCGCATTGTCGCCGGTGTGTTGGGGGTCGGCAATCAAACAGGGTATTCGATAACGCTTGGCAAGTCGCTGAATCGCGGCACGCAGTAGCTTATTATTGGAAACGCCACCGGAGAGGCCGAGGCTCTTATACTGATCCACCTCTAGTACATGCTTGGTCTTGCCCACCAACTGGTCGACCACCGCACTCTGGTAGGACGCACAAATATCGGGCATGACTGCGGCGAGTTCGGCGTCATCCATTTTCTCCATACGATAACGTAGACTTGTCTTAAGTCCTGAAAAACTAAAGCGGCGCTCATTGCGCGGAGCGATTGCTCTCGGGAATTCATACGCTTTAGAGTCGCCGGTAAGTGCCAGCTTTTCAACATGAGGTCCGCCCGGATATGGGAGTGCCAACAACTTTGCACCTTTGTCTAAAGCTTCTCCCGCAGCATCATCGACCGTCTCGGCCAAAACCTTAACTTGCGACTCGGTATCGATTTCAAACAGAATCGTATTACCTCCGGATACAATTAGGCCTAAGTGCGGCAGTAGACTTTGGAACGCCGCATCGAAACCGTCGGCATCCTGCGCATGCAAATTAATAAACGGCGAGAACGCGTGACCGCGTAAATGATTCACTCCGTACAGCGGTAAGTCCCAAGCCAATGCCAGACTCTTGGCAAAAGCGATACCAAGCGCCAGACAGCCCGCTAAGCCAGGTCCGCGCGTGACTGCAAGCTGAGTGATCGCTTGCTTGTCCTGCAAGATTTTCGACACCTCCAGCAGTGGGAAGAAATTCTTTAGATGCTCGCGACTGGCTAAGTCCGGCACCACCCCGCCATACTCTTTGTGTAAATCGATTTGACTATGCACCCATTCACCAACGATGCCGCTTGATGGATCAAACAACGCGAGTGCAGACTCATCACAGGAACTTTCGACAGCAAGTATCATAGTTATTTCTACAGTAAAATTTAACGTGGAGCATCCAAAACATGAGTCATGGAAACAGGCGTCACCAATTTGGCAGCCAATAGCTCATTCGCAACCAAGCGTACTTCATCTCTCACCGGTTCGAAGCCGAAAGTAGCGGTAAACTCAGCGTCTGTCATGGTGCGCAAATGATGCTTTTGCAGCATAAAGATAATAGCAGTTTCGTTTGCCATCTGAATCGGCAAATCCGGATACACACCTTTACCATTTATCGCCTCTCCTTTCGGCAACAGGTAGCGGGCGCTCGTCAACTTGAGCCCATCTCCATTATTAAATCCAAAAACCGACTGTACCGAGCCCTTACCAAATGATTTTTCACCAATCAAAACCGCGCGCTGGTGGTCACGTAAGGCACCCGATAAAATCTCGGAAGCACTGGCACTGTTGCCATCGATTAATACAGCAAGGTACCCATCATAGCTGTACTCTGGGGCGCGCGCTTTAAAAACACTTTCGACGCCACGACGGGATTGCACAGTTAAAACCGTCTGATCTTCGGACATAAAAATCTCAGCCATACGCACTGCAGTATCCAAACGACCGCCTGGATTGCCGCGTAAATCGATAATTAATGCCTGCATACCCTGCGCCTGCAGCATCTTGATAGCCTCTATTAGCTCAAGGTCGCTTTCATCTATAAACTGACGTACTTTCAAATAACCAACGCCCGTGTCCAATAGTTCAACGTCGGTGACTGAATCCAATGCAATTGCAACGCGCTCCAGTTCAAAACTCAGTAACTCGTTAGTGATAGGGCGCTCGACTTGAAGAATAACTTGAGTGCCCGGTTCACCGCGTATGCGCTCAATCACTTGTGATAGATTTTCCTCGCGCGTGTCAGCCTCATTCACACCGACAATAAAATCCCCCGGCAAAACACCCGCCGCGTGAGCCGAACCTTGTTCGAAAACCTGTGCGATAATAACTTGCCCCGAGAATTCGCTAATTTCGATGCCAACTCCCACATACTCCTGATTGGCGGCCATGTTAAACTCCTCATAATCCTCCGCCACCATATAGTCAGAGTATTCATCCAGCGAGCGAACCGCTTGGCGCAAAGCGATATCCGTCAAATTATGAAATTTAACCTGATCAGCGTACACATATTCAGACTCCACCAAACGCAAGACTCGTCCATAGCGCAACAGACTCTGCCAATAATCGATGGAGACAAAAGCGCGCCATTCCGGCCGTGCATAAAATTGTGCAGCCAGCAGCGAGAATAGAGCCACCGGCAGCAGCCAGCGTAGATAGCGCTTGTCCATGGAGGCACTCTGTGCAGCTTTGTGCCGTTTGTAAATGAAGGTTGAGGAAAAAATGCAACTACGGCAAATGATCGGAAAAGCCTGTACCGACGGGCCCATCACTTATTGCGAGTATATTGAGCTGGCTCTCTACGCTGACGACTGCGGTTATTACACGCGCAATCGCCAACGTGTCGGTCGACACATCGACCGTGATTTTTACACGGCAGAAAGTTTAGGCGAGGTCTTTGCACACTTGGTCGCGACCGCTTCACAGGATCTTTTACCTGCTGGTAGAGCGGAAACCAGCAACTTCATCGAGATAGCGGCCGAGCCTGAAGCCGAGATGCTAAATCATCTTGAAAAATCGCCTTTTGCGGCCAGTCAAGTAATTCGTCCCGGAGATGCCATTCAAGCGAGTGGACCGGTCGTCATCTTCGCCAATGAGTGGTTGGATGCGTTACCCTTTCATCGCCTCATCTACCACGATGCTAAATGGCACGAACGCGGCGTGGCCATGACTGCCGAAGGTAAGCTCACCGATGTCCTCCTCGACCAAATCAGCGCCCCCGTCGCAGCTGCTGCAACACGGCTGCCTCTGGAAGCGGAGGAAGGCTATCAACTTGACCTGCCGCTGGCTGCCGAGTCCGCGCTCGAGCACTTGCTCGCTCAAAGTTGGCACGGTTTACTGCTACTATTCGATTATGGTAAAAGCTGGCAAGCACTCCTCCATGACTGCCCCAATGGCACCGCACGCACTTATTTTCAACATGCACAGGGCGACGACCTGCTTGAGCAGCCCGGCGAGAGGGACATCACCTGCGACATTTGCTGGGATCCGCTCAAAGATCTCCTACAGCATGCTGGAATGGAATCAGTCACTCTGGAAAGCCAAGAGTCCTTTTTCGTCCAGCGTGCCCAACGAGCCGCCGCGGCAATCGTGAGCGATACCGCCGGTAACTTTAGCGCCAAACGCCAAACCTTGATGGAATTAATTCATCCCGCACACATGGGCCAGCGTTTTCAAGTGCTTTGGGGCATACGAAAAGGTTGAATTTTTCTGGAAAAAGGCTTGCTAGCGAGGCTTGGCTCCCTACTTTCCCGCCTTTAATTTCAAAAGAAAGAACATTTATGTCACGTATTTGCGCAATCACAGGTAAACGCCCCGTCAAAGGAGGTCGCATCATCCGCAAGGGTCTCACCAAGAAGAGCGGTGGTATCGGAACCAGTCTCGTTAAGAACACGAAGCGACGTTTCCGTCCCAACGTTCAACGCGTACGCGTCCGCCTCGAGAGCGGTGAAGTGAAGCGCATGTGGGTGAGCGTTAAGGCGATCAAAGCCGGCAAAATTACCAAAGCATAAGCTTTCGGCCCCTTTCAGGAACCACGCGGTTCTGCACTTTCAAGAAACCCCGCCACACGGCGGGGTTTCTTTTTGGAAGGCTTCAAGTAAGCCGCATCGACCCAAATATCCAGCCGCCCGACAGCGCAAAACCACAACATCGGTGCGATGACCATTTTCTTGAGTAGCCGTTATAAGATACTGCACAATCCATATGACTTGAAAAATCTTAGTCACGCAAGACACTCGGTTAAAACGGTTCAGCTCTAATGATCTTCGCCATATTCCCAAGCGGATCGGACTGACTCTTTCAAATACTCATTTAACTCAGGGCGATTGTTTGTACGCATATTTTTCGCGTCTCATTCAATTTTGCCAGCGTGGTTGACAGTAATGATCCCCAAAAGCATGACTTCAGTCATCGGCGCAGCATAATCAAAATTAGAACCGCACTCAGTAACTTTACCCTTAATAGTGATAACCAATTCGACGATGGGGCCTCCCCTTTGATACGCCTCGACTGTTCATGTGATCGGGTATCGCGATTGAGACCGCATCAAAATCCTTGCCCATCTTGACGATGCGATTAGAGCACCGCTGGGTTTGATAAATTTGCGTCTGGGTAATGATGTGGAGTTTATGGTAAAAACAAGTATACCATGGAAGTACGAATATGCGTCGCTATGCTCTTAGATCAACAACTCTAACATAAATCGTAGTTTGATATTTCTTGTGTAATGAGAGTGATCATTATTCGTTTCACCGCCTCATCTGATTAAGATATAGAAACCAAGTTTCGAAATATCAATTAACAAGGCCATTGGATAACAAACTGAAAAAAGCATTCCCTAATAACAAATCCAACCACATCGGTAGCCTTGCACATTGCCGACCAAAAATTCTTTTTAAACTTGCCGATACCTCAGACATGCAAGAGCAACCTGAACCAATTACGGGGCGAAGCACTTGCCCTTTAGGAATGTGCGGTCAGCATATCCGCTCCGAAAGGCGAAATCATTACCATCGAAATACAGTAACTCACTAAAATACGCTTGAGCCAATGCTTGCCCTGAGTGCAGCCTTTGGTCGGAGCGCACTTTTCCTATGAAACACATTCTTTTTACTCCAATCTATCAAGAACGCGTCTGGGGCGGCACTAACTTCGAGCAAAAACTCGGCCGCACGCTACCGGCAGACAAAGTCATCGGCGAAAGCTGGGAGATTGTCGACCGCCCGGAAGCGCAATCCACTACCAGCGAAGGCAAGACCATTCGTGAACTGATCGCTGCCGACCCCGAAGGCATTATGGGCAGCGGTTGGACCGCCGATCGCCCCTTCCCGATTTTAGTGAAGTGGCTCGATTGCCAAGAGAAACTCAGCTTACAGGTGCATCCGCCTGCCGACATCGCTCTGAGTCTAGGCGGCGAGCCGAAGACAGAAAACTGGTATATTGCTGATGCGACACCGGACGCTACTTTGATGGCTGGGCTAAAAAAGGGAGTTACCAAAGCAGCTTTCGAAAAAGGGCTTCAAACCAACAATCTGGAACCATTAGTGCATACCATTGCAGTTCAAGCTGGTGAATCGATATTTATCCCCAGTGGACGCATTCATGCGATCGGTGGAGGCAATCTAATTCTCGAAATTCAACAGAACTCTGACACCACTTATCGCGTTTACGATTGGGGCCGGGTCGGCCTTGACGGTCAACCACGTCAACTTCACATCGAAGAATCACTCAAAAGCACTGATTTTAATGATTTTGAACCAGACACGCTGAAACCTACAGATACTCAGGAACAGATTCTGGCACAGAGCGATGTATTCGATCTACGCAAAGTCTACATTAATGCAGGTGAAAGCATTGAATTCACTTCTGGATCACCACGCATTTTGAGTGTTGTCACTGGCCAGCTCACAGCGGCCAACCATACATCCTTGAACAAAGGCGATAACGCTTTACTGCCTGCAAGTGGTGACTTCAAATACACCGCTGAAGCGAGGACCGAAGTACTAGTCACTGAAAACTTCACTCAGTAGCACTCACAGTCCCTGCAGTGACACAAATAGTGTGAGATGGACAAATCGTGTAACAGACTCTGGATAGGCATACCCTAAAGCGATAAAACATTTCTGCTTTTACTGTGACCGAACTGCTGGCAGTGATGGCAGTTGTCGGCATCCTTGCAGCCATATTGGTTCCGGCAGTCTGTAAAGTCAGGGAGTCCTCAAACGCCGGCCTCGTGCACATCCGAGTTAAGAGATCGGGAGTAATAATTTAGAGAAGCCCTAACACAATACGTAAGCACTCGAAGCAATAATCACGGCGCTGAAACCCAGTTTATTCTCACTCTCTATCGAAGCAAAGAAAACTCCAAGTGACTCGTCTTGCCGCTCAAAGCCATGCTCTGGCTGCGTCGGTACGTCTAATTTACTGAAGCAGCTTTCGCTAAAGCAGCCCTAGCCTGTTCGGTGATCGCAGACCACTCGCCGTTGGCGATCTGTGCTTTAGTGGCCAGCCATGAACCGCCAATCGCGCTCACAGTGGGAAGGGCTAAATAATCGAGCATATTATCGAGACTCACACCTCCAGTGGGACAAAAACGAACGCCTGATGAGGCATACGGGCCACTCAAATTCTTCAGCATATTGACCCCGCCTGCGGCTCCCGCGGGAAAGAATTTCAACATTTTGCAGCCGAGTGACAACCCTTGTTCGATTTCTGAGGGAGTCATCACGCCCGGAATAAACAAAGTGTCATTTTCCTGGAAATACCGCACCGTCGTAGGATTGAGGCCGGGAGCGAGGCCGAAACTGACCCCCACATCGATACACATTTTAGCCTGATCCTCAGTAACCACTGTTCCAGCACCCAAGAGCATATTCGGAAAAGATTTCTTGATGCGCGCCAGCGCTTCCGGCGCGGCGGAAGTACGACAAGTCACTTCGATGACATTAATGCCCCCTTTCAATAATGCCTCGGCCAATGGTTCAGCGTCATTCGCGTTATCAATTACGATCACGGGTATAATCGGATTTTTTAAGAGTTCATTTAACATATAGCTTTTTTTATTTTAGAGTAAACTTACCCTTTCGCTCGCTCGTGCTTGATGAAAGAAAGACTGCCGGTCACGAAAAGAATGGCAAGCAGTATGAGTCCTGCCAAGGGTATCATTCCTTGCCAACTATCCAGATGCGCTTTACCGGACAGCACCCAAACCGAACCGAAGGTGGCAATGCCTGTCGCAACCGTCATTAGCACATTCCAGATAATACGTGCTCTCCCCCTTGGACGTTGATCACCCAGTACTTTCTTCGAATTCATCATCAGGAAAAAAGTAAAATAAGCGATTGGTATAAGTGAGCCACCGATGACAGAGGTTGGAATTGCGAGTGCCGCCGCTGCGGTTCCTTTCCAAATAAAGGGGCCCATAAAGCCCGCAATTCCAGACACGCCGCAGCCGATGTAATAGGCAGTTTTGTCGCCGGTTTTGCCCAGTAATTCCTGAAACGCGATACCATTCATAATCATCAGAATGATGATGCTGGAGAAAGCCATACCGACCACACCTAATCCAAATATAGTCTGCGCAATTGTTTTGCCAGCCAGTGGTTCCAGAGCAGACGCGAGTTGAAAATTATCCCGCTTCACCAACATCAGAGAGAGCTGATGATCTGCCTCATTGACTTCGCCTGGATAGGCTTGAACAAGTGCGGCAATTGTGCTTTCGCCCGCACCTTCCGGCAAGTTGTCGGTCTTACCATGAAATTGGGAACCTGCCGCAATGACAACACAGCTGGTGGCTAAAAAGAACGGCACAAACAAACCGATGGACAGATCGAAAATCGACAATCCGCGCTGCACACGCCCCCAACGTTTCTTAAGTAAGGAGTAAGGCAACAGCCATGTCATATTGATGCCAACCGCCGAGCCGAAAGCTGCAATCACGATATCACGTTGATCACTGATAATTCTTTGAGTCCACCACTCTGGTTGAGATGACTGGCTAATATAATCCAAATACACGCTGGCAGGCTGGAAGAGCAACGCCGGATCGGGGATCAAATTTTGAAAAATCGCGAGCACGTCAATTTCGCCTCGAAACCCTAAGGTACAGACAACCGCAAAAAATGACAAAATGATTACCGCAACCAATAGCTTAATCAGCCAATCGAAAAGCTTAACACCCTTCCCCTCTGACTGATAAAGCACATTCACACCAAAGGCGACGAGCAGAACAATCACACCGATAATGATAGTTGAGAGATTACTATCGCCCACGGAAGGCACCAAATTCTGTTGGACGGCTGCACGTGCCAGATTAAACTGTGGCATACACCAAACGATGTTCGCCATAATAGTCGCAATCAGCCAAGCCCAGCCCAGCGCCGGGGAAATGTTCTTATTAATCAGGCCAAAGGGAGCCTTCTCGGTACTCAGCGTCACATAAGCGATAGCAGACAACATGATAATGCCGCAGGCCATGGCCAGCGGTTGCAGCCAGAGTAGCCCGAATCCCGCAATTGTTCCGAGATAGAGCGCGCCTGCAAGTGAACCGCCCCCCAGCGTGATGGCACCCTGCATCCAACCCGGTCCGGAGAGCCGCATGTAAGTTTTATATTTTTGTAAGCCACCCGCTTGCTCGGCTGTGCGCAGTTCGTCTTCGAAGTTATCTTTATTCATGGGGGATTTTTATTATGTCACTTTTTATTAAATCAATTTGAGGCGGGTCGTTTATTTTTCTTATTAAAGCGGCTTTGTCAGAGCACCATCAGTCATGATGGCTTGTCCAGTCGAATGCGAGAAATCACCTCGTCAGCAGCGAACTTAACCCATCCTTGCTTTGTGCTGGCATCGATAGCGCGGAGCAAGTGCTGGTTCGTGCCCATGCGACCAGTCACCCGGTTCATTAGATTACCAATGTTGTGTACGTTCATCCTTTTGTTTACTAAGTGTATTTAGTAGAGCTGTCTTTTTAATCAAACGTGTTCTTTGTAGGATTGAATAATTTTATTCAGATAAACGTCTTGATCCGTCGAACAATAGCGTGCTGAGAATGCTCCCCATCCAGCATTCTTTAAAAATAGCACCTTGCGTCCGTCTGCATCATTGAGGCTCTGGATGTAATTTTCTTCAGTAATTTTCCATCCAGACTCAAAATGGAAACAAAACCATCTCCATTGTGTGGAGCATCATCGGGAGTTTCCCGGATCAATTCGAAATGGTGTATCGATTGCTCAGCCTGTGTGTAAGAAACTCTTTTCAACAGATTTACGGTAAAGCTGCATTGCTTTCGTCAGCTTTAAATCCATGATGGCGTTATTATTATCTACTCCCTACTTTCAGAGTTGCTTTGAAAACTCTTGCAGTGACCGCTCTGCTAAGCGTGACCAGTGAAATAGAATATACCGCCCATCACCAAACCGACGAAGCGAACCATTACCCAATCGGCTTGTCCATCTATTCGCTCAAACCACTTTTGACTCAGGCGCGTTACACGCGCACGAATTCGACTGAATGAAATCCTTCTCGAATCGCTTACCTCACTCCCAGCGTCGCAGACACACTATGAAACATTCGATTACTATTCTCTTGTTATTTTCCGTAACTCTTCCTCTTCAGGCCGAAGTCGACTGGATGCCAACCTTTCGCGATAAGCCGGTATCGAAAGCAGTAATAACAGTCATTGAGGGAGCAGTGCCCACCAAGGCAATCGTGGCTCCGAAAGCAGAGCGACGAGTGTTGGTATTCAGTGCCACTGCAGGCTTTCGCCACAGTTCAATTCCTACCGGTAAAATTGCGCTGCAAAGACTGGGTGCCGCGACCGGCGCGTTCGAGACCACAATCAGTGACGACCCAGCCAATTTCGAAGCGGAAATTTTAGCCGGCTTTGATGCAGTGATTTTGCTCAATCCTACCTCGGATTTTTTCATGCCCAACGCAAAGACCCAGCGCGCACAGTTTAGCGATGATGAGTGGTCTTGGTTGGAGGCTCGCCATAAACGTCTCGTCAATAATTTAGTCAGCTATGTCGAACAAGGAGGTGGCCTAATGGGCATCCATTCAGCAACGGATGCCTGTTTCCAACATTCAGGCTACGGCAATATGATCGGTGCTTACTTTTGGGGCCACCCATGGCGGTCCAAAGACCAAGTAACTATCGTCGTTGAAGACCCGAATCATGCGACCATCCAACCGGTATTCGGTGGTATGCATGATTTCGAACTGATAGAGGAAATCTACCAATTCCGGCCGCAACCCTACTCACGCGAACGGTTAAGAATACTGTTACGTCTTGACCCGAAACGCAGTCAGAAAGTCAAAGGCTTAAAGCGAGCCGATAATGACTATCCGGTAGCCTGGGTACAAAGCGTCGGAGATGGCCGGGTTTTTTATACCTCGCTCGGCCACAACGAACACATTTATACAAATCCTTTGATTCTGAATCATTATCTGGCCGGTATACAGTTTGCCTGCGGCGATTTGTCAGCCGATACAACACCCTCCGCCAAGCTGGAAATTCCAAATTTGGGAACCTCGCAACCATAGGCCTGAGTCTTTCTTTAAAGCAGCCCGCAGCATAGGGACTAGACTTTCACAATCGATTGGCTCCAGCATGTATGCTTGCGGCAGTCGCAGTATGTTCACAATCGAAGGCAAGATATCGAGTTTCGAGGCGGACTCGTCGGTAATTGATAGTTGGATACACCGCCAAAGGACTGTCCCGATTTCGATCTCATACCCGATCGACCCGATAAAAATGACTCAGATGATTTTATTCACCAGTTGGAAGTATCCGACGAACGCATGCTGATGAAAATAACAGGCGTCAATTTACGCTCTTGGAGTCTGCCTGAGACCTTGCTGTAGCGGATCAGCCATTGCATGCCTCCGGGTGGACCAACGGGTGCGATACAGATACCATTTTTAGCCAGTTGATCCAACACGGTGTCGGGTCTTTGATCGAAGGCTGCAGTGGCTATAATCCGGTCAAAGGGTGCGGCTTCGGGCCAACCGACAGCTCCATCTCCGATACGAAAGTGAACATTCTGGTACCCCAGCCCAGCCAGCCGCTCGGCGGCACTGGTGGACAATTTCGCATTCACTTCAATCGTATAAACCTCGTTCACCAGTTCGGCTAGCAGAGCGGTCTGATAACCGGAGCCGGTGCCTATTTCGAGAACGCGAGAGACTCCTTCGGCCTCCAGCAATTCGGTCATCTTGGCGACCAGTGAAGGTTGAGAAATTGTCGCATTCTCCTTAATTGGAAGTGGATGGTCGTCCCATGCGTTTGCTTTTAAGTGCGGCGGCACAAACTGGGCGCGATCCACATGCGCAAAAGCAGCTCTCACAGCATCGGACTGAATGCCATCGAGTAAGTACTCTTTTTTCGAAGCCGACATGGGCATATTAAAGCATTTTTCACCCGTACTGACAACGCCCATTTTTCGATGGGTTGGCTCTCGCTACCGGCTTTAAAATAATCAAAAAGCAAGCATCCAAACGCTGAAAGCAGCCGCCCAGCTGCGGGCATCACACCCGAGCCCGAGCGGGCAAAGCTTTTGCTAGTCCCACAAAGCGCCATATCTTGCTCCATTCTGACCAAGACGAATTCGCAGTATTACTTCAATCGCTTGAGTCTAAGTTGCAAAATGCAAAGCCACGCTCCGTTCGAAATTTGTTAAAGTTTTTAAGCAACTCACCAACAATAGCTTAGAACAGTTAAATTAGAACTGGCATAGGAGATGCGCCACTCATGCTGGTGGCAATCACCTGCTCAAAATTAGAAACCCAAACCATAACCAAGAAAACCCATGATTAAGACACTCCAAGACTTACTTATTTCTCAAGTCCGCGATCTTTACGATGCGGAGAAGCGCAATCTAGCACTTCTTTCCAAGTTACAAGCTGAGGCAACTAATGAGGAACTGAAGAACACCTTAGCTAACCACCTGCAGGAGACAGACGCACAGACAGTACGCCTGAAAGAAGCCTGTTCCTTACTCGGCGTCTCAGCTGAAGGCAAGACTTGCGAAGCTACCAAGGGACTCGTCAAGGAAGCTATGAATCTGATCAGCGAAACGGATGATGCCGCCGTAAAAGATGCCGCGATTATCGTCTCGGCGCAACGCATCGAGCACTACGAAATTGCCAGCTACGGCAGTGCCGCCGCCTTCGCCGAAGTCTTGCAGGAACTTGGGGTCGCCAACCTACTGAATAGCAGCAAGACCGAAGAAAAGGCCGCCGATAAAAAACTGAATAAACTCGCCACCGGCGGGATCCTCTCCGCTGGCCTTAACGAAGCGGCCGTCAAGTAAAAGAAATCTGTCGCTCAACTCGTTGCCCTTCAAAGCAACAAACTAAGTTCACCCGCATAAAAAAAAATAGTTATGATTAATAAGAAAAAAATTTATGAAGAAAAAGTTCAGTCGCAACTGGACGAGGCTCGCGCCGAAATAGATAAACTCAAGGCGCGGTCCAAGCAGCGAAAGGCAGATGTGAAGATCGAGCTCAACCGCAAGATCGAAAACCTTGAGCATAAACGGAAAGAACTCGAAGCAAAAGCACGCGAAATTAAGCACGCCTCCGGAGACGCCTGGGAAGACCTTAAGACAGGATTCGGTGACGCCTGGGACCGGTTGAAGCAATCAATCGACGACGCCCGTTCGAATTTTTGACCTACGCTTTTCAGCTCAGCGGTTAATCGTACCAGAAATCGAAAAGGGGTCCTTCATGGCCGAAGAAGGGGTCTCGGTGAAATAGGGATTACAAGCTGCCATGAACTCTCTCGCCCACTCGCGATAACGGGTCTCTCCAGTTTCGTGGTAGGCGGTCATCAGGGCGCAAATCCAACGGCTGGAGTGGTGAAAATACTGGCCATCGCGTTTCCACTCGAGCGACTCGTCGAACGGCTCATCGACTTTTCGCTCCGGCAGATATTTACCGATACGCAAGCCGCCCGCAGTCGGACGCTCTAGGGCCTCCTCTAACGGCAGACCGCTAATCCATCCGTCGCGTTCGTCATCGTCCCGGTGGCGACCCAGCGTGTCGTGAACGGTGTCAATCAGCGCAAGCGCCCGTTCCCGGTACTGACTGCCATTGGTCCGTGACAATCCGAAGCAGACCTGTACCGCATGGGCGTCAGTCCAGAGATAACGGCGCGCGCGGCGTTCGGAATTCACGGGGTGAATGCCTGTGCGTGCCAAATACTCGTCGGTCAAAGACGCAGCGAAGGTTGTTTGTTTTTGAGGGGTTATTGAGGTCATCGGTCGAAGAATTCATTTGAAAAGGCAAGGCGAGCTCCTCAAGCCATAAGCGCCTCTATTTCCTTGGGTAAAGCATGCTTGATCTGTCTGTATTGCCCGCCATCGATGCGTCGCGCCAGCACGCCGGGTACGAGCATTAGGCAGCGTTTCGGGTCGGCTGCGGGCTTGCTTTTAGAGGTCTCTTCTCCTGTTTTTTCCAAGAATGCCTCAACGCTCCGTAGCTTTTCCGGCTTTCCGCCGAGTTGATAGCTCTGGTAGTAAATGCCGCGCAGAAGCACTGGGAGCTGGTAACCGAAATGGACCGCCTCTTGCGGAAGCAAACGATCCCGCAAGGCGAAGAGTACACGGCGCAGAGCATGATAGGCAGTCCTTGGATGTTCTGCGTTTAGCTTTTCGGCTATTTCGTTAATCCATATATTGATATCCTGCACCGCGTTACGAAGCATTGGAATCTCATCCTCATTTGATCTGATATGACCCATTTTTTGCCTCCTTCTCTTGCTATACACCACTGGTTGGCGGACTCGCCCCAGCGGGAATTATTGCTATAATGTATGTCGCAGTGTACGTGCCAATTCTGACACAGCGTATGCCCCTAAAGCTCAGGCCCGCGGATTAAGCCGACTCAGACGATCGCGACAAAACACCTTTCTTTAACACCATTATGGACAGGGTTATCTGCAATGCTTTACCCCATGCTTATTGCATCTTGCAAGACGATCGAGCGTACGCTGTGCCTCCATATTTCCAACACTTTGTTTCTTTCGCTCAATTCAAGCGGCTGGCGTGCGAACCTCGCGAGACAAATAGAAATTTGGCATGTCTCTAGAGCTAATGATCGCAAACAGAACTAAGCCAGAGACACATGATGAAGAAATACATCACAGCCCGCGTTACCGGAAAGGTACAAGGTGTCTTATTTCGAGACGCCAACTGGTATGTCAAACAAATGGAACGTGTGCACGATTATGCAATAACACCTGTTCTCGTGAATGGCGGTAAGTTTTCGGAACGTAACCGCAACTTCGATCATATCGTCGATGAATAACCCGAAAGCGGTAGGCCGGATTCCCGTCTTAAAAGCCCCCTGCTAGATGGTGTGGCATGATTCTGCCAGCAGCCTAAGCTTTTAAAGTATCCATCAATCAGAACGAGAGATGTCTGCCCGCTTCATTGACTTCCCTGAGTAGGGTCCACAACATAAGCGTATTCTAACGATCGAACACTCATAATTCAACCAAAGCGCTGACCGCTGTGGCAGTTGACGTTTTATCGACCTGCGAAAGACAAAGGTCTTTGCAACTCACCTTAAATACATTTGCTCTCCATGGATAGGCTTGACGACTTTCTTTACTTTTCCGCCGTTCTCGGGCTGGGCTTCGCTGCTTGGTATTTGGTTTCCACTATCCTCGCTCGGGCTGAGCTGAAGAAAGCAGATCGGATCAACAAGATTAAGCGGTTTGAACCGGTCATTTCCGAAGCGCACGGAAAAACCCATACCGAAGATGCACGGGCATCCGCGCTAGAAGAACTGGGTTCCCGCTTCTCGATCATCCGGCGTACCTTTCTCTCCCTAGTGGTTTTAGTTTGGCTTACACTCGCAATCTACCCTTTTATGGGCAACTTCCCACGCGGATTTTTATCTGTCTTTGGTGCAGCCGGAGCAGTTCTCGTCGGCATCGCAGCGCGCCCATTTTTAGAGAATGTGATTGCTGGCTACGTCGTCACTTTCTCCAAACAGTTTCGTACCGGAGACACCATTTTGATGGATGAATGCTACGGGACGATTGAGGATATCACGCCGACGCATACCATCATTAAGCTTTGGGATTGGCGCCGCTACGTCGTTCCCAATGCGCGTATGCTGACAAAGGAGGTCATTCGCTACACCAATCGCGAAGGACTGCTCTGGGCGCTGCTTAAATTTAACGTAGCATATGATGCTGATTTTGATCGCGTTGAAGAAATCGCGATTCAGGCGGGAAGAGAAAGCTCGCTCCGTACCGGCAGCGAAGACCCCAAACTTTGGATGATGAGCATGGGCCGGGAATCCATCGAATGCTGGCTCGCAGTTTGGACCAAGGGCCCCGTCGATGCATGGAGTATTCGGGTCGAATTGGCTGGTAAAATTACCCGCGCAATGGCTAAAGAAGGCATTTACAGCCATTCCTACGAGGTCCGTCAGGATGGACCCAAGATGTCGCCTACTTAAACACTACCCTTTTTTAATGCCGAGCATTTCGCCTCAAAAAACATGCCTCAGGATACAATACGAGCGAACCTCTGCTATTCTAGCACGTTAGCTGCTTAAGCTATACTCTATAGCGAATCTCTGACGGACGCTCAACAATACCTATATAAACCCTACTCCAATGAACAAACTCAGTTTTTTACTAGCCCTGTTAACTTCACTCACATGCCTGCCCTCATTGCAGGCAGCTCAGCATGAAGAA
>Ga0210065_1000199_pt1 | contig 17139 bp, 14 predicted proteins | sample Muzzi_PWB_D1_FD_185533 | JGI IMG/M metagenome (GOLD analysis project Ga0210065, IMG submission 185533) | Wetland microbial communities from San Francisco Bay, California, USA, that impact long-term carbon sequestration - Muzzi_PWB_D1 (SPAdes) | ecosystem: Environmental > Aquatic > Marine >... | reverse complement strand
CTGTCCGATCCGGTCCGTTTGATGGCGGTCATTCGTGAAGAGTTGGAAGAGATACTGGAAAAATACGGTGATGAACGGCGTACCGTCATTCTTGAAACGAGGCTTGATCTCAGTCTTGAAGACCTGATTACCGAAGAAGACGTTGTAGTTACCATATCCCATGAAGGTTATGCCAAGTCGCAGTCCTTGGATCGCTACCAGGCGCAACGAAGGGGAGGTAAAGGCAAGTCGGCAACCAGAGTCAAGGAAGAGGATTTTATTGACAAATTATTTGTTGCCAATACGCATGATACGCTTTTGTGTTTCACCTCCCGCGGCAAAATTTACTGGCTCAAGGTATACGAACTTCCGCAGGCCAGCCATGTCAGTCGGGGTAAGCCCATCGTCAACCTGCTGCCGCTGGAGAAGGATGAACGTGTCAACGCCGTCCTGCCGGTTCGTGAATATTCCGAAGACCTCTTCGTGTTCTTTGCAACCCGCAACGGTATTGTCAAGAAAACGCCTTTAAAGGCTTACAGCAATCAGCGTGCCAACGGCATCTGGGCAATCAACCTGGATCAGGACGACGAACTGGTTAACGTCGAAATTGCAAGCGCTGACAGTGAAGTAATGCTTTTCTCCAGTTCCGGCAAGTGCATTCGATTTGCGGAAAAAAATGTTAGCTCCGTGGGCCGCACAGCGAGGGGGGTCATCGGCATACGTCTGAAAAAAGATCAGCAGGTCGTCTCCATGCTGGTGCTGGGCGAGGGTGATATCCTGACCGTTACCGAGCGGGGTTATGGTAAACGTACGAGACCGGAAGAACACTCATGTCAGGGCAGGGGCGGACAAGGTGTTATCGGTATCCAGACATCGCCACGCAACGGACGTCTGATTTCCGCCCTGCAGGTAACAGATGATGACGATATCATGCTGATTTCCGATGGTGGAACACTGGTGAGGACACACGCCCGTGAAATATCGACGTTAGGCCGGAACACCCAGGGTGTAACATTGATCCGGCTCAGAGAGGACGAAAACCTTGTCGGTCTGGCGAGAATTCAAATCGAAGACGAAGACGAAACTACCGGGGAAATTGAACCTGCAGAACTCGGTGACGATAGCCCTGAAGTGGAATGAAACAGAAAGATGAGTCGGCCGTGGGCGGGCTCATCTTTCCGCTCAGCGCTACTTTAAAACGGCTATTATTTGTTGGTCGATATTCCCAGCAGTTGATACGGTGGACACCAGCGTAAAGCACCGGTCAGTAATGGCACGATACCGATCACACCCCACCAGGATTGATAATATAGCCCGGCGGCAATAATCACCACGCCGGCAACCAAACGTATCGTACGGTCTGTCTTACCAATATTGCATTGCATAACATTCTCCATTCAGAGTGCGGCTAAAACCGATTCTGCAGAGCTGACCCGGAATTCGCCGGGAGCCTCGATCATTAAATGGGTGACAACGCCATCGTCGGCTACCAGGGCAAATCGTTGTGCCCGCCGGCCCATACCGAATGCGGTTGCATCCAATTCCAGGCCGAGTGCCTTGCTGAATTCACCGTTGCCATCTGCGAGCATGTCAATGCCCTTTGCATGGGCGCTCTTACCCCAGGCGTGCATCACGAACACGTCGTTCACGGACATGCAGCCAATGGCATCAATACCTTTTTTTCTGATTTCATCGGCAAGTTCAACGAAGCCGGGTAAGTGGTACGCCGAGCAGGTGGGTGTAAATGCACCGGGTACCGAAAACAAAACCACCTTTCGCCCCGCGAAATACTCTTTGCTCAACAAGGGTTGCGGACCTTTTTCCGCCATGACACTCAACATTGCTGCAGGAATTCTGTCTCCTATCCGGATCGTCATACTGGGTGACCTCGAGTTTCTATGGATCAGGCGGCGATCGCTTCTGAAATGGCTGTTAACAGCGATTCCGGGTTCACGGGTTTGGTGACGTAGGCGGTCGCACCCTGGCGCATACCCCAGATCCGGTCAGCTTCGCCATCTTTTGTGCTGACAAAAATAACGGGGATTCTGCAAGTGACCAGATCTTTTGACAATTTCCGGGTCGTCTGGAAACCACTCATACCCGGCATAACAACGTCCATCAGAATGACATCGGGTACTTCCTGCCGGGCAATCTGAAGTGCCTGTTTGCCATTTTCTGCACTGATAGTTTCGTGACCCCAATTCTCGATCAGATTTTTCAGAGTGAAAATCTGCGAAGGCGAGTCATCTACTATTAATACTTTTGCCATTAAATTGCATCCATTCAAAATACTGCGTCGCACACAAGATTATGCACCAAATGCAACCAAAAAAGCAGTAATCTTTATCGCCGGCTTATAAAAGATTGACCACGGTGCGTCCCAGCGCATTACCCTTCATCAGCAAATCGAAAGCTTCACCGAGGTCATCCAGGCTGACTTCATTGTTAACGATCGATTCGAGATGCCGCGGGCGCCACTCATTCGCCAGGCGATCCCAGAGTATCTTTCTGATGTCATAAGGTGTGTTGTTCGAGCTGATTCCAATCAGGCTGACGCCACGTAAAATCAAGGGCAGGTTGGTGGCATTCAGACCAATACCGCCGGCCATTCCACAGACTGCTATGTTACCCCACAAGCCTATTACCCTGCTGATTCCGGCCAGCGTGTCACCACCGACGCTGTCTATGCAACCAGCCCAACGTATGGACTCCAGCGGCTGCTGACCCCAATGCAGGTCGTGACGGGAAATGCACTGTCGGGCCCCCAACTCTTCCAGATAATCAAACTGATCCACTTTCCCGGTGATCGCATGCACTTCATAGCCGACACGGGTCAGGATATCGATAGCGAAGCTTCCAACCCCACCGCTTGCCCCGGTGATTAAGATTGGCCCGGCTTCCGGCGTCTGGCCCAGCGCCTCCATGCGATACAGTGATATCGCTGCTGTAAAGCCGGCGGTGCCGATACCCATGGCCTCACGGGTTGTTAATCCGGCCGGCAGGGCAATCACGCTTTTACTATCGAGACGCATATACTGGCTGTAACCGCCATCGCGTTTTTCTGACAGGTTGCAACCTGTGACCAGTACTTTGTCACCGGGCGAAAATTGCTCACACTCGGAGGAAACCACTTCACCGGCAACGTCGATACCGCCAACCAGTGGAAACTTCTGCAGAATTTTTCCTTTGCCGGTTGCGGCCAGGGCATCCTTGTAATTGATACCTGACCATTCTGCGCGAATGATGACATCACCATCGCTGAGGTCGTCGATACGGATTTTTTCAATACCGGAGCGGTAACCCTCGGCATCGTTGTGTATACGGAACGCTTTGAATGTGGTTGGAATCTCAGTCATTTTATCTACCTTTTCTGGCTGGTTAGTTACCCCTGTGTATTGCTCGTTTATCAACGTGTAGTGCTGCTTCGTGTACGGCCTCTGACAGGGTTGGGTGGGCGTGGACAATACGCGCCAGGTCTTCGCTGGCCCCATGAAATTCCATTGTTACTACACATTCTGCAATCAGTTCAGAAGCGTTCGGTCCGATGATGTGTACACCGAGGACTTCGTCGGTAAGTTCATCGGCAAGCATTTTTACCATACCGGCGGCATCACCCATCGCAAGGCCACGACCGGTTGCTGCAAACGGGAAAGATCCGCTACGGTAATCCGCCTTTTCTTCTATTAACTGCTGTTCTGTTTTGCCCACCCAGGCGATCTCAGGATCCGTGTAAATAACCCATGGAATGGTATCAAAGTGTATGTGCGCAGCTTTGCCGGCAATTAATTCAGCAACGGCGATTCCCTCCTCAGACGCTTTGTGGGCCAGCATGGGGCCACGCACACAATCGCCTACCGCCCAGACGCCAGGCACATTGGTTTGCGAATTCTCATTGACGTCGATCTGACCACGCTCATTCAACTTGACACCACTGTCGTCGGCCAGCAGGCCCTCGGTGTAGGGTTTACGGCCGACTGCAACCAGTAGCCGGTCAAAACTAATTTCGCTTTCACCATTCTTGTCTTCGAGTTTAACTTTGACTTCGCCATCGGCAATGCTGGCCGACTTGACCAGCGTACCGAGACGGATATCCAGACCCTGTTTCTGAAACAGACGGGCCGCCTGTTTGGAAATATCCTTGTCTGCGGCAGGCAGGAATGACGGCAGTGCTTCGAGCAGCGTAACCTCGGACCCCAGGCGCTGCCAAACCGAACCCAATTCCAGGCCTATGACACCGGCGCCGATAACACCAAGACGAGCTGGAACCTCTTTCAGATCCAACGCACCTTCGTTATCAATGATGTATTTGTTGTCATATTCCACGTTGGGAATGGCGATGGGTACCGAACCGGCTGCCAGGATGATGTTGGTCGCTTCGAGTATGGTTTTTTCATCGGAAGCATGCGCCGTGAGCTCTACCCGACGGTCCGCCAATAGACGCCCGCGTCCGTGGAACTGTTTTACCTTGTTAGCCTTGAATAGCTGGGCGACGCCACCGGTCAACTTGCTGACCACGTCGTCCTTGCGGGAAATCATGGTGTTGATGTCTATGCTGGCGTCAGAAACGCTGATTCCGTGAGCCGCGTAATCATGTTGTAAATGATGAAAATGCTTTGAGCTATCCAGCAGGGCCTTGGAGGGGATACAACCGACATTCAGACAGGTTCCGCCCAACGCGGCCTTGCCATCTTTACCGGTATACATATCAATACATGCGGTATGCAGGCCAAGTTGCGCCGCCCGGATCGCTGCCACGTAACCGCCGGGGCCTCCGCCGATTACAATTACATCAAATTTCTCAGTCATTTCATAACATTCCGAATAATGGTTACAGGTTTAACAACAGGCGCGCCGGGTCTTCGAGAGCATCCTTAATGGCTACAAGAAACAAAACCGCATCCTTGCCATCGATGATGCGATGGTCGTAACTCAGGGCGATATACATCATGGGCCGAACGACAATTTCACCCTGGTCGACAACAGCGCGGTCCTTGATTGCATGCATGCCCAGAATCGCGCTTTGAGGCGGATTCAAAAGTGGTGTGGAAAGCAGGGAACCAAAGGTACCACCATTGGTGATTGAAAAGGTTCCGCCCTGCAGGTCTTCCAGCGTGATTGAACCATCGCGGGCCCTGCTGGCGAATTCCCTGATGTTGAGTTCCGCCTCGGCCAGGGTCATGTGCTCGGCATTTCTCAGTATGGGCACCATCAGACCACGTTCAGTTGATACAGCAATACCGATATCCTGGTAACCGTGGTAGACGATTTCGTCGCCTTCCAGCGAGGCATTGACGATGGGGTATTTGCGCAGGGCCGCGCAGACCGCTCTTACAAAAAATGACATCAGACCTAACTTGACGCCATGTTCCTTTTCAAATGCCTCTTTGTATTTCACACGTAAATCCATGACGGCCTTAAGATCCACCTCGTTGAAGGATGTCAGGATAGCTGCTGTATTTTGAGCCTCCTTCATCCGCTTTGAGATGGTTGCGCGCAGGCGTGTCATCTTGACGCGTTCTTCCGGACGTGGACCGGTCGGGGCAGTTTTGCGGACATGGTGAATGAGGTCGCCCTTGGTGATACGGCCGCCACGCCCGGTGCCGGCGACCTGGGCAATATCAGCTTTTTCTTCCTCTGCGATGCGTCGCGCTGCCGGACTCAGTTTTGCCATATCGGCAGCAGGAGCGCGGGCGCTTTCAACTGCAACGTCCTCTTTTGCGCTTTCATCGGCTCCTTTTTTCGCTTCGGGGGCAGCCTCTTTATCAGTTTCTTTCTCGGCTTCAGGCGCAGCATCCTTATCGGTTTCTTTCACCGCTTCAGGTGCACCTTCTTCGACGATTGCCAGCAATTCGCCGCTGGTGACAGTTTCACCGCTCTCACGGACAATTTTGCCGATGACACCATCGACTGGTGAGGGTACTTCCAGAACCACCTTGTCGGTCTCCAGATCAACCAGGTTCTCATCCCGGCGAATGCTGTCACCGGGTTTTTTATGCCACTGCACGACGGTCGCATCTGCGACGGATTCTGGCAAGACCGGAACTTTGATTTCTGTACTCATTGTTTTCCTCAGTAGGGGTCAGACAGGCATCATACACGCCGTTGCCGGCCCCGGGTTTTAATTGAAAACCAGTTGTATGATCTGATTCATCTCTGCTTCTCTCCAGCACCGATCGTGATGGCGTCCTTAACCAGTTTATTTTGCTCTTGAATATGGACTGCATAATAACCTACCGCCGGAGAAGCTGAACTCGGGCGGCCAACGTAATACAGCTCCTGCCCTTCGTGCATATCGGCCAGGAGATTGTGCATGGTTTGGTAGAAGGCCCCCTGGTTCCTGGGTTCTTCCTGGCACCAGACAATTTCGCAGTCGGCAGGGTAGCTGTTAAAAATGAAGGACAATTCCTGGTGCGGAATCGGGTATAACTGCTCAACCCGTACCACGGCAACCTCATTTTGCGGTGTTTCATCAAGTGCGTCCATCAGGTCGTAATAGACCTTGCCGGAGCACAAAACCACACGTTTGACCTGCTTTTTATCTTCAATCCGGTGATCATCAATGATCAACTGGAAGCCACCGCTGGTCAATTCCTCCAGGGTTGATGTGGATGCCTTGTTTCTGAGCAGGCTTTTGGGTGTCATAACGATGAGAGGTTTTCGTGTTGCCATCAGCATCTGCCGGCGGATCATATGGAACATTTGAGCGGGTGTTGAAGGTATACACACCTGGATATTGTCATTTGAGCATAACTGCATAAACCGCTCTAACCGCGCACTGGAATGTTCGGGTCCCTGGCCTTCATAACCGTGGGGCAGGAACAGCACCAGGCCGCATAAACGGCCCCACTTGGCTTCACCGGAACTCAGGAATTGATCGATGACAACCTGTGCACCGTTAACGAAATCGCCGAATTGTGCTTCCCATATAACCAGCGTTTCCGGTGCGGCAGTCGCGTAACCGTATTCGAAACCCAGTACCGCTTCTTCAGATAAAAGGGAGTCAATAATATTGACATCAACCTGGTCGTTGATTTCCTCCAGTGGCGTGTAACAGGTGCCATCAACCTGGTTGTGTAAAACCGCATGACGGTGAAAGAAGGTGCCACGACCTGTATCCTGGCCCACCAGGCGCAAGCCTGTCCCGGTCCTGATCAGGCTGGCATACGCAAGGGTTTCGCAAAAACCCCAGTCCAACCGTAGCTTTCCACGGGCCATTTTTCGCCGGTCGTCAATAATTTTCTTGACCCGTGGGTGCAGGCTGAACCCATCCGGCAACTGTGTCATTTTTTCGGACAGGCGTTTGATTTCAGCGATATCGACACCGCTTTCAATACCGCTTCCGGCATAGTCGCGGCCGTGAGTGAAGTTTTGCCACTTGGCGGCGTGTTTGTTGGTGCGTGGATGTGACTCTACATCCGCCACCTGCTCGCCATCATCCAGTTTGCGACGGTATTCATCCATCAGCATTTGCGGATAATCAGGATCGATGATTTTGCGCCTGACAAGGTCATCGGCATATTTTTGCCGGGTGGTTTGCAATTCCCGAATGATCTTGTACATCATTGGTTGGGTGGCAGAGGGCTCATCCGCTTCGTTGTGGCCGTGCTTGCGGTAGCAAATCAGGTCTATGACCACGTCCCGGTTAAATTCCTGGCGAAAATCACAGGCAATCTTCATAACATGATGAACCGCTTCCGGATCATCGGCATTGACGTGGAAAATGGGTGCGTGCACCATCTTGGCGATCGCGGTGCAATACAGGGTGGAGCGTGAGTCCAGCTTGTTGCTGGTGGTGAAGCCGATCTGGTTGTTGATGATGATATGCATCGTGCCGCCAACTGCAAACCCGCGTACTTCGGACATCTGGAATAATTCCATGACGACACCCTGACCGGAAAAAGCAGCGTCACCGTGGACAAGTATGGGCATGACGGTGTCCAGCGTGGTATCCCGGCGGCGGACCAGGCGGGCGCGGGCTGACCCAACCACCACCGGGTTGATGATTTCCAGGTGTGAAGGATTGAAGGCCAGCGCCATGTGGACTTCGCCGCCCGGGGTCTGGATATCGGATGCAAAACCCAGGTGGTATTTGACATCGCCAGGACGATCGGGGTTGCTGGAACTGTGCTTGCCTTCAAACTCATCAAACAACATGGAAGGAGATTTTCCTAGGATATTGACCAGCACATTCAAACGTCCGCGATGCGCCATTCCTATGACAACTTCTTCAACGTCATGTGCGCCGGCGTAGAGCATGGTTTCGTGTAACAGGGGTATCAGGCTGTCACCACCTTCCAGTGAAAACCGTTTTTGACCGACGTAACGGGTGTGCAGGTATTTCTCCAGACCCTCGGCGGCCGTCAACATTTGCAGAATACGCAGCCGGCCCTCGTTGCTGACGTTGTAAAAACCCTGCGAGCCCTCCAGTTTTTCCCGCATCCAGTCGCGTTTAGCCGTATCGACCATGTGCATGTATTCAGTACCGATACTTTTACAGTAAACACGCTCGCATAATTCCAGGATATCCTTGAGTTTCATCCTGGGTGATGCGACTGCCAGCGAACCGGTGTCGAACTCACGTTCAAGGTCCGCTTCATTCAAATCATGGAAATCCAGTTTGAGATCGGCGACCGGCGCATGGTGGGGCCTGCCCAGTGGATTCAGTTTTGCCACTTCATGACCACGGATGCGATAGGAGTTGATCAGTCTTGAAACGCTGGCCTGTTTGTGGTCGGTAAACTCGGTTCCGGTCGCCGGGTAGCCCTTATTATTCAGCGGCAGGTTGCGAAACCGCTCGCCAATTTCAATATGCCCGGTTTCCGGCATTTCTGCAGCGGGCATGGCTTCAAAATATTTACGCCATTGTTGCGGTACGGCTTCGGGGTTTTCCAGCCAGGTTTCGTACCAGGTTTCGATATAGGGTGCATTGCCGCCATAAAGGTGCGAGGTCAGGTATAACTGCTCCAGTGTTGAGCTCACTATTTTCTTTGCCTTCCGGATTCTGTCAATTGAAGAAATTCAGGTGTCGAATCCATCGGGATACAACACCGTAACATGTCCTGTTCGTACTGTTTACAGCTTAACACATCAGTATAACTGACTCGGGATTTGGATGGCAGATGCATTTTGTTGGGAGTGAATTTGATGGATGGACCTGGCTTCGGTCCGCCTTGGCTAGGGTCGGGCAAAACCTAAACCTTCAATGCTTCGATATCAGCGTCCCCCGCATACTAGCCTGTCTTTGTTAATACAAAATGACCGCTGTTAAGCAATTTTGTGATGGTGTTCAGTGAAGCCGGGTCCAGCAGGTCGGCCCCAATCCGGGGTTGCTGCCGTTCGCATAGGGCCTCGGCCAGACGGATACTGCAGTCAAATAGCTGACCGGCGGCGTACAAGCGGGCACCTTGGGTGTCTTCGACCCAGGTCAGGCGTGTCCAGGGGTTGCGCAAGAGACTGTCACCATCCTGTAGTGCTTTGAGTACTTTTTCAGGCCGGATTGGTCTGGGTGGCGGCATCGGCTCATGCGCCAGTCTGAAACGACTGAGGAAAGCAGCCAGGTAGCTGTCCAGGTTTTGATTTGCATTGATCTCGGCGAGCATTAATTTGCGCAAATTTTGCAGCGCTTCCCGGTCGATCTCACCGGCACGGGTCACCGCTTTCAGACCGGGGTCTGAATACCGCCCACCCTCGTCGTCAGTGAAAGCCAACCACTCACCCAGTCCTTGCAACAGGTCAGCCGCGGAGGGTGCACGGGCGCCGATGGACCAGGTCATACCCGGTTCCAGGGCAACACCGTGATGGGCTATATTGGGTGGCAGGTAAAGCATGTCACCGGGTTCAAGCACCCATTCCTGCTCGGGATTGAACTGCTGCAAAACATTGAGTGGGCAGCCTTCCAGTAAAGCCGGTTCGTATGTACGGGCTATCTGCCAGCGGCGTCTTCCTTCAGCCTGCAACAAAAACACGTCATATTGATCGACATGCGGGCCGACAGAGCCACCGGTCGCCGCGTAACTGATCATCAGATCATCAAGCCGCCACTGGGGAATGAAGCTGAACCGTTGGATCAAAGCCCGTAACGGGGCGTAGTGCTTTTCGACATCCTGTACCAGCAGCGTCCAGTTTTCATCGGGCAATATGGCAAAATCCGCCTCGCTGAAAGGGCCGTGGGTGACGGCCCAGTCGGCCGCCTCAGCCGTACCCTTGACCAGGCGTGATTCGGCCATTTCTTCACAGGCCAAACCGGCCAGGTCGTCTCCATCCAGTAATGGTTCAAAACCGCTGATAGCCTGCCGGATCAGACAGGGTTTCTTTTGCCAGTATTGCGCCAGGAACTGCTCAGTGCTGAATGTTCCCAGCGGTGCACTCATACGCCGTCCCGGTCGAGGGAATGCGCCATTTCCGCAGCGTTACCCGTATAAGTCGCGGGTGTCAGCTTCAATAAGCGCTGTTTTGCGTCATCGGGAACGTCCAGTGACTGGATGAATTCAACCAGTATTGCCGAGTTGATTGCCTTGCCGCGGGTTAAGGTTTTCAATTGCTCGTAAGGGTTTTCAACACCATGTAATCGCATAACGGTCTGGATTGGCTCGGCCAGTACCTCCCAGCAGTTGTCGAGATCATCCGCCAGTTTTTGACTATTGAGCTGAAGTTTGCCCAGGCCTTTAAGCAAAGACGAGTAAGCAATCATGCCATGACCAGCGGCGGTGCCGATGGTGCGTAAAACAGTGGAGTCGGTCAGGTCCCGTTGCCAGCGTGAAACCGGTAATTTTTCCGCCATGTGGGTCAGCAGTGCATTTGCAATACCGAGATTGCCTTCGGCATTTTCAAAATCAATCGGATTGACCTTGTGTGGCATGGTCGAGGATCCGATTTCACCATCAATGGTCTTCTGACTGAAATAACCGATAGAGATATACGCCCAGATATCCCGGCATAAATCAATCAGGATCGTATGGTAGCGGCTCAGTGTGTGAAAGCTCTCAGCCATCCAGTCATGGGGTTCAATCTGGGTTGTCCACGGGTTCCAGGTCAGACCCAGGGATTCTACAAACCGTTGGGCAAAACGCGGCCAGTTGACCTCCGGACAGGCGCTGATGTGTGCATTGAAATTGCCAACGGCGCCGTTGATTTTGCCGAGTATGGGTTGTTGAACCAACTGATCGGCCTGTCGTTGCAAGCGCATGGCCACATTGGCGATTTCCTTCCCCAGGGTGGTGGGTGAAGCGTTCTGTCCGTGTGTGCGTGACAGCATGGCAACATCCGCATGTTCGCTGGCCATGCTTTGCAAGGCCTGGTTGATGTCCGCAAAAGCTGGAATGAACAATCGTTCACGTGCCTCCAGCATCATCAGCGCATAGGAAAGGTTGTTGATGTCTTCCGAGGTACAGGCGAAGTGCAGGAATTCAGATAACTTGCCCAGTTCATCCTGCTTTGCAAAACACTCTTTCAAATAGTACTCAACCGCCTTGACATCGTGGTTGGTGGTTGACTCGATGGCTTTAACCCGTTGCGCCGCGTCCAGTCCAAAATCATTTATCAACCGGTCCAGGAATGCATGCGACGTGTCACTGAGGCTCGCTACCTGTGGAAAGTCAGGACTGGCAGCCAGCGCCTGGAACCAGCGAATCTCGACAATGATCCGGTAGCGGATCAGGCCGTACTCACTGAAGATTTCGCGCAGGGCGGCGGTGCGGCCGGCATAACGACCGTCGACAGATGAAACAGCGGTTAGGGAAGAAAGTTGCATGTTTTTTTAACCCTTTTTGAGGCCGCATAATGATACCACTGACGCTTGTGTAATTGACCAGTTGTGAACACTTTTGGTGCTGGAAACAACATTTAGAAATTGCCTCGTTACCCGCCGGGGCGCCAAGGTGGCGTGGTGTCTTGCTTCAGGACATGCCGTAAACCCATCCATGGGGGCGCGGTCGCGACTTCCTGTCGCTCACGGTCCAGAATCAAGACACCACACCCCCTCGGCTATGTGGGTAATCACGCAGCATTGGCTTCAGATAGTGACGCACGGCGGTCGGCTGAAGCTGGGGCGGGTAGTTACTAGCAGGACCGTACGAGGCAGGCAAGGTGAGACCGGGAACCCGTCGAGAGGGTGGCCTGGGCCAAAGCCGAGTATCGAGGCTCCAGGGATGGCTTGTGCCGAGTCCTGGTAGTAACTACCCGGCCCAGCGCCCTTGCTGGTAACGAGGCAATTTCCAAATGTTGTTTCCAGCCACTTAATCCCGTGAGGCATTGATTACTTCAGGACAGCGGTGTTTAGACAAAGTGGGATAGCAGCGCGAAAGATCACATAATTCTCAAAATGATAGAGTAGGGGAGGCACAGCGAGCAGAAGATACTTAGATCCTCTTGAAACAGTGCAAGGCGATTCTTTGAGCTCGGCGCCTGGCCGATGTTCCAGGCGTATAGTTATCAGCAAGTGAGCGATAGATTTATCAGGGATTTAACAGGAGTTGTTGAAATGAACGAGACGCGTACCGAACGGGATACGATGGGTGAATTAGAGGTTCCTGTGGATGCTTTATGGGGTGCGCAGACACAGCGTGCAGTGAATAATTTTCCGATCAGTGGGATTCCCATACCTGCGGCTTTGATACGTGCCCTGGGTCTGATCAAGGCTGCCGCAGCAAGCGTCAATCGTGACCTTGGCTTGCTGAATGAAAAGACCGCTGAGGCGATTATTATGGCGGCGGACAGGGTATCCCGTGGTGAAGTTGATGCCCAGTTCCCCATTGATATATTCCAGACCGGTTCCGGCACCAGTAGCAACATGAATGCCAATGAGGTCATTGCCCGGCTGGCTTCTGAAGAGGGTGCGAAGGTACACCCCAATGACCATGTCAACATGGGGCAGAGCTCCAATGATGTGATTCCCACGGCGATCCAGGTCAGTGCCTGTCTGGAAACCAGTGAGGCTTTGCTACCGGCTTTGCGGCATTTACAGCAGGTGTTGATCACCAGGGCAAATGAGTTGAAAGATGTCGTGAAAACAGGCCGCACACACTTGATGGATGCCATGCCGGTGACGTTTGGACAGGAACTGAAATGCTGGGCACAGCAGGTACAGTCGAATATTGACCGCATTGAGAGCGCCTTGCAGCGTATGAAAAAATTACCACAGGGTGGCAGCGCGGTGGGTACGGGCATCAACGCTCATCCCCAATTCGGCCCGCGTGTGGCGGCGGTATTGACTGAAATAACCGGATTCGGATTTGTCCCGGCTGAGAATTATTTTGAAGGCATCAGTTCCCAGGACACGTCGGTGGAATTATCTGGGCAGCTAAAAACCCTGGCCTGTAGCCTGATGAAAATCTCCAATGATCTGCGCCTGATGAACTCAGGACCGCTGGCCGGTATCGGTGAGATTGCTTTGCCGGCATTGCAGCCGGGGTCCTCCATCATGCCGGGCAAAGTAAATCCTGTCATAGCGGAAGCGGTTTGCATGGTTTGTGCCCAGGTCATCGGTAATGACAGCGCCATTACCATGGGCGGTCAGGCCGGTAATTTTCAGCTTAACGTGATGTTACCGATGATCGCACACAACCTGTTGCAGAGTATTACTTTACTGGCCAATTCCAGTCGTCTGCTGGCTGACTCCGCCATAAAGGGCTTTGTGGTCAATTTTGATTCTGTCAAAAGTTCGCTGGAGCGTAACCCGATCCTCGTAACCGCCCTGAATCCGGTGATTGGTTATGAACGTGGCGCGGCCACTGCCAAGCAAGCCTATAAAGAAGGCCGGTCAATCCGTGATGTAGCGAGGGAAACCACCGGGCTTTCCGATGAAGAACTGGAGCGTTTGCTGGATCCGCTTGAGCTCACCAGGGGTGGCATCAAGGGCTGAAGCAGGTGTGCGCGGCGGATACGTATGCCGGATGCCGGTCGTTGACCACGGCATTTCAATACCCTGATCTGCAGATCGCCATCATCGGCTGTCAATTGCAGGCGCAATGCGGCGGGTGACGAGGTGTTGGCGGCTTTACGGTCATGAAATAAAAAAACTGCTTTTTGAGTGTGTCCTGCCGCAAGCTGTAAACGCCGCAACTCGCTGAAAGACAAGGCGCCGGGCCAGGCCAGCACGGCACCACCTGATAATCCACGTACGACCTGTTCACAGGCCCATAATGACTCGCGTCTGTTTTGCGTGCGGATCAGCAATAACTTCTCCAGTACCAGGCCGTGGCCATGCAGGGCAGGCGGGTAGGGTATCCACGGTGGATCGATCATGCTTATCCATTGGTTCTCCCGGCTGAGCCGCGCCAGTGCCGGCAGCAGAAGACTCAGTTCCCCACACCCGGCCGTATCATTGACAAGCTCGGTGATGGCACCCAACGGCCAGCCACTACCCGGCAGTGCCTTATCGAGGCTGGCATGACCTGTACTGAGTGTGGGTATATGGTGTGACAACTGCTTGCCGCGCCAGAGTAATGGGTGTGTCATGACCGACGGTGCTCCGGGGGTCGGAGAATCAATGACAGAAGAACTCATTGTCCCTTTTTTAGCGGGTCAGGTTGCAAAGGACTCTCTGACCCCATGCAGGGCCCGAGGTGTGGACGTATAACACCCACAGCCCGGCCTTCGATGACGAGCTCCTGGTGGCGCAGGTCGACCTGAATGGGTTGAAATTCCGGGTTTTCCGGTAACAGGCTGACATGGTGACCGTTACGTTTAAAACGTTTGACCGTGACCTCGTCATCCAGACGTGCGACTATGATCTGACCGTTTTGAGCTTCCGGTGTGCGGTGCACTGCCAGCAGATCACCATCCAGAATGCCCGCATTAAGCATGCTGCTACCCTCAACCCGCAAAAGATAATGCGGTCGGGCTGAGAATAAAAGCGGATCCACCCTGTACTCATTTTCAATGTTTTCCTGCGCCAGGATCGGGCTGCCGGCCGCAACCCGTCCGACCAGCGGCAGAGGTGTACGCATCGTATTTAACGGGGACAGGTTAGGGGACGACAGGGCGGTCAGCGTGATGCCACGGGAGCGTCCCGCCTCAATCCGGATCACACCTTTATGTTCGAGTGCGCGTAAATGGCTCTCTGCAGCGTTTGGTGAACGAAATCCGAAATGTTTCGAGACATCATTTCTCGTGGGAGGAAATCCAACAGAATCAATATGATCAGATATAAATGTGAGAATTTCCTTTTGGCGCTGGGTTAATGCTTTTCCGGCCATGTCGAGTGATCCAGTATTTAGTACTGTAAATATATACAGTAAGATGGTTTTATTCAACCATTAAAATAAAAACTGGGCTATGGCATCAATTCCCCACTTATTCTGAATCGCCCGAGCTGAAATGAAGGCCTCCCGCTGAATGGCCTACCACTATTTCGAAGGCCATGGGTATTGAAGTCAGTATGAGTTTCAGGGTGCTCCTTAAAAAGGCAACTCCAGTGCGTCACTGATAAAGTGGTTAAGCCGGGCTGCTATACGGAAAATCCTGGCAGACTCGGTCACAAGCTCAGGGCTGAGTGCCAGCTTGGCATCGAACCCGGTCATCACGTAGAAGCTTTTGCGTTTCAGGTCTTCTATATGCCTTGCATCGGCCTGGTAACCACGCGGTGGACGTGTCAGTGAATCACCCTGGACACCACCGATATCTTTTATTTCAGGGAGTTGGGTCAGCTTTTCCCATGCGGAAGGGTTATCGACAATAAACTCCCGTATCTGACCCAACTGTTTGGCCGGTGGACGCCAGATGCCACCGCCAATCGACAGGCCGTTGGTCTCAATGTGCAGGTAAAAGCCCGGGGCGTGGGCATCGCGACCCGCCTGGTGCCGGAAATGGCAGGCGGCATGGGTTTTATAAGGCGTTTTGTCCTTGGAAAAACGTGTATCACGATAAATACGGAACATGGAACCGCCATGTGCACGGGGATCTGCATTGTAATGAGGTGCTATGGATGCCAGGTGTGGCGCCATGCTGCGGATGTATTCACCCATTGGTTGAACGACGGATTCGTCATAGCGACTCTTATTGGCAGCGAACCAATCGCGATTGTTGTTTTTCTTGAGTTGCCTGAAGAACCTGAAGAAGTCCTTTGGAAAACCTTTAAATTCTGACATTTTTTGATTGACTACCTGTAATACGGATAACGCCAGTAATAGGGACCATAATACGGATAATACCAGTAATAAGGCCGATACATTCCGTAATAATCGTAGTAGAGGCCTTCCCTGCGTTCCGGCCACAGGATCATGAATTCAATATCTACCACGGGGAAGTTGTAATCGTATTCACCGACCTTGCGTACATCCATGTGGATGATCTTACCGGTCAGTGTGACCTCGCGACCCTTCTTGAAAACCTCCGGGTCGAAAAATCCCGGTTTGCAGGCGATGAAACGTCCGTTGGACTGATCGGAATCTTCCGGGCGCATGGATGTTTGTAACTGCCTGGAAAGAATTTCAAAACATGTGTAATCAGCTTCAGGTTTGGTATCGAGTATCCCTCCTCCCCAGCGTACCGGTGTTTGCAGGTCCTTTTCGGTACTGTTTTTTGGTATCAATGGCGTGTAATCACCCTTTAGCTGCTCGGGAATAGCGGTGCAGGATGACAACAACAGACCGGTCATAATGGCGAGAACGGTGGTGTAAATCAGGCGTTTCATTGCAATCCTCCAGTAAATCAGCAGGGCGCTATTCTCTACATTATGACATAGAGCCGGGCTTAAATCGGTTGATCAGCTCCGCCAGTTCAGCCTGGTTGCCTGAACCCCGTGAATAGCGGCACAAGGTGTAGAGTTCAGCGATCCTGAAAATGACATCACCTTTGTATTTAAATTGACCGTTTGCATTTGCAGCGAGTTCCGTGGCGGTCATCGACGGTTGCGAAACAAACCCGGCCTTGTTCAGTTTACGGATAAATTTTTTCCACAAACGCAGCAGCGGATCCGATTTTTGTGAGGATCGGAATTTCAGCAGCAAAGGCGCCAGTAAAAAAACAATGGCCCCGGCGATAAGGATAATGGCAATCATCGTGATGACCAGCCTGGCCGGGCTGAGAAAATCCAACCCAAGGCCCGAAAACAGCCGGGATTGGCGATCGGAACTGAAGGCAACCACCCAGTTGTTCCAGCCCCGCTGAAAAAGGTCAAAGGTATTCCGTGCGTTTCTAAGCCATTCGAAATCGAACATGTAG
>Ga0210065_1000198_pt1 | contig 17143 bp, 14 predicted proteins | sample Muzzi_PWB_D1_FD_185533 | JGI IMG/M metagenome (GOLD analysis project Ga0210065, IMG submission 185533) | Wetland microbial communities from San Francisco Bay, California, USA, that impact long-term carbon sequestration - Muzzi_PWB_D1 (SPAdes) | ecosystem: Environmental > Aquatic > Marine >... | reverse complement strand
GAAGATGCGCGCTTACGCACGCTGCCTTTTCCTGTTATCGCTTCAATGGGTCCGGGTTTCGCTTTTGGCAGCAGTTGATCCAGTATCGGCAACAGATCCAGCACGCGAAAAATGCGAATGATGGTGGTCAGTTGTGCCGTTGCCCCCGCCTCCACGCGCTCAAGTGTGCGCTTTGCCACGCCAGCTTCCCTGGCCAGTGCTGCCTGTGTCAGGCGTAGCTCCAGCCTGCGCCTGGCGATACGTTCACCCATTTCGGCAAGAATGGCCTCGTCTGTGAGTGTATCTGTTATCTTCATATTCGTAACATATTACGAGTTAATATCTTATAAGAAGATAAATCGTAATATATTACGATTTATTAATCAAGTAATAAGATTTATAATCTCGTCTTTGATTACGAGTTAATATCGTATAATGAACTATATCGTAATATATTACGACTTATATACATTAACATCTTAAGTCTTCGAAAAACATCAGCGCACGCTCGTCCCCCTTTTCTGCGACTTTCCTCAACCAATCCATGGCGATGTCATTATTTTCCCTAACACCCTGCCCATGACGATATAACAACGCAAGGCTGTACTGGGCATCCGTGAAATTATTATGGGAAGCTCTGCGAAACCACCTGGCTGCTTCGGCGCAATCTTTTGCGACACCCTTGCCCTTCAGAAACCGCTGGCCTAGTGCGTACTGGCTTTTTGGTTCTCCACGCGCCGCCCCGTTAATTTCCCCGGCGATCAGTTTGGCTGCCTTGTGACCTTGATCCGCGGCTCTTTGCAGCCATTGCGTTGACTTTTCATAGTCTTTTGGCCTGCTTTGGCTATTCAGGTGCCAGATAGCGAGCGCATATTGAGCATCTCTATCACCCTGCCCGGCTTCAAGCTGAACCAGCTTGACGGCCCCGGCGTTATTAACCGGCGTGAAGTCACCTGCGCTTATCAAGTCGGCGAGCGCACTCTGCGCAGTTGGCTCACCTTGATCGGCGGCAAGATGCAACCATTTCATGGCTTCAACCCAACTTGGATCCGTCCCACGGCCTACACTGTACATTGATGCGACAACGAGCTGTGCCAGTGCAAGGCCCTGTTCGGCGGCACGGTAATACCACTTAAACGCCCGCATGTTGTCATGTTGCACCCCTTCCCCATCTTCATAGAGAGAGCCAACAACAAACTGCGCAGAAGCATGGCCCTGGTTGGCTGCGCGCAGCATCCATTTTGCCGCCAGCGCATGGTCTTGTGCGACCCCGTCCCCCTCGTAATATACATATCCAAGCAAATATTGTGCTTTCGAATCACCCTTTTTGGCTGTGGCCATTAATTTTAAAAAATTGGACATTGACCCGATTAGATGTTGGTTTAAAGAATCCGGAGTTGATCGATGAACTCAAAGTTTGGCCGTTCATGGCACGGTGCCATGCCGGTCAATGAATAGAATCGCCACCCTCTTCGCGGGGCCTGGGAGTGGTCCGGCCGCCCCGGCAGAAATTCCGAGGCAGGCAAAGCTTACTTGTCGGCATCCCCAAGGTGGTTAAGTTTTTCGGTCTCAAACATCCCCAGCAACTTCTGAACCTCTGCATCCAGCGCCTGGGGGTCATCGGCATTGCCTGTGGCCTGCCTGACTTTTTCCACCTGCGTCTGGATCTTGCCCAGCGCATTCAACAGCCATCCGCGATCCTCGTGTACGGCAAAATGCCGCCAGCTTGTGCAGCCCTCGATTTCTCTGGATGAATGTCGTTTACTGATTTCCTTTAAATCTTTAACCCTGTCATTTTGAAATGGCTTTTGCATGAAGTTCTCTTTGGCTGTTGCCTTGTTCTGATTGGCGTCGGTACGGTGGAACCCTCCACCCGTATTTCAGGACTCAATTATACTTGATTAGCTGTTACTCAAATCCCTCGCAAATCAAATATCATGCGGATATCGAAAAGACAGGCTCCAAAAGAGCAGGCTACGCCCTTACCCTTTCCATCCCGGGATCATAAAGCGGTCTGAATGAGACGATGGCAGGATAGGCTTTGCCGGCGATCTCGACTTCCCACTGCCCGTCATCGAGGTAGGCCTGGTTGACGACCTCACCTTCAACCATGGCAAGGCCAACGGCACCACCGAGGGTGTGGCCATAAGAAGCTGCCCGGACGTCGCCGACAGCGATGCCATTTCGACGCACGATTTCGGCGTGAAACATCATCGGTTCCGGATCCTTCACCAGCACCTGTACGAGGCGCCTGCTGTAAGGTGCTTCGGCCTTCCTTTTCAAACACGCCTGTTTGCCGATGAAATCGCCGGCCTTGTTCAGGTTCACCGCGAAACCGAGACCCACCTCGTACGGGTTGTCGGTGTTGTCGATATCGTGTCCGTAATCGCGGTAGCCTTTCTCCATCCGCAGGCTGGCCAGCGCCTTCAGACCGGCAAAACGCAGACCAAACTCTTTGCCCTTTGCCACGGCAAGGTCAAATACGTGGGCCGCCTGTTCAGTCGGAATATTGAGTTCATAGCCCAACTCGCCAAGATAGGTAATCCGCACACAGGTCACCCTGGCGAGACCGATCGCAATCTCCTTCACGCTGCGGAAAGGGAATGCCTCGTTAGACAGGTCCGCAGTGGTCAGTGACTGCAGCAGTTCCCTTGAGCGGGGGCCCTGGATATTCAACTGTCCGTAGGCAGACGTGACATCTGTCACAAATACGTGCTGCTCAGCGCCGATGTTTCTTTTTAGCCAGGCTTCGGTATGCCGGTGCGCGGTATCCGATGCCACCACCATGTATTTTTCGTCGTTGAACTTGATAACGGTCAGGTCGGCTTCGAGTTTACCCGTGTGATTGAGCCACTGGGTGTAGGTGATCATGCCGGCTGCGCCATCCACCTCGTTGGCGGAGAGGTAATTCAAATACTTGCCGGCATCGCGGCCCTGTACCAGGAACTTGGCCATGAATGACATATCCATGGCAATCACGCCTTCACGGCATGCCCGGTGTTCGGCGGCCCACCATGGAAACCAGTTTTGCCTGCCCCAGGAGAGTTGATCAACTTCAGGCTTGTGCCCGGCAGGTGCATACCAGTCGGGTGATTCCCAGCCGCTGACATCGCGGAAGTAAGCACCCTGCGCGGCCAGGCGATCGTGAAACGGGGACTTTTTGGCGCCCCGTGCGGTTTGCGGAGAACGCGTCGGATAGTGACATCTATACACCATCCCGAGCGATTCCAGCGCGCGTTGGCGACGGTAGTCCGGGTTGCACTGGTAAGGGTGGAAGCGATCGATATTCATACCCGTAATATCGACGTCGGCCGTACCGTTCAATATCCAGTGCGCCAGCACCCGGCCGAGACCGCCACCGGTGATGATGCCGACCGAGTTCAGGCCCGCTGCCACCCAGTAATTTCTGAGTTCGGGCGCTTCGCCGATAATCGGGCTAAGATCGGGTGTAAAACTTTCCGGTCCACAGAAAAATTTCCTGATGCCGATATCCATTGATACCGGCACCCTGCTCATTGCGCGTTCAAGGAAACCGGACATCCTGTCCCAGTCGGGCGGTATCTCTGCAAATGAAAAATCGTCGGGTATGCCGTCTACGCGCCATGGCGCACAGTCCGGTTCGAACAGGCCAATCATCAAGCCGCCGGTTTCTTCGCGGTAATAGGCATGACAGGATGGGTCTTCGAGTATGGGCAGATCTTTGACCGCACCGTCCACGTCATCGGTAATCAGGTAATAGTGTTCAGCGGCCTGGTTGGGAATGTGCACACCGCTGAGTTCACCGAGCTGCCTGGCCCACATACCGGCGCAGTTAACGACGATCTCGGCTTGAATATCCCCCTTGCCTGTCCTGACACCGGTGGCCGTGCCACGCCGCGTGAGAACAGCTTTTACCGGTGTGTTCTGAATGATCCTGACACCTCTTGACCTTGCCCCTTTTGCCAGTGCCATGGTGACATCAACGGGATTTATGCGGCCGTCGGTGGCGGTATAAAAGCCCGCCAAAATATCATCGACTTTCGCCAAGGGGAAAAGATCCCTGACCTCCTTGGGTGAAATCTCAACGACATCGATACCGTGGAAACGGTTAAAGGCCGCTACCCGGCGCTGCTCCTCGAGACGGTCGGCATCTGCGGCAACCTCGATAAACCCGACCGCTTTGAAACCGGTGACCTGGCCGGTTTCCTGTTCAAGCCGGGCATAGAGCTCACGCGAGTATTTACGCATTTCAATCGACGTTTCGGAAGTTGAGCCATAGGTCGTCATCAAACCCGCAGCGTGCCAGGTGGTACCCGCGGTGAGCTGGCTTTGCTCCAGCAGAACAACATCGTTACAACCCATATCGGCAAGGTGATATGCCACGGAGCAGCCGATGATTCCACCACCGATAATGACCACTCTCGCACTGGCTGGAAACTCGGATTCAGACATTATGATTCAACCTTGAACGGGACTTTCAGCGGGCTTCATTGTAGCGATTCCATCCGGATTTCACAGGGCCGGATTTCATAGGGCATTGTAGTCTTCATTACGTTACAATTGGCGCACATTCCCGATGGGAATGCCTGAGGGGCGGCCACATGGCCTGAGATGTCCGGGAGTTAAATCCAAGCGGACGGACCCTTTGAACCTGATCCGGATAATACCGGCGTAGGGATAGGGCGCAACACAGTTCAATCTCTCACCTTCCGGGTCTCCGTTTTATTGGAGGCTTTTTTTGATTAGAAAAATTTGTACCTTGCTGTTACTGGTTGTTTCAGTGCTGACGCCGTTGTGGGTCGGTGCTGAAGAAGCAACGGAAAGTGACCTCGAAGAAGTCATCGTTACCGCGCAGTTTCGTGCGACCGAATTAATACAGAGCAGCGGCAGCATTTCGGTCGTCCCGGAGACGGTGATTTTCGATCGCGGCGCGCAACACCTGCAGGGAATTCTCAACGTGTTACCCAATGTCAATTTTTCCTCCGGCGCCTCGAGAGCACGTTTTATCCAGGTGCGCGGCATAGGCGATCTTGAGCAGTTCGTCGATCCAAAATACTTCCCGTCTGTGGGCTTAACCATCGATGATGTGGATATGAATGGTTTTGCCTCGTCGGCTGTTTTGATGGACACGCAGCAGGTGGAAGTATTGCGTGGTCCGCAGGGAACTCGGTACGGCACCAATGCGCTGGCCGGCATGGTGAACATACGTACAAACGATCCCACCGATACCGTCAGCGGATACGCCCGGGCCGGTCTGGGTAACTACAACAGCTGGAATGCGACCGCGGCTCTAAGCGGGCCCCTGGCGCAAAACCTGCTCGGCCGGATCGCAGTTGGCCAGAACAGCAGCGATGGCTATATCTACAATGATTACCTCGGTGTTGACGATACCAACAACCTGGATGAATTCAGCCTGCGCGGTAAACTGCGTTGGCTTGGCCGGGACAGCACCTTTGCAGAAATGACCGTTTTCTACGTCGATGTCGACAACGGCTACGATGCCTTCTCACTCGACAATAACCGCCATACGCTGTCTGATGAACCCGGTCACGACCGGCAAAAATCCTGGTCCGTTGCGGGTAAAAGTTACTGGCAGTTGCAGCCGGACCTGGCGCTCGCAACCATCATCAGCTGGTCGGATGCCGATACCTTCTATAGCTATGACGAGGACTGGACCAATCTCGATATCTGTGACGGGTTCGAGTACTGCTACCCTTTTTCCAATACCGACCAACAGCAACGCTCCCGCAAGAGCATCAGCCTGGATTCCCATTTGATGTCGATCGATGGCGATCGCTTCAACTGGGTGGCCGGTGTCTACGCCCAGCACCGCAGTGAAGACTTTTCGCGTCTGTACTGGGGTGAATTCAATAGTGAATATGAAACCCATCGTTACGCGGTTTATTCCCAACTGGAATATGAACTGAGACCCGATTGGCGTCTTATCGGCGGCGGTCGTTTTGAATTATTCAGAGACGATTACAACGATACCAACGGCTTGACCAGTAAAACCGATGACCAGTACTTCACCGGCGAACTCACACTGCAGCACGATTTTGCTGACAACACGATGTTTTATGGCACGCTCTCACGTGGCGTGAAGCCCGGCGGGGTCAATACCGAGGCCAGTTCGGTGTTTGATTTCATGGATCCGAAATTCCGTGCCTTTATGCAAGACCGGCTGGTATTTGGTAGCGAAAGCCTGCTCAATGCTGAAATCGGGTTCAAGGGCCGCTATCTCGATGACGCATTGAGTGTGCGCACGGCCCTGTTTCACATGAAGAGGAAAAACGCACAGCTGGAGTCCTGGATCTGGGATGACATCAATTATTTATGGGTTGGTTATCTCGACAGCGTTCCCAGGGGTACCAATTACGGTCTCGAACTGGAACTGGACTACCAGGCGAACACCGCGGTGAGCCTGTTTGCCGGTATCGGCTGGCTCAAAACGAAGGTGGATGACATGACCGTCGTAGACCTTGGGCAAGCGGGTCAATGGACACAGTCAACCATCACCGAAATACACGATCGCGACCAGACAAAGGCACCGGTGTGGCAATACAGTATCGGCACCAATATTGATTTCACAGCGGATCTCAGCGCGCGGCTTGAACTGGAAGGACGCACGGACAGTTACTACGGTTATTATCATAACCAGCAGATCCCCGGCTATTCGCTCATTAATGCCAGCCTGGGCTACAACATCGGTGCGTTCACCATCCGTGTATGGGGTCGAAACCTGGCTAACAAGGATTATGCAGTGCATGGGTTATATTTTGGCAACGATCCACGCAAGGAATATGTCAACGAGGCCTATCGCCAGTTCGGCGAACCACGTCTCTACGGCATAGAGATAAGATATGAGTTTAACTGAATGAAATCCGACTGAATGAACAACTGGCTGCAAGCCGTACTGAATGCGGCACAATCCATGTCACCTTTGGAAGTGACCGCCGTTGTATTCGCCATGGCCTACCTGCTACTGGCCGTCCGGGAAAATGTATGGTGCTGGCTATTCGCTTTTCTCAGCACGGCAATATATACGGTCCTGTTCTGGGACGTGAGCCTGTTGATGGAATCAGCGCTCAATGTTTATTACATGGCCATGGCAATTTATGGCTGGTATCAATGGACCCGGGGCGGAAGCAATGGCGATGAGCTTCCACATGCACTCGCGGTCCACTCCATGAGCGGTTCACAACATGCGTGGGTCATCGTTGCCATAACAATCCTCAGTATTGTTTCCGGCTATCTTCTCACCGAAAACAGCACGGCTGCCTGGCCTTATATTGACTCTTTCACCACCTGGTCCAGCGTCATCACCACCTACCTCGTCGCCCGCAAGTACCTGCAAAACTGGCTTTACTGGATCGTCATCGACACGGTATCGGTACCCCTATATATCGATCGCGGCCTGAGCCTGACCGCCCTGCTGTTCGTCGCCTACGTTGTTATCGCGGTCGTCGGCTATTTCAAATGGCGTGAACATTTCCGCAATAACGGCCAGGTCGTTGCAGCCTGACAACGCAATTGACAGTTGGCGCCAGTGGAGCACCGATCTGGGCGCCAGGCCCGTTGTGCTCAGCACCCTGGATGGTGGACGAAGCAACCGCAGCTTCCTGCTGCATTCAGATATCGGCCGCCTGGTCCTGCGTATCAATGGCACCGCTTCACTGTTACCCGGCGCCGGGCGCGCGAACGAAACCGCCATCTGGCAGGCAGCGGGCAACAGGGGCATCGCGCCACCGCTGCTGTTTGTTGATCGGCAAAACCAATTCCTGGTCAGCACCTACATCGACAATAAGCTACCGGAAAATCCACAACACAACACCGCATGTGTCGAGCACGCCATCGAACTGCTGCAAGCCTGCCACCAACTGGATGTCACCGCATCGACCATTGATTACTTCAAACATATCGAGCACTACTGGCAACTCATCGAAGCCGGCAATCGCCCCCCCAACCCGGTCTTAAACAACCAACGAAAACCGATGCACTCGCTACTCGAATCTCTCATCAGCAGCAACACCCCAACCGGCCTGTGTCATCACGACCCGGTCATAGAAAACTTCGTCGGCAGCCCCGACCGCCTCTACCTGATCGACTGGGAATACGCCGCCATCGGCCTGCAAATAATGGACTACGCAGCCCTTGCAACCGAATGGGAAATAGATGACTCAACCGTTCTGGAACGCACCAAATTCAAACCTGAATCATTCACCGGGGCAAAAGCATTGTATGAATACCTGTGTACCCTGTGGGAAGAAGCAACCACCTGACCAAATTCCAAACATTTTCATAGAAAGGATATCTGCATAGGCGCCGAGGGTGTGTGCGTAATGAGTGGTCAAAGATTTCTGACAGATTTGTACAACCTATCGCTAAACTTGGAGTGGGTGGGTACTACAAATAAACTAAACCCATTTGCACCCCCTTCCCGCTCTTGCTCTTCACCCCCCTTTGAAGATGCCGAGGAGCGAGGCGCGACTGTCAGAAATGACCAGGGATGGTCATTTCAGTGAGGCCCAGCGCAGGAAGCGCTGTGCCGATCGGTGACACCAAGCAACGAACGAAGAGGGAAGTCGCGCAGCGACCATCTGACGGGGTGCACTTTCTTTTGGTTACTTTTCTTTGTGCAAGCAAAGAAAAGTAACTCGCGCATAAGGCGCGAAACCCCAACCAGCCGAAAGGCAAAACAAAATCGCCCCCGTTGGGGCGAGACCCAACCCTCCTACTCGAGGTCGAGAAAACTCCGAAGCTGCTCCGACCGCGTCGGATGCCTAAGCTTCCTAAGCGCCTTAGCCTCAATCTGACGTATCCTCTCACGCGTCACATCAAACTGCTTACCAACCTCTTCCAGGGTATGATCCGTATTCATATCAATACCAAACCGCATACGCAGAACCTTCGCTTCACGCGGCGTCAGCCCCGCAAGCACACCCTGCACGGTGCCGGTCAAGCCGGTACCGGTAGCGGACTCGACCGGTGAGGCGACGTTGGCATCTTCGATAAAATCACCGAGGTGCGAATCTTCATCATCACCGATAGGCGTTTCCATGGAAATCGGTTCCTTGGCGATCTTCAGTACCTTGCGGACCTTGTCCTCGGGCATTTCCATCCGTACTGATAGCTCTTCAGGGGTGGGCTCACGGCCGATCTCCTGCAACATTTGCCTGGAAATGCGGTTGAGTTTGTTGATGGTTTCAATCATGTGTACAGGAATACGGATGGTCCGTGCCTGGTCTGCGATTGAACGCGTAATGGCCTGGCGAATCCACCAGGTTGCATAGGTAGAAAACTTGTAGCCACGACGGTATTCAAATTTATCCACTGCCTTCATCAGGCCAATATTGCCTTCCTGAATCAGGTCGAGGAACTGTAATCCGCGATTGGTGTATTTTTTGGCGATCGAAATCACCAGCCTGAGGTTGGCCTCAACCATTTCTTTCTTGGCGCGCCTCGCCTTGGCCTCGCCAATGGACATGGCACGGTTGATATCCTTGAGCTGGGCGATCGTGATGCGATTTGCGGCTTCCCGGCGTGCGAGCCTGACTTGCACTTCCTTGATGTCATCAACATATTCGCTAAGGACCGGAACCCATTTCTGTTTGCCGGTCAAAACCGTGTCAATCCACTCGGGATTTGCTTCGTTCTTGTGAAAACTCTTGATAAAAGCGAGCTTGGGCATTTTTGCCTGGCGCACAGCCATCTGCAGGATGGCTCTTTCGTGCTCGCGGGAACGTGATACGGCATAGCGCAACCGGTCAACGAGGTGATCTACCATTTTGGCCGGCAGTTTAAGATGCAGGAACATGTCCGCCATCTCATCCAGTTTTTCTTTTGCTTTCTCATTGCCCTGGCCGTGCTCGTCGCTCAGTTTGACAAATTCAGCGTGCAGCGTACCGAGCTTATCGAAAAAGGCGATGACCTCTTCAGGATCCGGTCCGGTTGGACCCTCATCTTCGATATCGTCATCGTCATCGTCATCATCATTATCATCGTCATCGTCATCGACGTCCTTATCCTTATCCTTACCGGAAAGGGCGGCATCCCTTTTAATCACGTCGGCAGGTTTCTTGGCAACCGGGATAGGCTGTTCCTCGGCATTCGGGTCAACAAAGTCGAGCATGACCTCCGTCAGGCGTTGCTTGCCTTCCACGTGAAGAATGTACCCGTTCAGTAAGGTCGTGTGGGTGTTCGGAAAACGCGACAATGCGACATGCACTTGTTTCAAGCCGTCTTCGATACGCTTGGCGATGACGATTTCACCCTCACGGGTTAATAGTTCAACCGTACCCATCTCACGCATGTACATGCGTACAGGATCAGTGGTACGCCCGATTTCGGTCTCAACGGCCGCCAGGGCCGCAGCGGCTTCTTCTACCGCTGAATCGTCATCATCGTTGGTTGCCGCATCATCATTCAGGATCAGCGTATCGGCATCGGGCGCCCTTTCGTACACCGATATTCCCATGTCATTGATCATGTTGATGATGTCTTCGATCTGCTCTGGATCGACGATATCGTCGGGCAGGTGATCGTTGACCTGAGAATAAGTCAGGAAGCCCTGCTCTTTACCCTTGGTGATCAAATCTTTTAATTGCGACTGCTGATTTTGATTCATAAATTTTTGCTTCGCGATAATTAACTATAGTCCATGAACGTGACTCTGACGACCCGGGTTGTCAAAGAGTTCCACTCATTCATTCCTGTTGGCCTTCAAGCTGCTTCTTCAGCGCTTGCTGGCGTTGCTGTAAAGCCCTGTACTCTTCCCGTTGCAACATGATATTCGTTACCCGGGACAGCAAAATTTCAACCCAGCTCAATCGGATGCGATTAGATGCATCAATAAACTCCTGAAGCTGCTTATCTTCCTCACCCGGAAGATGCCAGACAGCCAATTTCTCCAAATGGGGCAAGGCCGGATGGCCATGCCAAAGCTCTATTAACTGCGCCGTTGTGATATTAGGGCGTTGGGCGCAGAAATCAACAAGTTCTCTGAAGATTTCTATACCGTGTATATCAGCGTTGGTTGGTCCGGCGAATTCTTCAGTATTCTCAAGCTGTTCAACCAATGCGGGGTTCTGCACCAGATGCGCCATTACGACCCGTAAGGGCGTGCGTGTTTGTATTGGTTTACCACGCCCATCATTCGTTGCGGACGGCGTGCGCGGGTTCGGTGTATATTTTTTTAGCTTGTGAAAAGACCGGGATTCCAGCTGGTCAATCATCATGTCCCGAAACCCTCCGGCTGGAAGTGTTTCAATATAAGGTTGAGCCTGTTCAACAAATCTCGCCCTGGCGTCCAGGCTGCCAAGGTCTATCCCGGCGGTAAAATGGTCGAAGAAAAACTCCGACAAGGGACTGGCACCCTCGATTTGCTGTGCAAAGACAGCCTCACCATGTTTTCGTACCATGCTGTCAGGGTCTTCACCATCCGGTAAAAACAGGAATTTTGCCTGCAGACCATCGCGCAGTTTCGGCAGGGTGGCTTCCAGTGCCCGCCAGGCAGCCTGGCGGCCCGCTTTGTCACCGTCAAAACAAAAGACCACGGTATCTGCGGATCGGAACAATAATTCCACCTGCGCAGCGGTGGTTGCGGTACCGGATGTCGCCACCACGTTCTTAAAGCCGAATTGTGCCAGTGCGACGACATCCATATACCCCTCTACCACGATAATATGATCCAGGCGGCTGGCTCGCTGACGCGCCAGGTAAAGACCATAGAGTTCCCTGCCCTTGTGGTACAAGGCGGTTTCCGGTGAGTTCAGATACTTGGGACCATCATCGGACAAGGCCCGTCCGCCGAATGCAATGACACGTCCCCGGCGGTCATGGATGGGAAACATGATGCGATTGCGAAATTTGTCATACGAACCGCTGTTGCCCTCGCTGAGCATACCGGCCTGTTTTAGCAGATCCAGTCGCTTGTTGTCGGTTCCCAAATGCCTGATCAACCCGTCCCAGCCTGCGGGTGCATAACCTATATCGAAATCACGACAGATCTCGCCGGATAGTCCGCGTCCCTTCAGATAAGCGATAGCCTCGGGATGCTTGCGCATTTCATCGACATAAAATTTTGCGCAACTCTGCAATAAGTCGTACAGACCGATGTCCGGTCGTGACTGCTGTTTACCGTCTGAGGGCACCTCAAGACCTGCTGCGCGGGCCAGTTCCTCAACCGCATCGCGAAATTCAAGCCCTTCATACTGCATCAGGAAACCAATCGCTGAACCGTGTGCGCCACAGCCAAAACAATGGTAGAACTGCTTTTTGGGACTGACGGTAAATGACGGGGTTTTCTCATCATGGAAGGGGCAGCAAGCCTGGAATTCGCTGCCACTTCGTTTCAGGGGAACGCGTCGCTCTATCAATTCTACGACGTCGCTTCGCGCCAGCAGTTCTTCGATAAAGGAATCGGGTATGGAACCGCTCATGAGATTTTTCTCATGAAATCTTACACGGTGGGCAAGTCGCCCATGAGGGTGTTTTAAACGGGGTATTCAGGCCGGTGGCCGATGGCATACTCAGGTGCCGAGTTGTTCTTTAACAGCGTTGCTAACGGCCTTCATGTCGGCGCGACCCTGTACCTGCTCGCGGAGTTTATTCATGACCGCGCCCATATCGCGGATACTGCTGGCACCCGTATCAGCTACGGCCTGCTTGATCAACACCGCCAGTTCATCGTCACTCAATGCTTCCGGCAGGTATACAGCGATCAACTCGAGTTCGTAATTTTCCTGCGCCGCCAGATCATCCCTGCCTGCAGCTTGATACTGCTCCAGGGAGTCTCTGCGTTGTTTGACCATTTTGTCCAGCACTTGCAACACGGCCTGGTCATCCATTTCGATACGTTTATCGACCTCGACCTGCTTGATCGCAGCAGTGATCAATCGCAATGCGGTCAGGCGCTTTTGATCGCGCGCACGCATCGCTGATTTCACATCTTCCTGGATTTGAGCCTTTAAAGTATTTAACGGCAATGTCATATTGACAACTTCTGCAGGGATAGAAATTTTCCGGCCACTGGCATCCAGTTGCTAGTTGTATTTTGAACAACTACCCGAAACATCAGCTTCGGGACCAAAAAAATCCTAAAAAGAAAAAATCCTAAAAAATCAATACATTCTGGTACGACGGACGTTGTCCCGCGCCAGACGACGCAGATCACGTTTTACTGCTGCTGCAGATTTACGCTTGCGTTCCTGTGTTGGTTTTTCGTAGAACTCACGGCGGCGTGTTTCCGCCAGCACACCTGCTTTCTCACACGAACGTTTAAATCGACGCAGTGCATATTCAAAAGGCTCGTTTTCGCGAACTTTTACGCTTGGCATTGTTACTCCGGTTTCAAGGTTATGCCCACATTGGGCGTAGCCAGTTATTTTAACCTTTAAACATCAGTTCTTGCAAAGAAAAATCAAACAGATCCTGCAATTGCCACCGCTCCGCCCCTGCGTGGATCGCCGGCAGCACGAAAATCTCCATTGGCAAGATGCTCTACTGCATGGACTCCACCAAAAAAAAGATTGGTATCTGGCCATTGCTTCACACCCGGCCACTCGGCCTCCAATACCGCTATCGCCGTATCGGAAAAACCGTTCTCGACATTCAGCTGACTGCCTTCCAGGTGTATCCGGGGTGCTTTGACCGCCTGCTCCAGATCCATATTGAACTCCAGCACGTTGACCAACACCTGGAGGATGGCACTGCGTATCCGGTTGGAACCCCCGGAGCCCAGTGCGATTTGTCCGCCATCGGCCAGACGGGCGATAGTCGGTGTCATCATCGACGCCAGCCTCACACCCGTTGGCATGCGATGAAAGCCACCCGGGTTAAGATCTTCCTCACCCAGCATGTTATTCAACATGATTCCACTGCCCGGCAATACATACGACGACCCTTCGCCGTTGGACAGGGTCAGACTGGCAAGATTGCCGTCAGCATCAGCCACGCTGATATGGGTTGTACCACGTGACGCGAGACCACCGGTGCGCAATAAACCGGACCAGTTCGAGAGGTTTTCCGGTGAAAGTATGGCCGCAGCGGTTTTATCGTCCAGCCCGGTTTCCAGGCCGTGCTGTTTGCGTACCATGTTTGAAGCCTTCATCACCCCGGCAAGATCAATAACATGCTGCGGACTACCCCATGGGTGTTGCGTGTTACGGACCTTATTCAGCAGGGACAATGCAAACACCGTCAGGCATCCTCCCGGAGACGGCGGACCGTTAACACTGATCTTCGCGCCGTGAGTTTCAACCGTGACCGGCTTGCGCAAGATAACTTCATAGGACTGCAGGTCAGCCAAGCTGATCAATCCCCCTTTTTGCTCACAATCCCGCACCAGTTGCCTGGCAGGATCGCCCTCATAGAACCACCGCGGGCCATGACCGGCCAATGCCTCGAAGGTATTCGCCAGGTCAGGGTTGTAGATAAACTCTCCAATTTCGGCAAGGCGACCGGGAGCGAACATCGGCGTGGCAAATTTTTTTGCCTCGGGAGAGGCATTGATGATGGGTTCTAAAACCTCGTTGATATAGTGCTGCAGTTTATTGATGCGTAATCCTTCGCGCGCCAGGTATACAGCCGGCTCGATGATCTTATTCAGTGGCAATCGGCAATTAGCCTGGTGCACAGCAAACAGACCCGCCACGACCCCCGGTACCGCTATGGAACCCATGCCGATGTGGAATTCCTGGGTTGTTGGGCCAAAATCTGCATCGATAGGATAAAAATCCAGATCACCCTCGGTAGCTGAAGGTGTCTGGGTAAAAAAATCGAATACCTGTGTTTCACCGGTCGCGCTTTGCGCCAGTAAGAAGCCACCACCACCCAGGCTGGCAAGCATCGGTTCGCACACGCAGGCAGCACACATGGCACCCAGCGCGGCGTCAAAAGCGTTACCGCCTTCTTCAAGCAAAATCCTGGCTGCCTTCGAGGTTTCTTTATGACCCGCTGCGGCAACCCCAAGGGGTTTCGTCAAAAGTCCGGCTCCGATTGATTAAACAGGCACTATGTTAACCCAGCAAAAGTGCTGTTAATGATTTTATTGATTGGTCATTCCATTTGAATGATGCGGCTCAGGCAGTGTATACAGCAGTTTGTGCGCACATGATTTACAATCTCCCCACCCGATTTTTAAGTGAAGCTTCATGATCGTACTTGGCATAGAAACATCCTGTGACGAAACCGGCGTAGCGCTGTACGACAGCGCTGACGGTCTGCTCGCGCATGCCTTGTTCAGCCAGGTTGAAATTCATGCCGAGTACGGCGGAGTCGTGCCGGAAATTGCATCGCGGGATCATGTGCGTAAATTGTTACCCCTGATCAATCAGTGTCTTGAAAAAGCCGGTCTGACACGAACGGATATCGACGCAGTTGCCTATACAGCGGGACCGGGACTGATCGGCGCCCTGCTGGTCGGCACGGCGACCGGCCGCAGTATTGCGATGGCCCTGGGTGTGCCGGCGCTGGCGGTTCACCACATGGAAGGCCATCTGCTGGCGCCGATGCTAGAATCCGATCATCCGGATATCCCATTCGTAGCCTTGCTGGTTTCAGGTGGTCATACGATGTTGGTGGAGGTGCGTGCGATCGGTGAATACCACATTCTTGGCGAAACACTGGACGACTCGGCAGGCGAGGCTTTCGATAAAACCGCCAAGTTGCTGGGACTCGGTTACCCGGGCGGTCCGGCGCTGGCAAAACTGGCTGAGCAGGGGGATGCAGAACGATTTGCGTTTCCCCGTCCAATGACCGACCGGCCCGGACTGGATTTCAGTTTTAGCGGGTTGAAAACTCACACCCGCAATTTGTGGCTCAACAGTGATCAGGATGAAAAGACCCAGGCAGACATCGCGGCGGGTTTCCAACAGGCCGTCGTTGATACCCTGCTCATCAAATGCCGCCGCGCGATGCAGCAGACACGCGCTCAACAGTTGGTGATCGCCGGTGGTGTGGGTGCCAACCTTTCATTACGCCAAACGTTACAGCAGGCGGGCAGGAAACATGGCTGGAAAGTCTCCTACCCGCGTCTTGAATTCTGTACCGACAATGGCGCCATGATCGCCTTCGCCGGATGCCAGCGACTCGTGAGCGGCCAGCACTCCGGACCCATTTTGCAGGCCTTCGCACGCTGGCCACTGGATCAGCTGCCACCGCTGGGAGCCCAACAATCGTGATCAAAAAAGCGTGATAAAAATGGAGACTACAAACGCATGACCATGGACCGTGTATTTATCGAGGATTTACGTATCCAGACCGTGATAGGCATATTCGATTGGGAACGCGAAATTACCCAGACGGTAAGTCTCGATCTGCAAATGGCATTCGATATCAGCCGGGCGGCAGCAAGCGACGATATCAAGGACACACTGGATTACAAGGCGGTTTCAAAGCGACTGATCCAGTTTGTCGAAAGCAGTGAATTCCAACTCGTCGAAGCGCTGGCGGATCATTGTGCCCGTATCGTACTGGATGAGTTCCCCGTCAGCTGGTTGCAGCTCAAGCTGAGTAAACCCGGCGCAGTTCGGGGCTCCAGTGCCGTTGGGGTCATTATCGAGCGTGGGGAGGCCTAGTGCTGATTCCAAGCGCTCATTACGGCTACCTGCGATGAGTACTGCATGGCTGGGCCTGGGTTCCAATGTCAATGCGAAAGCCCATATTCGTGCGGGTATCCGTGAGCTTGAAAAGGATTTTGAGAATGTCAGGCTCTCACCCATCTATGGCAGCACGTCGGTGGGCTTTGATGGTGATGACTTCATCAACCTCGTCGCCCGCGTAGAAACCGAACTGCACCCGATGGAGTTACGCCAGTACCTGCGTGACCTGGAAGACCGCTTTGGCCGCAAACGTGACGTGGCAAAATTTTCCGACCGTTCACTGGACATCGATATCCTGCTTTATGACGACCTGGTGCTATTGTCGCCGGTGCTGGAAATACCACGCGCCGAAATTCTGAAGTTTTCACATGTGCTCAAACCGCTGGCCGATCTTGAGCCCGATCTGATCCACCCTGTCGAGTTACGCTCAATGGCAGAGATCTGGGCGACTTCGGGGATGGATGAAGATTGTCTGCACTTACTGGCTGATTTTGAATAAGTGTAATTATCTTCGCTGTCCTTCGTGATTCAAGGTTTAAGCAAGTTTTACATGCGCTCCTGACAAGGGGGCGCTGGGGCGGGTGGTT